>Ga0116195_1000914_pt1 | contig 20615 bp, 17 predicted proteins | sample AD_SCU002_MetaG_FD_89881 | JGI IMG/M metagenome (GOLD analysis project Ga0116195, IMG submission 89881) | Active sludge microbial communities of municipal wastewater-treating anaerobic digesters from China - AD_SCU002_MetaG | ecosystem: Engineered > Bioreactor > Anaerobic > Digestate | place...
ATCGAGGACATGGAGACCAACTGGTAGACGGCGGCACGCCGTCCGAACCGCCGCCACGGGCGATCCAGCGAGGGGTTTAACAGGCTGTCAGGGTTCCGCGCCGCCGGTTGTCGGCGGCCGGTTTTGCGTAGAAGCGAGGTGTTCTCCGTTGAGTTTCACGCCGAACGATCACGATAACGAACCGACGCCCGGCCCGCGCGGCCCAGGCGAAGGCCGCCCCACCGCCGGCGGCCCCGGCAACATGCGGTCGCTGGCCTTCACGGCCCTGCTCATCGCCGCCGCCGCCCTGGCCTTCATGCTCATCATGAAGAAAGAGGACAAGGGCGCCATCACCTCCGGACCGGAGCTCGAGCGGCAGCTCGAAACGCGGCCCGAAGCGTTCAAGAAAGCCTACATCCAGGACGGCAAGGTCTTCGCCGAACTCAAGAAAGAAGCCCTCAAGGAGGGCGAACCCGGCAGGTTCGAAATCATCATCACAGGCGAGACCAACGCCGACCGATGGGTCGCGATTCTCAGCAAAGCCCTCGGCAAGGATTTCGAGGTGCTGCCCGACTCGTTCAACTGGCAGCCGATGCTCTGGACGTTCCTGCCGTGGATTCTGGTGATCGGCGTGATCTACTTCATCTTTATCCGCCAGATGCGCCAGGGCGGCGGCCCCGGGGCCGTGCTCAACTTCGGCCGCACACGGGCCCGGCTTGCCCGACGCGAAAGCTCGAAGATCACCTTCGAGGACGTCGCCGGCATGATCGAGGCCAAGGAAGAAGTCGTCGAGATCATCGAGTTCCTCCGCAACCCGAAGAAGTTCCAGCGACTGGGCGCGCGGATGCCTCGCGGCATTCTCTTCATCGGCCCGCCCGGCACCGGCAAGACGCTGCTCGCCAAGGCCATCGCCGGCGAGGCCGACGTGCCGTTCTTCAGCATCAGCGGCTCCGATTTCGTCGAGATGTTCGTCGGCGTCGGCGCCAGCCGCGTCCGCGACCTGTTCCGCCAGGCCAAGGAAAGCTCCCCCTGCATCATCTTCCTCGACGAGATCGACGCCGTGGGTCGCCGCCGCGGCACGGGCATCACCGGCGCCCACGACGAACGCGAGCAGACCCTCAACGCCATCCTCGTCGAGATGGACGGCTTCGACACCAGCGACCAGGTGATCGTCATCGCCGCCACCAACCGGCCGGACGTGCTGGATCAGGCCCTGCGCCGCCCCGGCCGCTTCGACCGCGAGGTTGTCATCGACCTGCCCGACATCAAGGAACGCGAGGCGATCCTCTCGGTCCACGCCCGCAAAATCCACACGGCGGACAACGTGGACCTGAAGCGCATCGCGCGCGGCACGCCCGGCTTCAGCGGCGCCGATCTGGCTGCCCTGATCAACGAGGCCGCCCTGGCGGCCACCATGGCCCAGAAAGATGCCGTCGAGGAGCCCGACCTCGAAGAGGCACGCGACAAGGTCCGCTGGGGCCGCTCCCGACGCAGCCGCATCATGGACGACCTCGAAAAACGCGTCTCGGCCTATCACGAGGCCGGCCACGCCCTGCTGACCATCCTGCTTCAGCCCGACGTCGAGCCGCTCCACAAGGTCACGATCATCCCGCGCGGCGCCGCCCTGGGCGCCACCATGTTCCTGCCCCAGAAGGACCGCTACGTGATCCGCCGCCGCGAGTGCCTCGGCAACATCATGGTCTCCTTCGGAGGCCGCATCGCCGAGGAACTCGTCTTCGACGACATCTCCAGCGGCGCCTCCGACGACATCAAGCAGGCCTCGAACCTGGCCCGCCGCATGATCAAGGAATGGGGCATGAGCACCGCCATCGGCCCTGTGCGGTACACCGACCGCTCCGACCAGGAGCAGTACATGGGCATGGACCTCGTCGCCGGCCACGAGTACAGCGAGGACACAGCCCGCGAGATCGACGAGGAAGTCAAGCAGACGATCTCCGCCGCCTACGCCAAGGCCCGCGAGTTGCTGGTCGCCAACCGCGACAAACTGAACCGCCTGGCCGAGGCGCTGCTGGCGTTCGAGGCCCTCGACGCAGACGAGGTGCAGCAGATTGTCGATGGCAAGACCCTGTCGCGACCGGCCGCCAACTCGAACCATGCGACGGAGACCACGGTCGCGGCAGCCGACGACGAGGCCGATCCGGCAACGCAGACGCCCGTGGCCGCGCACGCCCCGGAGGCCGACAGCACCGGCCGCGGCGACGCCGGCGCAACACACGACGGAGGCAGCCCCTCTGGCAACCATGGCCCATGACGATTTCGCCCTGACCGTCAGGCACAATCCGCGAGTGCTCGACGCCGGCCTGGCGCCGCTGGCCGAGGCCGAAATGCACAACGCCGGCGTCACCGCCTACGGCGTCGCCGTCATGGCCCCCAAGGCACGCCATTTCTGCATCGTCCTGGAGAACGTGTCGAGGCTGCACGCCAACCTGATCAAGCAGCACATGCTCTCCCTGGGCGGCGAGGCCGCCGTCCACAAGCACGTGCCCACCGAACAGGTCCAGACCACAACCCTGCTCTTGACCGGCACCGAGCACCATCTGCGGCTGCTCGCAGGCAAGCTCCGCGACCAGCCGTTCGGACTGCCCGCCGTCGGCGAACTGGTCCTGAGGACCGCCGACGGCTACCGGCGACAGTCCTGGACCCTCCGCTGCGGCAGCCGGTCCGTCGAGCTCGGCCCGCGGCCGGTGATCATGGGCATCCTCAACGCCACGCCCGACAGCTTCAGCGACGGCGGCCGCTGGCTCGATCCGGCTCTTGCCGCCGAGCACGCCCTGGCCATGCACCGCGCCGGAGCGGCCGTCATCGACGTGGGCGGCGAATCGACCCGCCCCGGAGCCAACGACGTCCCCGCGGACGAGGAAATCCGCCGCACGACGCCCGTCATCCAGGCCATCCGCAGGCAGTCCGACGTCCTCATCAGCATCGACACGCACAAGGCCGCCGTGGCTGCGGCCGCACTGGACGCCGGTGCCGACATGGTCAACGACATCTCCGCCCTGTCCGACGGCGACATGGCCGGCCTCCTGGCCGCCAGGGACTGCCCCGTCGTCCTGATGCACATGCAGGGACGGCCGCGGACCATGCAGCAGAACCCCGCCTACGAACACGTGGTGGCCGACGTCTGCCGCCGCCTGCGGCAGGCCGTCCAGCAGGCGGCCGAAGCCGGCGTGGACCCCGAGCAGATCGTCGTCGATCCCGGAATCGGCTTCGGCAAGACCGTCGCCCACAACCTGACGCTGCTGGCCCGGCTCAAGGAATTGCGGAGCCTCGGACGGCCCATCCTCGTCGGCACGAGCCGAAAATCCTTTATCGGAAAGATTCTCGACGCGGAAGTCGATAATCGTCTCATAGGGAGCGTGGCGACGTGCGTCTGGGCCCGGGCCCAGGGCGCCGCCCTGTTCCGCGTCCACGACGTGGCCGAGACGGCGGCTGCGCTGCAAATCACTGCCGCCATACAGTCTGCGGAAGACAACGGCTGATGGAAGCTATCAGAGCCTACCTCCAGAATCGCGTTGCCAACTTCTCCGTCATGGACATCGTCGAGTTTGTCCTGATCGGACTGGTCATCTACGTCGTCTACCGGTTCCTCAGGGGCACGCGCGGCGCCCGCGTCTTCCGCGGCTTCATCTTCCTCCTGATCTCGGCCTTCATTCTCGTGCAGCTCGTCGCCGGCATCCTCAAGATGCAGCGCGTCGAGATCATCTACAACGTCCTCATCCAGTTCGCCGTCATGGCCGCCGTCATCATCTTCCAGCCCGAGCTTCGCCGCGCCCTCATCCAGCTCGGCCAGAACCCCCTGTTCCGCATCTTCCTGCGCAAACAGGGCATTGCCTTCATCGATATCCTCGCCCGCGCCATCGAGCAACTCAGCCGCGACAAGATCGGCGCCATCATCGCCATCGAACGCGACGCCGGCCTGACCTCCCTCGTCGAGAGCGGCACCCCCCTCAACGCCGAACTGACCCCCGAGCTGCTCGTGACCATCTTCTGGCCGGGCTCGCCCCTGCACGACATGGGCGTCGTCATCCGCCAGAACCGAATCGTCGCCGCCGGGTGCGAGTTCCCCCTCACGCTCAATCCGCCGCTGGGTTCCAAGTACGGCGCGCGGCACCGTGCCGCTCTCGGCCTGTCCGAGGACAGCGACGCCGTCATCATCGTCGTCAGCGAGGAGACCGGCGACGTGAGCATCGCCGTTCAGGGGCGACTGATCGAGGACCTTTCCATAGCCCGGTTCCGTCGCGTCCTTACGCAGATGCTCGTCCGCGAACAGAGCGACGCCGGCATCGCCGGCGCCTTCGGCCTGACGGCCGGCCCCACCCCCGGCGACAAGTCGATCGAGGAAAAAGAGGAATAGTCACGGCATGCGACTCCGCGAACACGTCAGCGGCTTCATCATCGTCTTCGTGGTGACCCTCGTAGTCTGGGTCGTCGCCGACCGCAGCGTCCTGCGCACCAGCCGCGAAATGACCGTCCGCGTCAGCGTCAGCGTCCTCGACAAGACGCGGTACCGCGCGTCGATCGTCGAGCCGGCCGACCAGCAGATGAAGGTCCGCTTCCAGGGGCCCGGCCGCGCCATCGACCAGCTCGAATCGCGACGCCTCCCCCTCGCCTTTCAGTACACCCTCAGCGACGCCGAGTGCCAGGAGGCCACCCAGACCGGCTCCCTGATCCTGCTGGCCCGCGAGGGCTTCCGCGACCAGGCCCTGGTCCAGGACGGCATCACCCTCGAAACCGCCAGCCCCGGCAAAGTGGCCATCCGCGTCGAGAAGGTCCGCCAGAAGAAGGTGCCCGTGATGCTGCCGCCCGACCTGGCCGCCATGGTCGCCGACGACTGGACCGCCCAGCCGCCCGAGGTCGTCGCCGAACTCTCCGAGACCGCCTGGGACAGGCTCCTCCAGAGCGGCGTCCAGCTCGCCGCCTATCCGCAGATCAACCCCGGCGCCGAGGCCGCCCTCTCGCGACGCGAGATCAAGCAGACCGTCGGCCTCGTCCCCAGCGAGAGCGACCCAGAGCTCGGCATCCGCTTTGTGCCGCAGCAGGTCGAGGTCACCTTCCGCCTCACCACGCCCCTGGCCAAGCAGAAACTCGACCCGATCCCGATCTTCGTGGCCGGCCCGCTCGACCAGTTGTCCAGGTACCATGTGGCCATCCTCGAATCCGCCGACGTCACGATGATCGACTCGCGGGAAGCCGTCCTGAAGAACCTGCACGTCACCGGCCCCGTCTCGGAAATGGCCTCCCTCGGCCCAGACGACGTGCACGTCTTCCTGATCCTCAAGCCGACCGACAAGGCCAACACGACGACTCCCCTGATCCGATCGCCCGAAATCTTCTTCCGCCCGGGCCTGCACATCAAGCTCGACGAAGACTTCGCCCGCCCCTCGGTCAACTTCAACCTCATCGAACGTGCCGCCGCCGACACGCCGCCGACGCCCTGACCGACACTCGCGCCGGGTGCCATGCCTGCCCCGTCAGGCATGGGCGAGTCTCCTTGTGCCCCTCCGCGTGGCTGCCCATCGACGGGCTCGGGAACTGCTCAAGCAGCCACCCTGCGCCTGCCCACACACATAACATGCCCCCCACCGCGACGGGTGCACGTCATGTTTGTAGGTACGCAGGCTCTCGCGCCGCAGAAACGGGGGTGCCACACTTTGGAGGCCGGACGAAGTCCGGACCAAAGTGTGCGATGTGTGGGGGAACCCAGGCCGAAATGGTATCCTGTGACGCACACTTTGGCGCCGCCTGCGGCGTCGCTCCAAAGTGTGGCACCCCTAACCACAAACGTGACGTGCACCCCACCGCGACACCCACCCTCTCTGGCGTTTGACGCCGCCGTCGTCCTGTGGTAGACTGCCGCCCTGTGTGCTCTTGACGGAGAAGGTCGCCATGACTACCGACTATGCGGCTCAGGCCGAACAGATGGCCCGCCGGGCGCGACTGGCCTCGCGCAGCGTCGCCGTGGCCTCCACCCGCCAGAAGAACGAGGCCCTCGCCGCCATCGCCGACGCCCTGGCCGACCAGACCGCCGCCATCAAGGCCGAGAACGCCAGGGACCTCGATGCCGCAGCCAAGGCCGGACTCTCCACAGCTATGGTCGACCGCCTCACCCTGACCGACAAACGCATCGAGGCCATGGCCGCCGGCCTTCGCGAGATCGCCGCACAGGAGGACCCCGTCGGCCAGGTCATCGAGCAGAGCACGCGACCCAACGGCCTCGACCTCCAGCGCGTCCGCGTTCCGATCGGCGTCATTTTCATCATCTTCGAGTCGCGGCCCAACGTCACCATCGACGCCGCCGGCCTCTGCCTCAAGTCCGGCAACGCCTGCATCCTTCGCGGAGGCAAGGAGGCCGCCTTCAGCAATGCCGCCCTCTACCGGGCGATCCGCAGCGGACTGGTCGCCGCCGGCCTGCCCGAGACGGCCGTCCAACTCGTCGAGGCCGCCGACCACGCCTTCGTCGGAGCCATGCTCAAACTGGACCGGTGGATCGACCTCGTGATTCCGCGCGGCGGCGAGCGCCTCATCCGGGCCGTCGTCGAGCAGTCCACCATTCCCGTCATCAAGCACTACAAGGGCGTCTGCCACGTCTACATCGACGAATTCGCCGACCCGGCCATGGCCGCCGAGATTGCCCTGAACGCCAAGTGCCAGCGGCCCGGCGTCTGCAACGCCATGGAAACCCTCCTGGTCCACCAGGCCCAGGCCGGCCGGCCCCTGGCCGACCTCCTGAAGGCCATGGCCGCACGCGGCGTCCAGATTCGCGGCTGCGAGCGAACGTGCGCCGTCTTCCCCGACGCCAGGCCCGCCGCCGAAGCCGACTGGGAAGCCGAGTATTTGGACTTAATTCTCGCCGTGCGCGTGGTCGATAACATCGAAGACGCGATAGAGCATATCGCGCGGTATGGGTCCGCCCACACCGACGCCATTGTGACGGCCGACCCCCGACGGGCCGAGGAATTCGTCCGACGCGTGGACAGTTCCAGCGTCATGGTCAACGCCTCGACGCGGTTCAGCGACGGAGGGGAATACGGCCTCGGGGCCGAGGTGGGCATCTCGACCGACAAACTGCATGCCCGAGGCCCCATGGGCATCCGCGACCTGACGACCTACAAGTACGTCGTCCGCGGCAACGGACAGGTCCGAACCTGACCTGAGGGCAGACGTCACAGGAGCGCACAGCCGTGCCCCAGATTCTCGACCAGAGCGAAATCGATGCCCTGCTCTCGGCAGTGGACGAAGGCGCCATCGGCAACGACGACGTCCCGTCCGTCGCCTCCAAGGCCACCACCGTCTCACGCGATTCCCAGATACGCCCCTACGATTTCAAGCGGCCCGAACGCGTCAGCAAAGAGCAGATGCGCAGCCTCGAATCGCTCCACGAAACGTTCAGCCGCAACTTCGGCGCCAGCCTCTCCGGCTACCTGCGTACCATCGTCGAGGTCAACATCATCTCCATCGAGCAGATGACCTACTCGGAGTTCCTGCAACTCTTGCCGAACCCGACGTGCATGCACCTGCTCAGCTGCCGCCCGCTCGACGGCAACATGATCCTCGAGATCAACCCGCTGATCATCTTCCCGATCATCGACCGACTCCTCGGCGGCGGCAACGACACGGCCTTCATCCCCGACCGAGCCCTGACCGCCATCGAGACCATGCTCGTCGATTGCATCATCCAGCGGGCCGTCGCCACCCTGCACGAGGCCTGGACGCCCATCACCGAAATCGAGTTCAAGGCCGCTCGCAACGAGTCGAACCCGGCCATGGTTCAGATCGTGCCGCCCAACGAAGTCGTCGTCGTTATGGGATTCGAGATCAGCACCGGCGGACGAAGCGGCATGATGTCCTTCTGCATCCCGTTCAACGTCATCGAGCCGATCATGAGCGAGTTCACCGGCCACAATTGGTCCGTCTACACCCGCAGCAGCAGCGACGGCCAATCGAAGCAGGACCTCGTCACGCGCGTCGGAGGCACCGTCGTCGATCTGACGGCCTTCCTGGCCGAAACCAGCATGACGCTCGACAAACTCATGCAGCTCAAGCCCGGCGACGTCATCAAGACCGACAAGCCCTCGAACAAGGACCTGCTCATCACGGTCAATGGCCAGCCCAAATTCCGCGGCAAGCCCGGCCTCTACAAGGGCCACAAGGCCCTCCGCCTCACCCGCTTCGCCCTGCCCCAGGAACGCATCTGAGTTCAGCTGTCGGAGACGGACCGGCGCTTTCTGCCCGCCCGCGTCGGTGCGCGGCGGCCGCCACGCCCTTTGCCCTCACGCCCGTAGCCCCGAAGCGCCGTCGGCAGCGCCTCTTCCATCCGTTGCACGACAACAAACTCCATCGTGTCGCGGATTTCCTGCGGCACTTCCTCCAGGTCCACGGCGTTGCGCTCCGGCAGGATCACCTTGCGGATGCCCGCACGAGCCGCGCCGAGCACCTTCTCCTTGATGCCCCCCACCGGCAGCACCAGGCCGCGCAGCGTGATCTCGCCGGTCATGGCGACGTTCGCCGCCGCAGGCCGCCCCGTCAGCAGCGACACCAGGGCCGTGAACACGGCGATGCCCGCCGAGGGGCCGTCCTTGGGAATCGCCCCGGCCGGCACGTGGATATGCAGGTCGCAATTCGACAGCCGCTCCGACGCTATGCCCAGCCCCGCGGCGCGGCTGCGAACATACGACAACGCCGTCTGCGCGCTTTCCCGCATCACGCTGCCCAGTTGCCCGGTCAGCGTCAGGTTTCCGCTGCCCTTCATGTCGGTCGCTTCGATGAACAGGATGTCGCCCCCGGTCGGCGTCCAGCCCAGCCCCGTCACCACGCCCGGCACACTCGTCCGCGCCGCCACGTCGGGCACGAACTGCTGCGGACCCAGGTACTGAGCCACATCTCCCGCCGTCACGCGCACCGCCGGCCGCCGCCCGGACCGGGCCCCGGCAACCTGCCGCGCCACGGCACGGCAAATGGCCGCAATCTGCCGCTCCAGATTCCGCACCCCCGCCTCACGCGTGTAATGGCGGATGATCTCTCGCAACGCCGAGTCCGCCAGCCGCAACTGCGACCGACTCAACCCGTGGCTTTCGAGCGTGCGCGGCGCCAGGTACCGACGCGCGATTTGCAGCTTCTCGGTCTCTGTGTACCCAGGCAGGCTGATGATCTCCATACGGTCCTTCAGCGGCGACGGAATCGTCTCCAGCATGTTCGCCGTCGCGATGAACATGACTCGCGACAGGTCGTAGGGCACGTCCAGGTAGTGGTCCGTGAACGACGCGTTCTGCTCCGGGTCGAGCACCTCCAGCAGCGCACTGGTCGGGTCGCCGCGCACGTCGGCTCCGAGCTTGTCCACCTCGTCGAGCATGAACACCGGATCGTTGGTCCCGGCCTTGCGGATTTCCTGGATGATCCGCCCCGGCAGCGCGCCGACATACGTCCGCCGATGCCCGCGAATCTCCGCCTCGTCCCGCACGCCGCCCAGGCTCACGCGCACGAACCGCCGCCCCGTGGCCCGCGCCACCGAACGACCCAGGCTCGTCTTGCCCACCCCCGGCGGGCCCGCCAGGCACAGGATCGGCCCCTTCACGTCCTTGCGAAGCAGATTCACCGCAAGGAACTCCACGATCCGCTTCTTCACCTTCGCCAGTCCGTAGTGGTCCTCGTCCAGAACGCGCTCCGCCCGCTCGATCTCCGCCGGCGGACGCGTCGACGGCTGCCACGGCAGGTCTGCCAGGTACTCCAGGTACGTCCGCGACACGTTGAAATCCGGCGCCTGAACCGGCGTGACCTCCAGCCGCTGAAGCTCCCGGTCGGCCTCCTTGCGGACCTCGCCCGGCAAGGCCGCCGCGTCCAGTCGCTTGCGCAGGTCGCCCAGCACGCGGCTCCGCTCGTCCTCCACGCCCAGCTCTTCCTGGATCGCCCGCAACTGCTCCCGCAGGAAATACTCCCGCTGCGTCTTGTCGAGGCTCGTTTTGACGTTGGCCTGGATCTTCCCTGCCAGTTCCAGGACCTCGATCTCCTGGCTGATTTGCTCGGTGGCCTTCTCCAGCCGCCGGCGCACGTTCAACTCTTCCAGGAACATCTGCTTGCGGTCGGCGTCATAGTTCAGATTGGCCACAATGAAATCGGCGATCTGTCCCGGGTCCTGAAGGTTGCTGACAACGATCGTCGCCTCGTCGGGCACCTGCGACGACAGTTCCGCCAGGCGCCCCACCAACTGTCGCGCCGTTACCACCAGAGCGTCCAGCCGCTTGCCGGGCTCCACCACGTCGCGAAGCGACTCGTACCGCACCGAGAAACACGGTTCGCTCGCGACCGCCTCCGTCAGGCGAATCCGCGACACGCCCTGCACCAACGTCGTCTGCGTCCCGTCCGGCATCTTGATCAGCTTCAGCATGCGGACCACGCAGCCGACGTCGTAGATGCCCTCGAACGATGGATCCTCCTGTTCCGAATCCTTCTGCGCCGACACCGCAAACAGCTTGTCCTCCGACAAGGCCGCCTGCTGCACCAACGACAGGCTCTTCGGACGCCCCACGGCCAGCGTCTGAACCATCCCAGGAAAGATCACGAGGTTCCGCAACGGCATCAGCAGCAGCGTGTCGCCCTGCGGCGACTCCACAACGGCATCCGCCGCGGAAACCTGCGACGATGAAGTCTCAGGACTGTCCGCTTCTCGGCCGTCCATCGTGTCGTGCTGGCGTTTCATGGCTGGTCCTGTCTCAGGGGGTTGGCTTGTCAATGTGGATCTGAAGCAGCCCGTCGTGGTACTCAATCTCCATCGGCAGCGACTCCGCCTCGAACGGCAGTGCCACCGCTCGACGGAACGGCCCTCGCGGCAGCTCAAGCTGATGCACCAGCTTCTGCCGGTCCGCCCCAGGAAGCACCCGTGTGCCGCTGATGATCACGGTGTCGCACTGCACGACCACCTGGATCGCCTCGCGAGCGATCCCCGCCACGTCCGCCAGCACGCACACGCGGTGCTCGCACTCGATCACGTCCACCGACGGTTGCCATGCCTCGTCGCTCGCACTCATGAACGACGTGTGCTTCCACTCGTCCATCAACTGGTTCATCCGACGAGCCAGCTTGATCATCTCGTCGTTGACATCGCGGCGCTTCGGTGACATAGGCGTCTCTCCATTGCGACTACACGCGAGCAGAACAGAGGACCTCCGGAGTATAGCACCCCCCCGGCAACCGTTCAAGCCGAACCGCCTTCGGCGTCGTCTCCGCACACGCCGTCCACACTGCACATTCATGCACCGAGCCGGACCCCCTTGCGGAGACCCGGCTCGGTGCGTTCTCGCCAACGAATCCTCCAGGCAGATCGCCCGCTGCGGATCAATCGGCCTTGATCTGAACTTTCTTCCGCTTCTCGTCCTCCTGCTTCGGCAGCCGGATCGTCAACACGCCGTTGGCCGCCTGGGCCTCCACCTTGTCCGCCTCAACATTCGCCGGCAACTGGATGCTCCGCGAGAAGCTGCCATACTGCCGTTCCACGCGATGGAAATTGCGGTCCTTCGTCTCCGTCTCTTCCTTCTTTTCGCCCTTGATCGTCAGAACATCCCCCTCGACGTATACCTCGATGTCCTTCGGATCGATCCCCGGCGTCTCCGCCCGCACGGTCACGTCGTTGTCGGTCTCCGACACGTCCACCGCCGGAAGCCACCGGCCCAGGTGCAGCGGTTCCAGCTCGCCCGACCAGAAACGGTCGAAGATCCTGTTGAACTCGTTCCTCAGCGATTGCAGCGCCGAATCGTCACGACCTCGCTTCCATGGCACCAGATCCATAGCACCTCACCTCCTTTGCGCCCCTTGCTCACCTGCCCGACTTGTCCTCGATGCGGCGCTCCGCCTCGGCCGGCTCCACCTGAACCGGAATGCGCCGCGGCTTGCTTCGCTCGTCACGGGCAATGCGGATCGTCACCACGCCCGACTTCAGCGACGCGTTGATCCCCTCGGCCGAGAAGTCGCGCGGCAAGCGGAACTGCCGGTAGTAGTCGCCCGTCAGGAACTCCCGCTGCACCGTCTTCCGCGAGGCGGGCTCCTCCTCGGCCGACACCCGGCCGTGAAGCGTCAGCACGCCCTCCTCCACCGTCACGTCCAACTGCTCCGGTGACACGCCCGGCATGTCCGCCGTCAGCACCAGCTCGTCCGCCGTCTCCATTACGTCCACCGGGGGCAGGAAGTACTCTTCCGGAACCGCCGGCGTCCTGCTCGTCTCATTCGTATTCATCGCACGTCCTCCCTGCATAAGGAACGCTCCACGCTCGCTTGTGCACATCGACGCGAGGCCCGCTACTCCGTCTTCACCTTCACCTGCTTCGGCATCACCTGCGGCGACTTCGGCACCGTCACCCGCAGCACGCCATTGACGAATCGCGCCTCGGCCTTGTCGCCGTCCACGTCCACCGGCAACGTGATGGCCCGGTTGAACGTCCCGTACCCGCGCTCTCGAATGTGCATCCGCGCGTTCTCGTCGCACCGCACTTCCGGCCGCTCGCCCTTCAGGGTCATCGTGTCGCCGGCAATGTACAGCTCCAGGTTCTCCTGGTCGATGCCCGGCAACTCGCACTCCAGCGTCAGGGCCGCCCCGTCGTCATAAACGTTCACCGGCGGGAACGTGCGACCGACCAGCCCCCGGGCCACCGCCAACCGCGGCGCCACCAGCGTATCGAACAACTGGTTCATCTCTCGCTGCAACTGGGCAAACGGCCCCCTCGGTGAATCGAAAAACCGTCCGAATGGCATGGCTCGCACCTCCACTAAGAGTCTGTCAACCACTCCCCACTCGCCGCGACCCTATTCAGGGCCAACTTCTACCTATCTTAACTCGCAAAGCCCATGCCAATGCCAGAAACCGCATTTTCCACGTCCCAGACAGACTCTCAACAACAGAGGCGTGCCAGAATGGCAGACAACCACATCCATGACACAGCACACTGCCACTTTGGCAGCACTCAATACTCCTTGCCCGGGCATTCTGCCCACGAGTCCCGGAAGCCCGTCGTGGTGCCATGCCTGCCCCGTCAGGCATGGCCGTTGCCGCACTGCCGCCCCCGTTGGGGCTCGAGTCACGTCGCGGGGGCAGTTTCCGGCGGCTCACGCCGCCGGCTATTGACTGTCGGCCCTTCGGGCCTCGGGTGCCGGCGCGCCTAGGACTAACCCAGAAAGCCTGAGGCCCAGGACCGTCCACTACAACGAACGACCGCCATGCGCGCTCTGGCGAACGACTGCCGCATATGCCGGAATTCTCGGACACACCCCACTGTTGCCGCGGCGAGACTTTCTGGTGCCCCGACCGGGGCGATAGCCTTATAATACGCCCCCTGTGAAGCACTCATACGACATCATCGTCGCCGGAGGCGGCCATGCGGGGTGCGAGGCGGCGCTGGCGGCCGCGCGGCTCGGGGCCCGGACAGCCCTGGTCACCCTGTCGCCCGAGACTGTCGCCCAGATGAGCTGCAATCCGGCCATCGGCGGCCTGGCCAAGGGGCAAGTGGTCCGGGAAGTGGATGCCCTGGGCGGCGCCATGGGCCTGGTGGCCGACCAGACCGCCATCCAGTTCCGCCTCCTCAACCGCAGCAAAGGCCCCGCCGTCCGCGGCCCCCGGTGCCAGAGCGACCGCGACGCCTACGCCCGCGCGATGCTCACGCGACTGCGCGAGCAGGAGAACCTCGACATCGTCGCAGACGAGGCCATGCGCGTGCTCGTCGCCGACGACGGTCGCGCCTGCGGCATCACCACGGCCATCACCGGCGACCTCGCGGCCCAGGCCGTCGTCCTGACGCCCGGCACGTTCCTCAACGGGCGCATGCACTGCGGCGAGCGGGTCTGGCCCGGCGGCCGCGTCAACGAGCCCCCTTCCACCGCCCTGTCGGCGTCCCTGCGCGACCTTGGCCTGGAACTGGGGCGCCTGAAAACCGGCACCCCGCCCCGGCTCGACGGCCGCACCATCCACTTCGACCGGCTCCAACGGCAGGACGGCGACAGCGACATCGTCCCGTTCTCGTTCCTGACGGGCCGCCTCCGCATCGACCAGGTGCCGTGCTTCATCACCTACACCAACGAGCGTATGCACGGGCTGCTTCGCGACAACCTGCACCGCGCGCCGCTCTACAGCGGCCAGATCGAGAGCACCGGACCTCGCTACTGCCCGTCGATCGAGACCAAGATCGTCCGCTTCGCCGACCACGACCGCCACCAGGTGTTCCTGGAACCCGAAGGCCGCGACTCGCACTGGATCTACGCCAACGGCATCTCGACGAGCGTCCCGGCCGACGTGCAACTGGCCATGGTCCGGGCCATCGGGGGCCTCGAGCGGGCCGAGATTCTGCGGTTCGGCTATGCCATCGAGTACGATTTCGTCCCGCCGACGCAACTGACGAGTGACCTTCAGGTCAAGCGCGTGCCGGGACTGTTCCTGGCCGGGCAGATCAACGGCACCAGCGGCTACGAAGAGGCCGCCGGACAGGGCCTGATGGCCGGGCTGAATGCCGCGAGGTACGTCGCGCGACAGGAATCGGTGGTTCTGCGTCGCGACCAGGCCTACATCGGCGTGATGATCGACGACCTGGTGACCAAGGGCGCCGAAGAACCGTACCGGCTGTTCACGAGCCTGGCCGAGTACCGGCTGCTGCTGCGCTACGACAACGCCGACCGGCGGCTGACGCCGCTGGGGCACGAGGTCGGCCTCGTCGATGACGGAAGGCGACGGCTGCTGGACGAGAAACTGGCGGCCATGGAGCGGATCGCCGCGGCGCTGGCCGCCTGTCGCGACGGGTCGAAGAGTTTCGCGGAGTTGCTTCGGCGGCCGGAAGTGACGCTGGCGGAGTTGGCCGGCCGCAACGCCGACCTGGCCCGCCTGACGGCCGCATCACCCCTGGCCGCCGAGCAGGTGGAGATCGAAGTCAAGTACGCCGGATATCTGGAACGTCAGGCGCGGCAGGTCGAGGGGTTCCGCCGGCGCGAGCTGCGCCGCATCCCTGACGGGCTGGACTACGCTTCCGTGCCGCAACTGCGCCACGAGGCCCGCGAGAAGTTCGCCCGCATCCGCCCGGCCAGCCTCGGACAGGCGGCCCGCATTCCGGGCATCGGCCACAGCGACGTGACCGTCCTGGAGATCCACATCGAACGCCTGCGCCGGCGTCAGGATCACTCGCTGTCGTAGCCGATCAGCGCAACCGTCTTGTAGTGATCGAGCTTTTTGCGGCCGCCGAGGAACGCCAACTCAACGAGGAAACTCGTGCCCGCCACCACGCCGCCCAGGCCCTCGACCAATCGGCATGCCGCCGCCATGGTGCCGCCCGTGGCGAGCAGGTCGTCCACCATCAGCACGCGCCGACCCTTGCCGACGGCGTCGGCGTGCATCTCGATCGTGTCGGTGCCGTACTCCAGCGAGTACTCCTGGCGCACGGTCTTGAATGGCAGCTTGCCGGGCTTGCGGATCGGAACGAAGCCGGCGCCCAGTTCAATCGCCACGGCGGCGCCGAAGATAAACCCTCGCGACTCGATGCCGACGACCAGATCGATCCCGTCGTCGCGGAACGGATCGGCCATGAGGCGCACGGCCTCGCGCATCGCGTCGGCGTCGGCGATGAGGGTGGTGATGTCGCGGAAGACGATGCCGGGCTTCGGAAAGTCGGGAATGCTGCGGATCAACGGTTTGAGGCGCTCGGCGGCTGAGGCCATGGGGCTCTCCTTCCTGTGGCGTGTGCAGTGGCGGATTGAAGCGGCTGGACCGACGGCATGACTCACGCAGTCTGCGTCTTGACGTCGGCTTCCTGGTCTTCGAGGTCGCCCTCTTTGCGGGCGATGGCCTCGCTGATGCGCTGGAGGGCGTCACGTTCGATCTGGCGGACGCGTTCCCGCGTCAGGCCGATCTTCTCGCCGATCTCCTTGAGGGTCATCGGCTCGTCGCCGTCCAGGCCGAACCGCATGCGAAGGATGCTGGAGGCTCGCTCGTCGATGCTGTTGAGCAGGTCCGTGACGATTTCCGTGCGATGGTTGTCGAAAATGGCCTCGGCGGGATCCTGGGCCCGGTCGTCGGCGAGCATCTCCGACAGGGGCATGCCGCCTTCGTCGCCCGTCTGCCGCACGGGCGTCGAGAACGCCTTGGCCACGCGGGCGATAATGGACGCCTTCTTGGCCGGCAGCCCCATGTCCTTGGCCGTTTCCTCGACGCTCGGCGGACGGCCCAACTCGCCCTCGAGCCGCTGCGTCGCCCGACGCCACTTGCCGATCATCTCGACCATATAGGCCGGAATCTCGATCGGCTTGCTGCTGTTCATCAGGCTACGCTTGATTGCCTGGCGAATCCACCACGAGGCGTAGGTCGAGAACCGGCACCCCATCGTCGGATCGAATTTTTCGACCGCCCGGAGCAGCCCCAGGTTCCCCTCCTCGATCAGGTCGAGGAACAGCAGCCCGCGATTGCAGTAGTTCTTGGCGATGTTGACTACCAGGCGGAGGTTGCTGCGGATCATCTCGTCGCGGGCGCGCATGTCGCCCTTGCGCAGACGCCTGGACAGATCCTGCTCCTGTTCCGGTGTGAGCAGACTGGCTCGATTGATCTCACGCAGGTAGAGCTGCAGGCCCGATTCCATACGACGAGACCCCCTCGTTGTCGGTCTTACGACTGAAACCGCATTCAGATATGTGAGAGCGGCTCCACCAACCCCGGCATTCGGCACCGGTCGCTTGAGACACACCCTCTACCGGTTTGATGGGACGGTCGAGGAACAGCTTGACGTGTCGAATTGGACCCAAGCCCGAGTCCCAAGCGGCTCGTATTAAACCACGAAAGCCGCCCCTTGGCAACCTTTTTCTTTTGACTTTTCGGCAACGACAACTTGAGTTTTCACAAGAACTTATGGGAAGGGGCGAGCGTCCGCCCCTTCCCCTGCCCTTGGTTTGCTTGACTTTGCACCAACGACACATGCCCGTCAGTCTACCCGCCGACGGTCACTGCTCCTCGTCGTCCTTGGCCGGCTCGGACGGCTTCGGCATGCTGAACAGCACGTCGCTGACGATTCCGTCCACGCCGCCATCGGAGTCCTGGATGCCGCCCAGCTTCGCCCGTTCGCGCTTCGCGGTGCCGCCCTGTGCCGGCGACTGCTCCTGTTCGGCATCCTCCGCCGCCCACTGCGCCCGCTTCAGCGACAGGCCGATCTTCCGCTCGTCGGTGTCCACACGCAGAATCTTGACCTCGATGGCCTCCCCCACCTTCACCACGTCCTCGGGGTGCTCCACCTTGTGGTCGGCCAGCTCGCTGACGTGCAGCAGGCCTTCCAGGTCGCCTTCCAGTTGCACGAACACGCCGAAGTTCGTGATCTTCGTAACCGTGCCCTTGACCAGCTCGCCCGGCACGTACGACGACGGAATTCGCGTCTCCCACGGATCCTCTTCCAGCTGCTTCAGGCCCAGGGCCACGCGCTTCTTGTCCTGGTCCACGTTGAGCACCACGGCCTTCACCGTGTCGCCCTTCTTCAGCAACTCGTTCGGATGGCTGATCTTACGCGTCCACGACATGTCGCTGACGTGCAGCAGCCCGTCGATCCCTTCCTCGATCTCGATGAAGGCGCCGTAGTTGGTCAGGTTCCGCACCTTGCCCTCGACGATCGTCCCCGGAGGATACTTGTCCTTGACCAGCGTCCACGGGTTCACCTCGGTCTGCTTCATCCCGAGGCTGATCTCCTGCTTCTCCTTGTTGATGTCCAGGACGACCACGTCCACCTGGTCGTTCGCGGCCACCATCTCGCTCGGGTGGTTGATCCGCTTCGTCCACGACATCTCGCTGATATGCACCAGCCCCTCGATCCCGTCCTCCAGCTTCACAAACGCCCCGTAGTTCATGATGTTGACCACGGTGCCCTTGACCTTCGAACCGATCGGGTACTTCTCTTCCACGTTCTCCCACGGGCTCTTTTCCTTCTGCTTCAGGCCCAGGGCGATCTTCTCCTTCTCGCGGTCCACATTCAGAATGACCACTTCGATCTCGCTGTCGATCCGCACCATCTCGCTCGGATGGCTGATCCGCGTCCAGCTCATGTCGGTGATGTGCAGCAGCCCGTCGATGCCGCCCAGGTCCACGAACGCCCCGAAGTCGGCGATGTTCTTCACCACGCCGCGACGGATTTCGCCCACCTGGATCTCGGCCAGAAGCTTCTTCTTGCTCTCCTCGCGCTGCTCCTCGATCAGCCGACGGCGGCTCACCACGATGTTCCGACGGCTCTGGTCGATCTTCAGAATCTTGCACTTGATGTCGCGGCCGATGTACTCCGCGATGTCCGACGGCCGACGAATGTCCACCTGGCTCGCAGGAAGGAACACCGGCACCCCGATGTCCACCAGCAGGCCACCCTTGATCTTCCGCATCACGCGGCCTTCGACCACGTCGCCCTCGGCGTGCTCGTTGATGATCCGTTCCCAGCCGCGAATCCGGTCCGCCTTGCGCTTCGACAGCACAATCTGGCCGCTCTCGCCGTCCACCGCCTCCAGCAGCACGTCCACGCGCTGCCCGATCTCGATCTTCGACGGGTCCTGGAACTCGGCCTTCTCGACCGTCCCTTCGCTCTTATAGCCCACATCGACGACCACCGAGTCGCCGAACACGTTGATGATCTTGCCCGACAGGATGCTCCCGACCTCGTAGTTCTTGATCGAGGCTTCGTATGCATCCGGCAAGGCGCCCTTGCCGTCCTGGGACAGCAGTTGCTGGACTTCGCTCTCGATATCGCTGTCGCGGACACCGTACTGACGCAGAATACTCGGACGTACCATGTGATAACAACCTCTCTGATTGCCCTCGGAGGCCCCGAGACCGTTCACCGTCCTGCCCCGCAGGACACTCGCGACCATCCGCCCCGTCTGGGGGATGACCCGAACCGGGCAAGCGCGCCCCGTCGGCCCGCTTAAGCCCACACCAAAGGAGGGGCATTGTAACAACTATCCCCTCAGGCGTCGAGACCTTTTACCGTCTCGATGAAACGCTCCACCAGCCACGCCGGCGTGCTGGCCCCCGCCGTCACTCCCACGCGGACCCGCCCCGCCAGCATCGCTTCCTCCAACTCCTCCGCCGTCTCCAGATGATACGTCGGCACCCCCGTGCTGGTACACAGACGCGCTAACTCCCGCGTGTTCGCACTGTTATGGCCGCCCAGAACGATCATCACGTCCACGCGGCCCGCCAACTCCATGGCCGCCGCCTGACGGTCCACCGTCGCGTTGCAGATGGTGTGGAACACCCGAAGCTCGTGCCCCTGGAACCGCCGCGCCGCCTCGGCTGTCGTCTCACGAAACCGCCGTGGCGACTGCGTCGTCTGGCTCACGATCCCCAGGCGGGCCTGTGTCACCAGGTCGCCCAGGCCCTCCGGACCGTCAATGACCGCCGCCCCGGGGGCGTAGCCCAGAATCGCCTCCACCTCCGGGTGCTTCGCGTCGCCCACCACCACCACGCGGTACTGCTCGTCGTGGAGCTTCCGCGCCAGGCTCTGCGCCCGCTTGACCAGCGGACACGTCGCGTCCACCAGTTCCAGCCCGCGCGCCTCTGCCGCCGCCGCCGTCGCCGGGCTCACACCGTGGCTGCGGATAATCAGCACTCCGGGCTCGACAGCCTCCTCCAGCATCTCGATGACCCGAAGGCCCAGTCCCTCCAGACGCTGTATCTCCTGCGGGTTGTGGATGACCGACCCAAGGCTGTACACCCGCCCGCCGCGGGCCAGCGTCTCTTCGGTGATCTGGATCGCCCGACGCACCCCGAAGCAGAACCCGCTGTTCTCGGCCATCTCAATCGTCCGGCCGCCCGCCTGAATCACTTGCCCCATGCCTGGTTCCCCTCGCCCCTGAGTTCCGCCTGAAGCTCGACCATGCGGCGGTGCAGCTCGGCGACGAGTTCGTCCGGCTCGCTCCGCCCGACCACGTCGGCCGGAATCGCCTCGCCGTAGCCCACTTTCAGCGCGTGCCACGTCGGCAGCACCCGCTGCCGCGGCCAACACTCGTAGGCTCCGTCGATCACGGCCGGAAGAATCGGCGCCTTCGCCCGCTGCGCGATCAGCACCAGCCCGCTCTGGAGCCGACCGATCGACCCGTCGCGCGTCCGCGTGCCCTCGGGAAACACCAGCACAATGTCGCCGCGACGCAAACGACGTATGGCCTCCTTGATCGCCGCCAGGTCCGCGCTGCCGCGCTTCACCGGAAACGCATTCAGCGACCGGATCAGCCACGAGAACAACCTCTGGCGAAACAGCGACTCGCGGGCCATCGGGCTGAACGGACGCGAAATCGGCAACGCCACCAGAATCGGATCCAGGTAGCTCTGGTGGTTGGCAACCACCAACAGCCCGCCCTCGGTCGGAACGCGATCGCGATGGTACGCCCGCCCCTGCATCAGCCCCACGTAGAGCATCTGCGACATGAACCGAAGCAACCTGTACCACATCCGCTGGAGCATAGCCCTACGCGCCTCCCGCGCGGCGGACATGCCGCATCAGCGCATCCACCACCTCGTCAATCGTCATCCTCGTCGTGTCCACCACCACCGCGTCCTCGGCAGCACGCAACGGACCCACCTTCCGGTTGCGGTCGCTCGCGTCGCGCTGCCTCAGTTCCTCAAGGATCGACGCCACGGC
>Ga0116195_1000936_pt1 | contig 20285 bp, 16 predicted proteins | sample AD_SCU002_MetaG_FD_89881 | JGI IMG/M metagenome (GOLD analysis project Ga0116195, IMG submission 89881) | Active sludge microbial communities of municipal wastewater-treating anaerobic digesters from China - AD_SCU002_MetaG | ecosystem: Engineered > Bioreactor > Anaerobic > Digestate | place...
CCGAAAATGAAGACTAAGTGGTTATAACTCGCCAAGCCTGAGCGTATTACTATTTCCTTTGCTCCAGGCAGGTGTGCTAAGCACATGGATAACCCGATCGCCTTTTTGTAGTTGTCCGGCTTCAATGAGCAAGTCATTCAGGTGATTCATCAGTTTATCTGCCTGATCGAGGCTGCTGTCGAAAAAACCGTAAATTCCCCAGAGCAGGTTCATTTGGCGAAGTACAAATTTGTTACCCGAAAAGGCAAATAATTTTGCTTTGGGGCGGTGCGAGGCCAGGCGTGTGGCAGAATAACCGGTATGTGTACTCACGATGATGGCACTGGCGTTGGTGCTCTGTGCCATATTGCTGGCGGCAAACAAAACACTGTCGGAGATAAAGCGGGGATGTGAGGCATCGTTGGGTTTTTCGTGCCGGTAATAAATGGCTTCGTAATCTTCTATCTGATTAATAATTTGCTGCATGATGCGTATGGTGTCCACCGGATATTTTCCTACCGAAGTTTCACCGCTAAGCATCAGGGCATCAGCTCCGTCGAGTACTGAGTTGGCCACATCGCTTACTTCCGCACGGGTAGGCCTGATCGAACTGATCATCGCTTCCATCATCTGTGTAGCCACAATAACCGGCTTGCCTTTTTTCTGACATAACTGGATGATACGTTTCTGGATCATGGGGACCTGTTCCATCGGAATTTCTACACCCAGATCACCACGGGCTATCATAATTCCATCAGAAGCATCTACAATGGCTTCGATATTGCTTAAAGCTTGTGGTTTTTCTATCTTGGCAATAATACCAGGTTTATTGGCTACCCTGCCTGCTTCAATTTTTTCGCGCAGCAAGTGTATATCTTTGGCTGATCTTACAAACGACAGGGCAATCCATTGAATATCCTGCTGAAGTAAAAAATCAAGATCTTTCAAATCTTTTTCGGTTAATGAGGGCAGGCTAATACTGGTATCGGGCAGATTGACACCTTTGCGTGCTTCAATTTTTGCCGGTGTTTCAGCTTTTAGTAATACCTCATCTATGCCATTGGTTTCGATCACGCGCAAGGCAATTTTCCCATCGTCAATCAACACCAGATCACCGGTCTTTACGTCGGACGCAAAGGCATCATACCGAATGCTGATGCGTGAGTTATTTCCGACAACTTCATAAGTGACCAATCTGATTTGATCGCCTGCTTCGAGAGCAACAAAATCATTTTCGAGGGCTCCTAATCTTATCTTGGGTCCCTGTAAATCTGCCAGAATAGCTATATGATTGTTTTGTAATTTATTGATTTGCTCAACAATGTCAATGGTTTTTTGATGATCCTCGTGTGTGCCATGCGAAAAGTTGAGCCGGCAAACATCCATCCCTTCAGTAGCCATTTTTGCCAGGGTACTGTAATCAGAGCAAGCAGGGCCTATAGTTGCAACGATCTTTGTCTTCATTGATATACAGTGTATTACGATTTGGTTTTAGGTAACAGCTGATGATGAGCTTTAATAATATCCATTTCATGAAACTCAATGGTTTCGAGCAGCAGGTCTATTCCTTTGTTTATTTTAGTCTCGACGATAAATACATGTACAATCTGCGGGATGTTACGAATTGCACGGATGTAATAATCCAAACGTTCCTGATCAAGTGCATTACGAATGATGAGAAGGTAATCGGTTGAAACGGATAGCTTGATCCATCTTTGGCCTTCACAGCTTAACGAAACCAGATTGAATATGTTGAGATTTTCTCCCTGATCAAAAAAGTAGAAGGAGTAGCCAGTGTTTGTGTCGTTTGACACAGGATAGATATTTTGATGTTTTACTAAATTGATGGACATCCGGTTGTTGATGTGCCAGGCGAGTTTATAATCGGGCAATGTGGTGGAAATTCCTAACAGGATGATATTATCAAATGGCTGGCTTTGCAGGGTTTTTTTTCGGCTAGGCATAGTACTTGGTTTTAGACAAAAATACACTTTTTGTTTGCTAAACAAAATCCCGTGAAAAGAAGAATACTTAAGAAATAGTATTGATTTATAAAGCAGTTCTTAAACAAATCATTCAGTAAGCTGATTTATCATACCAGATTCTGACATAAAGTTCCAGGCTTTTTCGGCTGCCAGCTGTTCGGCACCTTTAATGGAAAAATCTTTGGCCGTGGAAATTATTTTTTCTTTGATGACTACTTCCACAACATACATTTTTTCGTAGCCTTCTCCGGTTTCACCAGTCATTTTAAAATCGAGTTGTTGCTTTTCTTTTTGAGCCCATTCGATGAGTTTACTCTTGAAATTGTAATCGTTTTTTTCGAGGTTTTCGAGGTCAATATGCAATTCAACGATTCGTTTGATGATGATTTTTCGTGTGAAACGAAATCCTTTGTCCAGATAAAGTGCCCCGATAAAGGCTTCGAATGCATCTCCTCCCAACGATCTGAATTTTGACCGGCCATCGTTTGTGTAGTTCACCAGTTTTTCCAGTCCAAGTTTTTGTGAGAGCTTATTTAGTGAGGCCCGGCTTACAATGCGCGAACGCATCTCGGTGAGAAATCCCTCGTTTTTATAAGGAAACTTTTTAAATAAAAAATCAGCAATAACGGCACTTAAAATGGCATCGCCCAGGTATTCGAGGCGTTCGTTACTAAGTTTGTATCCGTTGAGCGTTTCACTCGAAACGGATTTATGTTTAAAAGCCAGTTGATACAAAAAAATATTTCCGGGATAAAACCCGAAAATATTTTTTAGTGATTGCGATAGTTCTTTATCTGCAGAAAAAAGCGACTTAACAGTATCAGTAAGTAACAAAACGCAGTAATTACGGAACGAATTTCTTTAAAACCATAGAGGCATTGTGTCCGCCAAATCCGAAAGTATTACTAAGAGCGGCTCTGATATCTCTTTCGCGGCCTGTGTGAAAGGTAAAGTCGAGCTTGTTGTCAATTTCCGGATCATCAGTGAAATGATTGATGGTGGGCGGCACAAAATTATTTTGTACAGCCAGGATAGTGGCAATAGCTTCGATCACACCGGCACCGCCCAAAAGATGGCCAGTCATTGATTTAGTAGAGTTGATGCTGATATTATAGGCATGTTGGCCAAAAAGACTAACAATGGCTTTAGGTTCAGAGATGTCGCCAAGAGGAGTAGAAGTGCCGTGCGTATTGATATGATCAATATCTTCCGGCTTTAGGCCGGCATCTTCGAGGGCTCTTTTCATGCTTAACATGGCACCCAATCCTTCCGGATGGGGTGAAGTCATGTGATTGGCATCGCCTGAAAGGCCACCACCAACAAATTCAGCATAAATCTTTGCTCCTCTTTTTTGGGCATGTTCTAATTCTTCGAGCATTATTCCACCACCACCTTCTCCAATCACAAAGCCGTCGCGGTCTTTGTCAAAAGGTCGTGAAGCAGTAGCCGGATCATCGTTACGTGTAGAGATGGCGTGCATGGCATTGAAACCACCAACGCCTGATTCATTTACAGAAGCTTCACTGCCACCAGTGACAATGGCTACTGCCTTGCCCAGGCGGATGTAGTTGAAGGCATCAATCAATGCATTGGCTGATGAGGCACAAGCTGAAACTGTGGCGAAATTTGGCCCCCTATATCCATATTTGATCGAGATATGGCCAGCAGTGATATCGGCAATCATCTTGGGGATGAAAAACGGATTGAACCGTGGGGTGCCGTCTCCCTTGGCAAAGGATGCTACTTCTTCAAAAAAAGTAGCAAGCCCACCTATGCCCGACGACCAGATTACACCTACTTCATTGAGGTCGGTGTTTTCTGCATTCATCCCTGAATCAGCAATGGCTTCGTCGGCCGCTATTAACCCAAATTGTGCAAACAAATCGTATTTGCGCACGTCTTTTCGGTCAAAATAGTTTTTCCAATCGTAGCCCTTTACTTCGCAGGCAAAGTGGGTCTTAAACCTGGAGTGATCAAAGCGGGTAATATCGGCTGCACCACTCACCCCTTTCTTTAAACTATCCCAGTATTCCGGAACAATATTACCGATGGGTGTAATGGCACCTAAACCGGTGACTACTACTCGTTTTAGCTCCATAAAATGAGGTTTTTTAGGCTTTGTTTTCTTCGATGTATTTGATAGCGTCGCCCACTGTACCAATTTTTTCTGCCTGATCATCCGGAATAGCCAAATTGAATTCTTTTTCAAATTCCATGATCAACTCAACTGTGTCGAGTGAATCGGCACCCAGATCGTTTGTAAAGCTGGCTTCGTTAGTAACTTCTGCTGGCTCAACACCCAGCTTATCAACGATAATTGATACAATTTTGTCTTTGATTTCTGACATAACTTTATATGTTTTTAGTTAAACAGTCTGCAAAGGTAAGAGATAAAATGAAAAAAAAACAACAAAAAACTTTAGAAAATTGATTTACAGCAGATAAGTTATTCTTCAATTGCCTTTTTTAAGTCGTTTTTAGTCGTAATGACACTATGGATCAGGGTTTAATTTTGCGAAATCACACCATTAAGTTCCTGCTTTCCGAAAAAATGTATTTTTACACACCTTCAGAGGTATGGTTTTTTTGTACGAAAAATATTTAATATGCTTTTGTTATGACTTCTAAAAAGCAACCGAAATTATTTCTGCTCGACGCTATGGCTTTGATATACAGAGCCTTTTTTGCATTGAATAAAAACCCCCGGATAAATTCTAAAGGCCTGAATACTTCTGCAATTTTAGGCTTTACGAATACGATGTATGAAGTGTTAAAAAAGGAAAACCCTGATTACATTGGTGTTGCTTTCGATAGCATGGCTCCAACGCAACGCCATATTGAATTTGCCGATTATAAAGCCAACCGCGAAAAAATGCCCGATGACCTGGCCGCTTCCATTCCTTATATCATGAAGGTGATTGAAGCTTTTCGCATTCCAATCCTGGTCATGGATGGTTATGAAGCGGACGATATTATTGGTACACTTGCAAAACAAGCTGAGAAGCAGGGCTTTGTAACCTATATGATGACGCCCGACAAGGATTTTGGGCAATTGGTTTCTGATCATATCTATATGTATAAACCCGCCAAGGCAGGCGAAGAGGCACAGGTTTGGGGACCTAAAGAGGTTTGCGAACGCTATGGGATTTCAAAACCGGAGCAAATGATCGATATCCTTGGCCTTTGGGGTGATGCTTCTGATAATATTCCAGGTGTTCCGGGTATTGGCGAAAAAACAGCGGCCAAGCTGATCAGTCAGTATGGATCAATGGAAGAGCTGCTTCAGAATACTTCCGATCTAAAAGGCAAACAAAAAGAAAATCTTGAAAATTTTGCCGATCAGGCCAGGCAATCGCGCCAGTTGGCAACCATAATAACCGATGTGCCCATCGCTTTTGAAGCAGAAAAACTGAAGCTTGAAAGCCCGGATATGGAAAAGCTTCAGGAGCTGTTTGATGAACTGGAATTCAGAACTTTTGCCAAACGGATGATACAGGACGCACAAGCACAGGCTGCTTCGCATTCGCAGGATGATTTGTTCAGTCAATTGAAACCTGAAGAGCTTTCTGAAATGCAGCTTTCCGAAAAGCAAACGATTGAAACTGTTAATCATAATTATGTTTTGGTGCAATCTGAGCAGGAACTAAAGGCACTAGCTAAAGAACTATCATTACAAAAGAGCTTTTGTTTCGACACCGAAACAACTGCCGTGGATGCACACAATGCAGAGTTGGTGGGGCTTTCGTTTGCCATCAAACCTCATCATGCCTGGTATATTCCCATGCCACAAAATTATCACGATTGCCAGCAGAAGCTGGAACATTTTAGAAGTGTTTTCGAAAGTGAAAAGATTGAAAAAACAGGTCAGAATCTGAAATATGATATTTCGGTTTTGCGGTGGTACGACATCGAAGTGAAAGGCCCTTTGTTTGATACCATGATAGCGCATTATCTGATCGAACCTGATCAAAGGCACAATATGGATGTGCTGGCCGAAAACTATTTGAATTATTCTCCCGTTTCGATAGAAAGCCTGATCGGGAAAAAGGGAAAAAATCAGGGGAGCATGCGTGATGTGCCGATCGAAAAGGTAAAAGAATATGCCGCAGAAGATGCTGATATCACCATGCAGCTGAGGCACAAACTGGAACCTGATCTCGAAAGGCTGGGTGTTCGCAGGATTTTTGATGAGATAGAAATGCCCCTGGTGCGTGTTTTGGCAGCCATGGAAGCAGAAGGTGTAAAAGTGGATGGAGATAATCTTCAGCAAATCAGCGAGTTGATGGGGAAGGAAATTCTGGAGCTGGAAAAGTCGATCTACGAATCTGCCGGAATGCGGTTTAACATTGCATCGCCCAAGCAACTTGGCGAAGTGCTTTTTGATCATCTTGGCTTACAACAGAAAGCAAAAAAAACAAAAACAGGACAATACTCAACTTCTGAAGATGTTTTGTCGAAAATACAAAAAGCTCATCCTGTTATTCCCATGATCCTGGATTATCGGTCGCTTACCAAGCTCAAATCAACCTATATCGATGCGTTGCCAACCCTGATCAATCCACGCGATGGCAGGATTCATACCAGCTATAATCAGGCTGTTGCAGCTACCGGCAGATTAAGCTCGAATAATCCAAATTTGCAAAACATTCCTATTCGCACCGAAAGGGGTCGTGAAATCAGAAAGGCCTTTGTGCCTCGTAATAAAGATTTTACTTTGCTGGCTGCTGATTATTCACAGATTGAACTGCGGATCATTGCCCATCTAAGTAAGGATACAGGCATGATGGAGGCCTTCAGAAATGGCCTGGACATCCATACCGCGACAGCATCCAGGGTGTATGGTGTAGGATTGGAAGATGTTACAAAAGAAATGCGCAGAAATGCCAAAACGGTTAATTTCGGGATTATTTATGGCATTTCGGCTTTTGGTTTGTCAGAACGACTCGACATCCCAAGAGGTGAGGCAGCGAGCATTATAAAAAGCTATTTCGATCAGTATCCCGGGATAAAAGCCTATATGAATAATCAAATTGAGTTTGCCCGCAAAAACGGTTATGTAGAAACCATGATGGGGCGGCGGCGTTATTTACGCGACATCAATGTTTCGAACAGTGTAGTGCGTAGTTTTGCTGAACGAAATGCCATAAATGCCCCCATACAGGGCAGCTCGGCCGATATGATCAAATTAGCCATGATAAGCATCCAGGAGGAGATCCGGCAGCGAAAGCTTCGATCCAGAATGATACTTCAGGTTCATGATGAATTGGTTTTTGATGCCTTAGTTACAGAACTTGACGTGTTAAAACCCTTGATTGAGGATGCCATGAAAAATGCCTTACCTTTAGATGTTCCGCTTGAAGTTGAGATGAATACCGGAAACAACTGGCTCGAAGCACACTAAAAGTTTTGCATTTTTTCATCTTTAAGCACCGGAACCACATCCAGTTGATCGGGCTGCAGACAATAATCAATATCTTGTTGGTAACCGTTTGCCTGCAGGTATTTCAAATGGAAACAATTTTGCAACTTATCTGCAATATTACCAGTTTCTGAACCATAAAACTGTAAAACCAAACTGCCCAGATCATCTGTTTTCACCTGGCAGCGATCGTTGATCAAACTAATCAGCATACCGGCACACAAGGCATCATCAAGCGAAAACTTACCTGCGGTACCTGAGCAAATAATTACAATATTATTGGATTTATTAGCTAAATAATTTGCAACAGCAGTAATATTAACAAAACTTGCAGCGATTGTTTCGCCGGCTGTCATACTTTGTTTGAGCGCCCGGGTTCCGTTAGTGGTCGAAAGAATAATTGTTTGGCCTGCTATATTTTCTCGTTGGTATTCCAGCGGAGAGTTTCCCAGATGAAAACCTTCAATTTTCATAGCATTACGTTCGCCGGCCAGCATAGCTTTCCCGGTTGAATATTGGTCAAAAATTTGTCGTGCCTGCTTCTCGGATTCGGCCGGTATAATGGCTTTGGCACCATGATACAAAGCCGTGGCGATTACAGTGGTGGCACGCAATACGTCAATTACAACAGCCGTCTTACCATCCAGATCAAGCAGTTGGCAATCTTTATAGGTGCCGGCAACTTCTATCTGCATTTATTTTGATTTTTTCTCGGGCATCTGGATACCCAGCGAGATTCCAAGTCCGTTGGCAGTTTTAACAAGAGCATTTTCGAGAGTAACGAGATTGGGCTGAGCCACAGCTTCTTTCAAAGGCACCGAAACAAAATAAGGATGGCGATAGGCAACCATTTTTCCGAAGTCTTCTTTAAGAGCCATTTCAAAGGCTTTTATGCCAAGTTGTGACGCCAGCACACGATCATAGGCAATTGGTATGCCTCCACGCTGCAGATGACCTAAAACGGTCTGACGCATATCCGGTTCGAAGCCTGCAGTTTTAAGCTGTTTGATCAAGGCACCTGCAATGCCTCCCAGCTTCAGGTTTTCGTAACCTACCTCTTTACTTTCTTCAAAAACCATCTCGCCGTCTTTGGGTTTGGCACCTTCGGCTACCACAACAACAGCAAATCCTCTTCCGCGATTAAAGCGTGATTCCAGTTTTTGCTTTACAATATTAATGTCGTAAGGAAATTCAGGGATCAGGCACACTTCGGCTCCGCCGGCAACTGCTGCGTTGAGGGCAATCCAGCCGGCATAGCGTCCCATCACCTCAACCACAAAAACACGGTTGTGACTGGCAGCTGTTGTCACTAGTTTATCAACGGCTTCTGTTGCAATTTCTACGGCCGTTTGAAAACCAAAAGTTGAATCTGTTGAGGAAAGATCATTATCAATCGTTTTGGGCACGCCAATGATATTAAGGCCTTTTTCGTATAGGGCCTGTGAGATACGTTGTGATCCGTCGCCACCAATATTGATCACAGCATCAATACCCATGTATTGCAGCTTTCGAATCATCTCGTCCGAACGATCAACAGCCGACCAGGATCCGTCTTTGTTTTTTACAGGCCATGCAAATGGGCCGCCTTTGTTTGTGGTTTCAATAATAGTTCCGCCCTGAAAATGGATTCCTTTCACCACTTCCGGTGTAAGCACTTTCAGTTCTGATGGCTCCCACAGCACTCCGTTGAATGCCTGAATGCTTCCTAAAACTTCCCAGTCTTTTTCCTGCGAAGCTCTTTTAACAACCGCTCTGATTACGGCATTCAGTCCAGGGCAGTCGCCACCTCCTGTTACAATTAATACTCTTTTCATAAAGCCTTATTTTATTTGAGGATGGTCAAAGATCCTCCTGTAATATGTTTGTTATTGTTATCTTAATCGAATTTCTCTTAAACTGATTTCTGCGACAAAGATAAGCAGATCAATGGGTGGTTGATAAATAGTGACCGTTTTGAACCCAAAAGAGTTTCTGCAATCGGTTGATAAGGCTTTATTACAAAGCGAAGAGGCTGAAAAATAATAAAGCCCTCGTTGTGAGGGCTTTAGGTGTGGTACCACCCGGGATCGAACCAGGGACACACGGATTTTCAGTCCGTTGCTCTACCAACTGAGCTATGGTACCAGCGTTTTTTGGAGCGGCAAAGATATAACAAAAATCGAAATGCAAAAAGTTTTTCGAAAAAACACCCAGAGCAAGCTTATCTGTTTTGATACCACAGACAGGGATTTTCACAGAGCTAAGGTAATTCGTGTTGACATCCAACCGAAAATACCTTAACTTAGCATCCGAATTTAATTACCGAACCAAAGCAACCTGCCTTATGTTTTTTTACCGGCAGTTCCGGAAAAAACTCACACAAACAGCCAAAAAGCTGAACCTGCAGCTTATTAAAATTGTGAATATAGCTGTAACACAAGCATTTACCCCCCCCCCTCAAACAAGAAAGCAAACGAAGAGTATCTTATTGTCTGCAGCTTTATTTCCAAATACTGCCGGTATGGTTAAGCAGTTCGAACAATTTTTGCAATGCAACTAAAGCCTTTCATAACTACCACACAAACAAGACTATTTTTAAGCTGGGGAAGAATAATTTTATCAGACTACCGGCTCCAGGCTGGGTTGCGGGCTTGGATGCCGGGAGAGATAATGCAATATTTTTCAAAATTTCAAATATTTATTTCCTTGCGAAAAAAAGACAGTATCATGAAATACAAATATGCCATCGGATTTATTTTTGCTTTTTGGTTCATTTGCTATACCTATGGCCAAGTTGATAATGCCAATTTTATAGATAAAACTGAAACAGAGAGCTTCCAGGCTGTGCTCAATGTTGATTCAGTATCATGGAATATGGCAAATGCACAATTGTTTGGCTTGGTTGCATTTGATATATATTGCCTGAGTTATCCCGATTCCGTTTATTCTAATGTATATATCAATTTTTATGATATCCCTTATTTTTATGAAGGCAAGCTCCGGGAAGATCCGAATACAGGAAAGTTATGGTATAAGAATACTTATAATAACGAGCGTTTACTGGTCGATATGTCTCTTACAGTGGGAGATACTTTTGAGGTTTTTACCAATGAGTGGAGCACAGTGGAAGATGTTTACTATCTGGACGGCAGGAAAATAATCCAGTTTGATTTGTATTCAAATTTATGGAAAGAAAACCTGCTTTTTATTGAAGGAGTTGGAAGAAACATTGGACTTTGGTATGGAGATTATTTAAATTATACTTCTTGTAAATACGATAATGACCAGTTAGTATATGTTAATCAAAACACGAGTTTGTTTATCGGATGTTTCCTTGATCCAACAAATGTGGACGAAAGCATAGCTAAAACGGATGAGTTTTCTATAGTACAGCTTTCAGGCTCAAAGCAGTTGAAAATTTCAGGTGTAATAGCATATAATCAACCTGTTCGCCTAAGAATATCTGACATACTTGGTAACAATTCATCGGAATATATCTTATGCAATGATCCTGAATATATTGATATGAGTCATCTGAGAAACGGGATTTATGTTTTGTTATTTTCGTCTTTCGATCAGGAAGAAATCCTGGATGTTAAGAAAATTTATTTTAGAGAATAATGCAATAATTGTAACCTATTTTTCAGTCATTTTTTTTTGTTTTGGTACTTCGTTCAATGCTTAAATACTGATATCTGTGAAATGTTAAAAAGGGCTAAATCGGGAAAAGCTAACATTTCAGCCAACAATATTTTTGTGTCAGAATCTCCTCGTGTTAAGAACTGAAGTTTCGCACTTCAATTAAGGTTCTGATAATGTGTCAATAATGAAAATTTAATTTGCGATAAAACACAGATAAACAGGGGTATACATTTTTCAATTTCACTATAAAGTTGGAATTTTAAGCCCTTAATTAAGGAATGATTTATAGCAGAGCGCAAAGCGTGGCCTATTGCCCCCAACCCTGAAAGATGGGAGCTTTCGACACAGACAAGCACGAAGAAATAGTGAAATGACAAATACTAAGCCGGGCCATTTCTGAAATTTCAACCGGGCAGGAGCCCCCATTTTTGGCCATGTCTGCTGCCAGGTAGAGGTGTGGGGGACATTGTACAAAGAATAATCTTTTCCAAATATAATGTGTATTACAAGTATGTTTACGAACAAAAATCAGCGTGGATTAAACATGTGCGAAACTTCAGTTAAGAAGTATTACACAGGTCAATTTCGTACTTAATAGTCACAGTGCTTTTTCGGCATAAAATTCTTTAAATTTGTCAGCTGAAAGTAACTCAGTTTAGTTTAATGGCTCAGAAAATCATCCTGGATATTGGCAATACCTTAATCAAATTGGCTCATGTTGAGTCGGGTCATTTGCGTGACGTTCAAAGTTTTGAAGATGAAGAAATACTTTTGAATTCGATTTCAGAGCAATCCTGCTCCGGAGGAATTATCGGATCAGTAAGGGAAATGTCATCACACATGTTTGATTGGACAAAGCGTCAAAACAATATCCTCCTGTTAAATTCAGACACACCTTTACCCTTCAAAATTGCATATAAAAGCCCCGACACATTAGGCCCTGACCGCATCGCACTGGCAGCAGCTGCTTATGAGCGGTTTCCATATCAAAATGTTTTGGTGATCGATATGGGTAGCTGCATCACTTACGACCTGCTCACTGCAGAAGGTGTTTATGTGGGCGGCGCAATCAGTCCCGGAATTCGAATGCGATTCAAGGCCATGAATGCCTTTACTGCCAAACTCCCGATGGCCGAACCAACCGATAAAACACCACTAATTGGATACGATACACAAAGTTCGCTGCAATCCGGTGTGATGAACGGTGTGCAGGCAGAAATTGAAGGTGTGATTGATCGCTATGCCACGAATTACAAAGATTTAACAGTATTAATAGGTGGCGGAGACAATAAATATTTTGATAAAAGGTTTAAAGTTAACATCTTTGCAGCCTCAAACCTGGTACTGGAAGGCCTGAGGTTTATTATGGAATTTAATGAAAGTCAATAAGTTGAGAAAAATACTCGGGATTATTGTTTTTTTACTGGCATTTCAGGCCGTAGTGGGACAAACAGGTACTATTTCGCCATATTCACGTTTTGGAATTGGCCAGATCAAAGACAAGAGCGTAAATACGCGTCTTCGCGGAATGGGTGGTATATCCAATACCATTGCAAGCAATCGTTTTGTAAACCCAACAAATCCTGCTACCTACGTCTATTTCGATTCTTTGTCATTTCTTTTCAATGCAGGCATGTCGATGAGTTCGTCAACCTATCGCACTTCTACCTTATCCGAAAAGGGAAGCAGTGCCAGTTTGAGTTATTTTTCGATGGGTTTTCCAATACTGCGACAGTGGAGGGTGGGTATTGGCTTGCTCCCTTATTCAGATATTGGTTATAATATTGTTGTTAGCGATTTCCGTGATGAAATAGGTAATTATAATTATGCATTTAATGGTGATGGCGGACTGAATCAACTTTTTTTTGGTAATGGATTCAAACTCACAAACAACTTATCCATTGGAGTAAACTTTACCTATGTTTTTGGCCGTAATACCACGAGCACATTACTTTATTTTCCTGATTCAACACTTTATGCCAATACCAAAACAGAACAACGGTTACTGGCCGATGACTTCATTTTTGATTACGGGATTTATTATACCCAGCCCCTGAAAAATGATTATCAATTAAATGTAGGACTGGTTTATGGCCAAAAAGTGAGGCTGAAAGCGAAACGGGAAACACTGACGCGTTCGCTTTTTGGAGGTGTTGATGGCGGAATTGAATATTTTTTGGATACCATAGCCTATCAACCCGAAAGAAATGGAAGGATTGAATTGCCGCACTCAGCCGGGCTTGGAATAAGTTTCCAGAAAAAAGATCGCTGGCTTATCGGATTGGATTTCAATTGGCAAAACTGGGAAACCTTTGACATAGACAACCAGCCCGATTCGCTTCAGAATGCCTGGAATATGGCCTTTGGAGGAGAATTTACACCCAAACACACTTCAATATCAAAATATTGGAGCAGAGTAACATACAGATTAGGAGCAAGATATAATCAAACCTATCTCAACCTTTACGGACAGTCAATTAATGAGTTTGGCATAAGTTTTGGACTGGGATTGCCATTACCACGTTCTTTAACTACCATCGACCTTAGCCTGGAAGTAGGGCAGAGTGGAACAATGACTAAGAATCTCATAAAAGAAACTTTTGTTAATTTTACAGTCGGCGTATCTATTTATGAGCGATGGTTTGTAAAACGAAGATATAATTAGTATTAAACTAACACACTACACCATGAAAACGAATGGGATCAAAATCATACTGGTGCTGTTTGCCACAATCGGGCTGGCAATTGCCGGTGCATCAGCAGGCAGTTTAGATAACCCGGAAAACAAACTGGATTTTCCTCAGGACAAACCAATGAAAAAGTATGGAGAGGACAGTATAAACTGTGTGATCAATATTTCACTTTACCGTGAATTTTATAAACAATGGAAAGCCAGCGACTATACCAGTGCCTCCATTAAAGATATCATAAAACCCTGGAGATGGGTGTTTATGAACTGTCCGTTGGGAAGTGAAAACACCTATGTTGATGGTGCAAAGATCATGCAGTACCGCATCGAAAACGAAAAGGATGAAGCAATCAAAGAGAAGCTCATAGATACCCTTATGTTGGTTTATGACCAGCGTATTAAGTATTTTCCAGAGCATTATAAAACAGGACAACAACAGGAAGGATCAATACTTGGCCGAAAAGGAATTGACCTTTACACCTATGCACCGGAACGTTATGAGGCGACTTATAACACCCTGAAGCGTGCAGTTGAACTTGATGGAGACGCCACTGATGGATCAGTTCTGATTTATTACTTCCGCTCTGTAATAAAAATGGCACGTAAATCAAAAGTCGATAGTACCGAAATTGTAGAAGCTTACGACCAGATAATGGATATTCTGGATCACAATATCAAAGGATTGGAAGCCCGGGGTGATAATCGTTGGGCTGAGATATACAAAAACTACAAAGGAAATATCGATGCCACTTTTGAGCCTTTTGCCACTTGTGAGGATTTGGTGAATATTTTCAAAAAGAAATTTCAGGCAACTCCGGATAATGTGGATCTGCTGACTAAGATCACCAATATGCTCGACAAACGCGATTGTACTGACGACCCGCTATACCTTGATGCAAGCATGAAACTGCACGAGTTGCAACCCAGTCCCGAATCGGCCTACCTGATCGGACGATTGTTGCTGAAGGATCAGAAATACAACGAATCCCTTCAATACCTGGAAGGTGCCACAAAATCAGAAAACATCGAAAGAGCACATAATGCATACAAATTATTGGCTGAAGTAAACAGGGCACTAAAAAATTATCCCCGTGCGCGACAGATGGCCTACAAAGCCATTGAGCTTGACCCTGACGATGGCGCTCCCTATATCACCATCGGGGATCTTTATGCTTCGAGTGCCAAGGAATGTGGCAATAACGAGTTTACAAGCAGAGTAGCCTACTGGGCTGCTGTTGATAAATATCAAAGAGCCAAACAAATAGATCCCAGTATTGCAGAAACTGCCAATAAACGAATTGCAGATTATTCGGTGTATTTTCCGTCACTCGAAACCATTTTCTTTTACGATTACAAAGAAGGCGATTCCTACACCATTGAATGTTGGTTTACGGAAACCACAACAATACGCGCTTCACGATAAGCACCAATTGTGAAAACCGGCAAACATCTGCGATATATTATACAGCTTAACATCATAACGGTTTTTGTCGTTATGATGTTTTTTTCTTGCGAAAATTCCATTCAGGTCATTCATGAAATCACCCAGCGTGATACACTTGCCGACGTTAGTGCCGATACCATCACCTATTTCAGAAGTGATTCGGGCAGGGTGAAGATGCGGCTGGAAGCTCCAACCATGAACCGCTACGAAGGTAATAATCCAAGTCTGGAGTTTCCGGATGGTTTTGAAGCATTTTTCTATGATTCGGTCATGGAGATTACTTCCCGTATCAGAGCAAACTATGGCATCAGTTACGAAAACATCAAACTACTGGAAGCACGCAATGATGTGGAAGTGGAAAATTATGAAACACAGGAACGTCTGAATACCGAATCACTTTTTTGGGATCAGCGTAAACGTATTATCTTTACTCGTGCTTTTGTAAAAATCACTTCTCCCGATAAAGTGATTTTTGGCGATAGTCTTGTAGCTACTGAAGGCTTCGATCAACGTACGATACACAATATGAGAGGTACACTCGAAATAGAAGAGGAAACACAGGATTAGAGGTATCAGCCTTTGAACTTGCGTGATATTCATCACATTTATGTTAATTTTGAAAATCAATTAATTTTTGGTGACCGACTTACAACTCATTGCGTTAACTTTAATTTTTTCGGGTTTTTTCTCCGGAGTAGAAATCGCATTTGTGAGCTCCAACCGGTTAAAGATTCAATTGGATCTAAAAAAAAATAAGTTTGCTGCACGTTTGCTCAGCCCGTTTTATAAAAATTCTTCCCGGTTTATTGGGGCCTTGCTTTTAGGCAATAATATTGCATTAGTGATTTATGGTATTGCAATGGCAAATATTCTTGAACCCGTTATCATCAGGGTTTTGCCGGAAGCTGTGAATACTGGTTTCAGTGTGTTGTTGCTGCAAACATTGCTTTCAACAATTCTGATCCTGATCGTTGCTGAGTTTTTGCCCAAAATTATTTTTCGTATCAATCCCAATGGCATTCTCAATGTTTTGGCTTTGCCGGTCTGGATATTGTATTATTTGCTTTATCCATTCATAATCCTCTATATTGGATTGGCCGAATTGATCTTGAAGTATGTTTTCAGAATGAGTCTCAATCAGGATGATTATCGCTTCAGTACGGTCGATCTGAATGAATATTTGCGTGAGTATGTTTCGCCGAAGGAAGATGAAACACAAAACAAACATGATATACAACTGTTTCAGAATGCCATCGAATTTAAACACATAAAACTGCGCGAATGTATGGTGCCCCGAACAGAAATAGAAGCTGTCAGGAGTACTGAACAAATGGAATTTGTTGTCAAAAGGTTTGAAGAAACCAAACATTCCAAGTTATTGGTTTACGAAAACACAATTGATAATATTATCGGTTATGTACACTCAAATGATGTGTATAAAAAGCCTGAAAACTTACAGGATGTTTTACGGAGCATCGAAGTGTTTCCGGAAACTTATCCTGCCAATTTGCTCCTGCGATATTTTATTCAGGCGCGACAGGGCATTGCGGTAGTAGTTGACGAATTTGGCGGAACTGCCGGCATTGTTTCAATGGAAGATATTATCGAAGAGATTTTTGGTGAGATAGAGGATGAATTTGACGAAGAAGAAGATGTGGAAGTTCAGCTTTCAGATAATGAATTTCATTTGTCAACACGCCTTGAGATTGATTATCTGAACGAAACCTACAAGCTCGATCTTCCCGAATCAGATGAGTATGAGACCTTAGCAGGGTTTATTCTTTACCATCATGAAAGCATACCCGATCTGGGAGAAGAAATCACCATTGATGGATATCGAATTAAAGTTCTAAAGGCAAGTGACAATAAGATTGAAGAGGTGAAGCTTAAACTGCTACATTAGTCTGTTTCCCCCTTTCCCGTCTAGTACCCAAACCGAGTTATCAACATATAGCAGGCTGGACTTGTGTTTATTAACAATTTTCCAAACCAATTGTAATTGTTTTCAGTTTTATTTTTATACTTTAAGTTTCTGTTGTACATTTGCACCCTATTTTTAAAAAGATGATCAGATTATGGCTGTAATTGGAAAAATTAGAAAGCGCTCAGGGCTTTTGGTAATAGTGATCGGTGTGGCATTGGCAGCATTTGTATTAGGTGATTTTGCTGCTGGTGGCGGCGGAAGGCCTGAGATGAACGTAGGTTCAATTGATGGAGATGATATCAGCATTCAGGATTTCAACTTGCGGTACGACCAAAATGTTAATGCGCAACAACAGCAACAGGGTAACAGACTTTCGCAGGATGAGATGTACCGTGTGAGAGAAAATACCTGGAACCAGATGGTTGAAGAAATTATTCTGGGTAAAGAATATGAGTCGTTGGGATTAAAAGTCACCTCCGAAGAACTTTTTGATCAGATACAGGGACTAAATCCACATCCGGCTGTTATCCAAAACTTTACAAATCCCGAAACTGGTCAGTTTGAACGTGAGATGGTATTAAATTACCTGCAAAACCTCTCACAGATGCCACAAGCCTCAAAGGATCAGTGGTTGATTTTTGAACGTTATATCAAAGAAGACCGCTTGCGCACTAAATATCAAAACCTGATAACAAAGGCACATTATTTGCCAACTACCCTTGCAAAAGCAAACCATGAAAATAAAAACACTAAAGCAGAAGCTGAATTACTAAGTGTTCGTTTTACTACTGTTCCCGATTCGCTGGCCGTGCCAACCGAAGCCGATTTTAAAAAATTCTATGAAGAGAATAAAAAATCATATGATCGTCCGGCCATGCGCGACATCGAATATGTTAGCTTTGAAGTTAAACCTTCAAAAAAGGATAATGAAGCTTCGCGCGAATTTGTAAGCAGCCTTAAAGCAGAATTTGAAGTTACGGAAAATATTGCAGGTTTTGTTAATGCAAATTCCGACACCCGCTACGATAGCAGTTGGAAAAGCAATACAGAAGTTGCTGTAGCACTCGAAACAGTGATGTTCGAAAACGAGCCCGGCTTTGTTTATGGCCCATACTTTGATCAGGAGGCTTACAGACTTGCCCGATTGGTTGATGTAAGTTTCCGTCCGGATTCTGTAAAGGCATCGCACATTCTTGTTGCTTATGCTGGTGCAATGCGAAGTGAACAAAGCCGCACCAAAGCAGCTGCACAACAACTAGCCGATAGCCTTTTGGCCGTAGTTAAAAAATCTCCTGCCAGATTGATGGAGCTTGCGACACAATTTTCTGACGATGGCAGTGTGGCTCAAAATAGTGGCGATTTGGGTTGGTTCCGCGATGGACAAATGGTTCCGCAATTTAACCAGTACGTAATCGAAAATGAAAACGGTTCAATAGGACTGGTTGAAACGGATTTTGGATATCACATCATTCAGGTTACCGGTAAAAAAGAACCTCAAAAAAAGGTTCGTATTGCCGAAATTGTTCACCATGTATCCCCCAGCACTCAAACCTATCAGGAAGTGTTTGCTGAAGCCAGCCGTTTTGCATCCGCTGCTAAAACACGTGAAAGTTTTGATAATAGCGTTGCAGATCAAGGGCTTAACAAACGTCTGGCTCCTAATCTTCGCACCAATTCAAACCGCATCACCGGCGTTGATAACCCGCGTCAGATTGTTCGTTGGGCTTTTGATGAAAAAACCAGTGTGAATGATGTTTCTGAGATTTTCGATCTGGATAATATGTATGTGATCGCTGTTTTGACCAAAGCAACCGAAAAAGGCATTGCTTCACTCGATGATATAAGGGAAATGATTGAACCTCAGGTTAAAAACAGAAAGAAAGGCGAATATCTTGTGCAGAAAATGAATGAACTGGGTAAGGACTGGGATAAGATCATTGCCGAACTTAAAGGCGAAAAACAAACCGTGTCTGACCTTAGTTTTGACAGCCGCACCATTACAGGCTTTGGACAGGAAAGTCTGGTTATCGGCACTTTGTTTACAATGGAGGAAGGACAGGTTTCGGAGCCGATCGCCGGTAATGCAGCAGCCTTTATCGTGAAGCTGAACAAACTGACAGCTGCTGACGAAACAGATAATTTCGACCGCATCCGCAGAGATTATAGTGTAGCCTTCAATAACAGTGTGCGGAATAACGCTGCATTCAGATCTTTGGAAAAGGAAGCATCAATCGAAGACAATCGTTTGTTGTTTTACTAATCTTCAAAGGACATTATAAAAAATTAGCCGGTAGCATTTCTGCCGGCTTTTTTTATGCAATCGATTTGCTGTCACAGTTTTAAAAAATGTTAAAGCAGGCCAGTTGCACTTTTATAAGTGCTGTTACTTTAGTTTTTTTGCAAAAAAATTCGTTCTATGGATATTGTAGTAGAAAACCTAACCAAAATCTATGGCTTGCAAAAAGCCGTCGATAACATTTCTTTTCGTGTTGAAACAGGTGAAGTGCTTGGTTTTCTGGGACCTAATGGTGCCGGAAAATCTACTACCATGAAAGCCATAACCACCTATTTGAGTCCCTCGTCCGGAAACATCCGCTTAGGGAACTTTAATATTTACGATCATCCTGAAGAAATTCGCCGAAGGATAGGCTACCTGCCTGAAAATAATCCTTTGTATCTCGACATGCCGGTGATCGATTACCTGACTTTTGTAGCCAAGTTACAGGGCATACCGCAAAGTAAAATCAGGGAACGCCTGCTCGATATGGTAAAGGTTTGCGGTCTGGAAGGTGAAAAACACAAAAAGATTGCCGAACTTTCCAAAGGATACCGGCAGCGTGTAGGACTGGCACAGGCCCTGATTCATGATCCGCAGGTATTGGTTCTTGACGAACCTACTACAGGTCTCGACCCAAACCAGATCGTTGAAATCCGTGAGCTGATCAGAAAGATTGGCCGCGAAAAAACGGTTATCCTCAGTTCACATATTCTGGCTGAGGTGGAGGCTACCTGCGATCGTATCATGATCATCAACAAAGGAAAAATTGTGGCAGATGGCACCGCAGATACTTTACGTAAACATGCCGGTGGCAAAGAGATTTTGCATGTGACCATCGAAGAAGGGGGCCTTAATGAGATACATCAGGCACTTGCGTCACTCGAAACGGTTGAAATGGTGGATTTTGTTAATAAAGAAAATGGAACTTTTGAAGTGCAAAGTAAAA
>Ga0116195_1000941_pt1 | contig 20127 bp, 17 predicted proteins | sample AD_SCU002_MetaG_FD_89881 | JGI IMG/M metagenome (GOLD analysis project Ga0116195, IMG submission 89881) | Active sludge microbial communities of municipal wastewater-treating anaerobic digesters from China - AD_SCU002_MetaG | ecosystem: Engineered > Bioreactor > Anaerobic > Digestate | place...
AAGACGGAAATTGAAGTCCTCAGAGGATTGCTGTATGAATCAAAGTAGTCCTTTCGACTACATGTAGTCGAAAGGAAAATATACCGTAGTTTGGGGCTTCTAAGCCCCTGACCACGAGTTTTATATAGGAGGTCAAGATTATGATAATTGAGAAACCAATAGTATTTGGAGAAAGAAAACACCTTACTATGGACTATGGTCCGGTGTCTTTCGGAATGATAATAGGTGGTTGTTTTATGAGCATTTCCTCAAAAGATTCCAGGGATCTTGTAGTCAGCCGCATTTGGGACCAGCTGTATCTTTATCCTGCAAAAGAAATAAATGATGAAGAACTGTCAAAAAAGCCTATAGCATTGACTAAAAATTTAGGTGGTGCAAGAGGTTTAGCAGCTGTTGATTGGAAATGTAATGGAATAGAAGACCTGATTGTAACAGGCCGGGATGGCTTTATTTCATATTTCGAAAGAAAGGGTGAATATCCCTATTTATATTTTGGAGACATAGGATATGTTTATGATAAGGACAAAGGACTACCATTTAATATACCTTGGGAAAACTCCGAACTTCCGGAAACTGATAGTTTAGATGGATATTGTGATCCGTGCTTTCATAATTATTTATACCCTATATATTACAAGTTTGGGAACATCGGTTCATGCAATCTCATAATTGGTGATTCAAGCGGTAATTTATGGTGGATGCCCGACTTGTCAAATCAATATGAAAAACCGAGATATGAAGGAACTAGATATATTAAGGATAAAAACAAAGTATACACAAGTTATGGTAAAAAAATAATTGAAAAATATGGAGTTGAATATGTAAAACCGAAATATAAAATTTGTGATGAAACAGGTAAGCCATTTGTTTTAGGAGACACATTTGAAAATGAAGTTCTTTATAACGGTGGTAATGTAAGACCTGTAGTTTTTAGGAATAAATTAACAGGTAACGACGATTTAATAGTTCTTGCAGGTAATAAGAATCAGAAATTCTATTATCTTGAAAGAATAAATATCAATGATAACAGCAAACCATTCTTTAAAAATTTGGGCGAAATAAAGATACATTCAATTCCGGACAAACAAAGCTTTATGAACTATCATGCATATCCTTTTATATATGAATCAGATGGATGGAATGATATGCTACTATCAACAGGTAAAAATAATATTGTAGTATTAAAAAACAAAAAGCTTCAATCGAAGGTACCGGAATACGAATTTAGTCATTTTATAAGTAGTAAAGATGTAATAACTTCAGGATATGATTTTCAGGAAATAATATATAATAAAGATACTAAAAAAAGATATATTCTGGATTTTCCACAGACAATTCATTTTCAGGAGATAGCAAAGAAGGAAGGAAAGCCATACTTAACAAACAATAAACTGGTTCTAGAAGATCAGTTTGGCATTTTTTCTCCTGAAGGAGAAACAGATCCGTTTTGGGGGAAAGACTGGGGATATCATAGAGCTGCCATTTGGGATTTTGATGGTTCCGGGAAAAATCATTTAGTTATTGGGACAGATAAAGGGCATCTGTATCTTTTAATAGACACCGGCAATGTATTTAAAAATGGGAAGATTCAGTATATAAGAGAAGGACCCTTGAAAGATATTAATGGAAATGTAATTAAAATTCACAACAGAGCAAGAGCTTGTGGAATAGATATGAATATGGATAATATTGAAGATCTTATAGTAGGTGGTATCACATATCAAAAGGGATTCAATACTGATCCTGAACCGGGAGCAGAAATTTACTGCTTAATAAATAAAGGTCTTGATGGTAATGGCATTCCAATATTGGTTCCGGAACGACCTTTTGAAATAATAGGGCATAATTTTAAATTCAGACTCAATTCTCATGTACATATTCAAACTGTTGACATTGATAAGGACGGAAAAAAGGAAGCTATACTGTCCAGTCAGGAAGAGAATTTCAAAGGGTTAGTATTCAAATCTGCTGCAGATAAGATTGCACTGCAATATACTGGAATGTATATTGATAATTTTTATGTACATGATTATTTGCTGGATATTGATGATGATGGAGAATTGGAACTTGTTTTTGCCGGTGGGGAAACAGGAGTTGGAACTTACAGGAAAATGGAGAGATAAGAGGGGTATATTGATGCTCTAGTTAAACTGAACATCAATATAAAAAAAGAAACAAAAAACAGAGACAGGGGGTAATATTATGTCTAGTGATAAGAAAAAAGAAATAATAACTATAGCTAATGCATCTGATGAGCATCCTCGACATTCCGAGGCATCTGTGATTGAGCTAAAAGATGGGAAGCTCATGATTGCTTGGATGGAATATTTAGAAAGTGATATCGGGTCTGGAGATAATGCTCCCAATAGAATATCGGTAATGATTTCAGACGATGAGGGGCTTACCTGGAGAGAACATAGGGTTATTATTGAAACAAAAGAGGGAAGTGTTAATTCATATAGCCCAAATTTCATTAGATTATCTGAAGAAGAAATAATATTGATATATTTCAATTATTTAGTTCTCGAAGCTGGTAAGCCACCTGCCACTAGGGCATTTCTAAAAAGGACTTGCGATGAAGGTAAAACTTTTACAGAATCTGAAGCAATTTGGGATAGTATGCCAATAAACTTTGCTAGTTCTGTGGCAAAAAAACTTTCGAATGGGAGGGTTATTATCCCTGTGGCAAAACAGACAGGTAATATATGGAGCTCAACGGATCATTTTGATGTAGGATGTGCTTTTAGTGATGACGAAGGGAAAACATGGGAATTTTCTGATAATTGGATATATCTTCCTATGAGAGGTTGCAGCGAAGGACATATTGAGGAATTAAGGAATGGACGGATTTTAATGGTGTTGCGAACACAACTTGGTTCAGTTTTTAAATCATACTCTGATGACGGTGGGAAAACTTGGTCAAAAGCTCAAACTATGGGTATGAAAGCACCTGAATCTTGCCCTGATTTAAATAGAATACCTCAAACCGGAGATTTAATGTTAACCTGGAATAATAGCTTATATGACCCTCGGTTTATCAGCCATTATGGAAAAAGGACACCATTAACAGTGGCTATTTCCAAGGACGAAGGAGAAACTTGGACCAACATAAAAGATATTGAGGATAATCCTTATTGGGGATACTCCAATCCGGCATGCACATTTACAACATCAGGGAAAGGCATATTGACATATTGGGCAACGAAATATAAAAGTGACTGGCGTATGGGAGGACCTATTAGCTTAAAGGCAGCAATATTTGATATAGGTTGGTTATATTCATAAGAATGGTGTTGTCTAGATTTGTTATTGGTGCTTTGCAGGATAAAATATACTTGAGATTATAGGCTCTAAAAACTGTAATATTTAAGTCTACGGAAAAAATCTACCTTACTTTACTTTAAAAAATAACAATCCGTGGGCTTTTTCAAATTACTATATTTTTAAAATCAAATCTGACATATTATGTATCTAAGAAAATTAATGTGCTCTTACTTTTAACTTAGAATTGCCAATTTGACCAAAAAAATATATACTTAAACTAGTTTAAATATTTAAAACATAATATCGAAAATAATATATTACCTACATTTATTACCTGTATTGTACAGATAAAAACAAATAAATTTGTCAAACAGCGATGTTTGCCAGAAAGAAAGGGGATATAACATGTTAATTGATGTACATGGTCACATAGGGCGTATAGTGCCGGACCGGAGGGAGTATATTGATGTAACAAATCTAATTGCAAAGATGGATGCCTGGGGGGTAGATAGAACCTGCATTTTACCGTTGAGCGAGCATCCAGAAGGAGCTTATCTGGAGTGCAATACTGAAGATGTTATTACTGCGTGTTCTCGTTATCCTGACAGACTAATTCCTTTTTGCCTGATAGATCCACGTTACGGCAATCATCCGGATATGGATTTTACACACCTCCTAGAGGAATATAAGGCAAGAGGCTGCAAAGGACTTGGTGAATTTCTTCCCAAACTGGATTTCGACGATCCTTTATGCATGAATTTGTACCGCCAGGCAGGTAAATTCGAAATGCCTGTACTATTTGATATGCAAGATCGTCTCTATGGTTATGGTGTTCGGGACGATTATGGACTTCCCAAGCTTGAACATGCTCTTCAGGAGTGCCCGGATACTATTTTTATAGGTCATGGTCCTACCTTTTGGGCGGAACTATCAGCAGATGTACCTGCCGACAACCGTGCAGGTTATCCTAAAGGACCTATTAAGCCTGGTGGTGCCGTTCCTCGATTGATGAGGAAGCATCCCAACCTTTGGGCGGATATTTCAGCAGGGAGCGGGTATAATGCTTTAACCAGGGATCCGGCATTTGGACTGGAATTCCTTGATGAGTTCCAAGACAAGTTAATGTTTGGTACTGATTCGTGCCTGCGCAGTGATGTAAATATAGTATATCCCAACGTTGCTTTTATCAGGGATCTGCGGCAAAATAAAAAACTCAGTGATACTGTAATAGATAAAATTGAATGGAAGAACAGTACACGTTTACTTAACCTTTAGGAACATAGGTAGAAACATAGAGACTGAAACATGGAGACGGTTCTAGAGTTTCGTTTTATGTTTCATTAGAAAATGAATGTCCGATAAGTGATAAGCGATAAATAATCAACGGTTGTGGAAATTTCATAAATACGATAAAATAGTGTCAATACTTATATTGGCATTATTTTTTTATTCATTTATTCATGATTTTAACTGCTTTTTGCATACAAATATTTTGTGCATATAAACATTAGGGAGAGAGGATTTGTGGAAAGGCTTATTAGAAATATACTTGAGGAGAGCAAAAGAAAAAACCTCCATTTACTTCAAGATACAGGATTAATACTGAAAACATAAAAGACAGCTTTTCCAGTAAAGAAGAGGAGAATTTAAAGTCCAGCCAGGGTGTTGAAACAGCTTTTTACAAGGTTGAACATGAAAAGATGAGCTTTATTAACTAGATATAACGCTAAAATGATTTTACAAGGAACAAATTGGATTTTTGCGTATTAATTAAGGTAATATAAGCGCACAAAACTTATATAGTGTAGTTTCTTTTGTGCGTTATCTATAGTTTAAATAAAAGGAGGAATTTGCATGCCGTGGTGCCCAAAATGCAAGGTTGAGTACAGAGAAGGATTCAGAGAGTGCAGCGATTGTAAAAGTGAATTGATAAACGAACTTGAGCAAGATGAAAATGCACCAAAAAGCGGACAAGAAGATATGGAAGTATTAGTAGGCGACGATACTAACGATACCATTACGTTTCTTGTGAATGCTAAAGATGAAATTGAGTTCAGTATAATTGAATCCAAATTGAAACAAGCTGCAATACCGGTTTTAAAGAAGTATAAGGAAAGCGGGGGATACTTGACCATTTATATGGGTAATACCCCATTTGGTATTGATGTCTATGTTCCTTCAAAGTTATTGAAAATTGCAAGGGAGATTATCAGACCTTATGGCAGCGTCGATAATAATTGTGAGTATATAACCGAAAGTATTGATTGCGGTATTAATGGAAATATTAATGAGGCTGCGAGCGAAATCACTGATGTAACAAGTGAACAAGAATTCCCCGATGAATTGCTTGAGAAAATGGCTGAAAATTATAACCGGAAAAAGAAGAACAAGGCATGGGTAACCCTTCTATTTTTCATGTCAGGTATTATTCTTTTACTAGTTATTATCTCATGGTTATTGCGTAGAAAATGAAGGATTAATGTTTCGAAAATATTCCCGCGTTTAATAGTTGTATTGCATAATAAAGAATTATTGTATATAATTGTATAAAATGATTTTACTAAGTGAATCCTATGATTTTACAAACAAAGTGAATCCTATTTTAATAGCTTTATGTAAGGAGATTAATAAAAATTTACTTATGAGGAAAAAAATACTATATGAGATTGCTTTTTACCTGATTATCCCCCTTATTATTTGGGATATAGGCCGTAAAGAGATAGGTGACTATTATGCAATGCTGATTACCACAATACCGGGATGTATTTATGCTATTTGGACATTCATTAAGTATAAGCAGTATAATATAACTGGTATTTATATTATCAGTACATTGGTAATCGGTCGTACACTGGACATTATATCGGGTTCTGCTGAAAAAATGCTGTGGAACACTATTTATATTAATGTTGCAAGCATAATATTATGGATTACTTCTATTATTATTAAAAAGCCAATCGGCATGTATTTTTTTATGGATTACGCATGCTTAAAAGGCTATTCACATGAAACTTCAAAAGCATTATTTTCGCAAAAGAGTTTAGTAAAACACTTTCAGTATTTCACGGCTTTTCTTATTGCAAGAGATTTAGAGGGTGCTGTTCTCAAAGCATGGTCTATCAAGAAGTATGGAGTAGAAGGCTTTAATAAGATAATAATATTTATGAATATTAATGGGTACATATTTGCGGGACTTACTATAGCACTGGTATTGATTATGGGAAAAAAGATAAAGCTTGCAACTTAAGTATAAAAAGCAGCATGTGGTATTCTAATATTTTATATCAGGTTTTTTGATTTTGTATATTAAGGAAAAAATTATGATTAATTTGAGATTATTTGAAACCTTTTTTAATTATATACGTCTAATATGATGGTATTATATGTATACGTATAAAGTGAACCACACAAACAATATGCATTTCCTAAGTATAGCAAATTAAAGGAGGAGCGTTATGAAAAAAGCAAAAAAAATCCTAATGTTTTTATTTATCTTTGTTATTTTGCTTATATACTCACCATGTAGTACAGATGTTAACGCAAGTGACAGGTTTTTTTCACAAGAGAATACTGAGAAAAAAATTGATAAATCAGTTAAATATTCATCCAGAATCTTCGGAAAAGAATGTTTTCTTATGCTTGTTCCAGCGCCGGATATTAATGATCCCATAGGTATACCAGCACCAGAGATACATGACTCTATAGGCATCCCTGAACAGGAAATGTATGATTCTATTTACGATAAGTAGTTTAATAAAATTCAATTTCGTTATAAAAACAACTTAGAATAAACTAAGTTATTTTTTATTATAGCTAGTGATAGTACCATGATTATGATATAATATCCTCATAAATGAGGATATTATATGCCTCCGGCGGAATTTATTAATAAAGTACTGCTTAAACTCAATAGGGAGGATATTACTGTATGGGTTATAAAACTGACATTGAAATTGCTCAAAGTACTGAACTTATGCCTATTTATGACATTGCTCAAAAGGCAGGCATTGATAAAGACAATTTGGAACTGTATGGGAATTACAAAGCAAAGGTTAACTTTAATGCTCTTGAAAGTATAAAGGATAAAGAAAATGGCAAGCTTATTCTGGTAACTGCCATTACACCTACTCAGGCAGGTGAGGGTAAAACAACCACAACCGTGGGCCTTGGAGATGCGTTAAGCAGGTTAGGCAGGAAAGCCATAATTGCTCTCAGAGAACCTTCCTTAGGTCCGGTGTTTGGAATAAAAGGCGGAGCTGCTGGCGGAGGATATGCACAGGTTATTCCTATGGAAGATATTAATCTGCACTTTACAGGAGATATACATGCAATAGGCGCCGCAAATAATTTACTTGCAGCAATTATAGACAACCATATTTATCAGGGAAATGAACTGGGACTTGATACAAGAAAAATTACCTGGAAAAGATGCATGGATATGAATGACAGGCAGTTAAGATTTATTGTTAATGGTTTAAATGGAAGGACAAACGGTATTCCGAGAGAAGACGGGTTCGATATAACTGTAGCTTCGGAGATAATGGCCATTTTATGCCTTGCCCGAGATATCGAGCACCTGAAAGATAAACTGCGCAATATTGTTGTTGGTTATACAAGGGATGATGTACCTGTAACAGCAGGACAGCTAAAGGCGGAAGGTGCTATGGCAGCTCTCCTCAAAGATGCGTTAAAGCCCAATCTGGTTCAAACCCTGGAGCATACACCGGCTTTTATACATGGAGGTCCTTTTGCTAACATAGCACACGGGTGTAACAGCATAATGGCTACACAGATGGCTTTAAAGCTAACTGACTATGTTGTTACAGAAGCCGGATTCGGCGCGGATCTTGGCGCTGAAAAGTTCCTTAATATTAAGTGCCGTACAGCGGGATTCAAGCCTTCTGCAGTAGTAATAGTTGCTACTGTCAGAGCACTTAAACTCCATGGGGGAGCTTCGAAAAATGAACTTGGCATTGAAAATCTCGGTTATCTTGAAAAGGGAATGCCCAACCTTCTTAAACATATAGAAAATATAACTGTTAAATTTGGATTACCAGCAGTAGTTGCTGTGAACAGATTTCCTACAGATACTGAAGTAGAACTCAAATTTGTTGAAGATAAGTGCAGAGAATATGGTGTAAATGTTGCCTTGTCTGAAGTTTGGGCAAAAGGCGGTGAAGGTGGAATTGAACTGGCAAAGGAAGTAGTTAGGTTAATAGATGAAGGCAAAACCAACTTTAAATATCTTTATAAGGAAGATGATTCAATAAAAGATAAGATCGAGACTATAGTTAAAGAGATATATGGCGGAGATGGAGTGGATTTTGCGCCTTCAGCTCTTAAAGAAATAGAGAGACTTGAAGCGAATGGCTATGGAAAACTTCCTGTGTGTATGGCAAAAACTCAGTATTCTCTGTCCGATGACCAGAAAAAACCTGGCAAGCCTATAGGATTCAGGGTTACTGTAAGAAGTGCAAAAGTATCTGCAGGAGCAGGTTTTGTAGTAGCATTAACAGGAGATATAATGACAATGCCGGGTTTGCCTAAAGTACCTGCTGCCGAAAAAATTGATGTAGATTCCACCGGCAGGATATCAGGGTTGTTTTAGCTATATAATTTACGATTTGAAATAATCAATGAAGAATTAGCAAATCGTAAGTTACATCAAGGTAACAGAAGCAGGTTTTAATCATTTTAAAACCTGTTCTATATAGAACATAAAGAGTCTCTTATTACTATGGACTGGGATTGAATTGGTATAAATAATTACAGTTGCAGTTATAGTCAAAATTATAGTTATAGCTAAGGTTATAGATATAGTTAAATTTATGGTATAGTTATATGAAATTTTTAATATTGGAGAGTTAAAATATGATAGCACATAAATCTTGCAAAGAATTTGTAAATATACTTGCTTCAAAGGAGCCTGTTCCCGGAGGCGGCGGTGCTTCAGCTCTGGTAGGTTCCATCGGAATGGCCCTGGGAAGCATGGTGGGAAACCTTACACTGGGAAAGAAAAAGTATGAAAACTATCAGGATGATATAAAGAATATACTTGAAAAAGCAAAAAATCTTCAACAGGAGCTACTTGAGCTGGTAGAAAAGGATGCAGAGGTTTTTGAGCCTTTATCAAAGGCATATGGGCTTCCCAAAAATACTGAAGAAGAAAAGGGAAAACGTGATGCCATAATGGAAGAGGCTTTAAAGATAGCCTGCAGCGTTCCTCTGGAAATAATGAGGACATCATTGAAGGCAATAGAACTTCATGAAGAATTGGCGGTAAAAGGTACAAAACTGGCAATAAGCGATGTGGGAGTGGGTGTGCTTTTCTGCAAGGCTGCGTTAATGGGTGCCAGTCTTAATGTATTTATTAACACAAAATTAATGAAGGACAGGGAATATGCCGTCAAAATAAATAATGAAGCAAAGAATATGCTGGAAGAAGGAATAAGCAAGGCAGATAAAATATATATATCGATTGAAGCAGAAATGCTACCAGATATCTAAATTAAACAGAAATGCTACCATGTATCTAAATTAAACAGAAATGGTCCCAGAAACCTGAATTGAAGCAAAAGTGGTGCCAGTTATATGAATTGGATGCAAATGGTGCAAGTCAACTAAATTCGACACTTAAGGAGGAAATTACATGGCTTCATTGTTGAAGGGTATTGAAGTAACAAAAGCAATGAAAGAAAAAATGCTTCTTGATGTAGATAATTTAAATAAAAAAGGTATTTTACCTACACTGGGAATAATCAGGGTCGGTGCAAGACCTGATGATCTTGCATATGAACGTGGTGCCATCAAAAGATGCGAAGGCATTGGAGTCGGAGTAAGGGTTTTTGAATTTCCTGAAGATATATCACAGGAAGAATTTGCTTCACAAGTAAAGAAAATAAACGATGATGAAAAAATTCACGGCATACTTATGTTCAGGCCTTTACCGAAGCACATAGATGAAGAAAATGTTAAGTTTCTCATATCACCTGAGAAGGATATAGATTGTATGAACCCTGTTAATATTGCAAAAATTTTTGCAGGGGATGAAAGCGGATTTGCGCCATGTACACCTGAGGCAGTAATTGAAATGCTGGATTACTATGACATATCGATACAGGGTAAAAACATTGTAGTAATTGGAAGAAGCATGGTTGTAGGGAAGCCTCTGTCCATGCTTATGTTGAAAAGGCATGGAACTGTAACCATATGCCATACCCGTACACAAAACATCACCGAGATATGCAGAAAAGCTGAAATACTTGTTGCAGCTGCAGGCAAAGCAAATATGATTACTAAAGATTATGTTTCACCAGGTACAGTAGTTATTGATGTAGGTATAAATGTGGACGACAAAGGTAATCTTTGCGGAGATGTGAATTTTGATAGCGTTGCAGATATAGCCGGAAGCATAACCCCGGTACCCGGCGGGGTAGGGACTGTGACTACTTCGGTCCTGGTAAAACACGTAATTAAGGCAGCAGTAGCAGCTTTAAAATAACATGGTAGAGTGATTAAGCATGGGTGAATATTATTTTTTAGTGAGGAGATGATTTTATTGGTTAAAAAAATATCAAAGTTTCTGATTGTTGCTATTATTCTTGTAATAGCTGGAATATGGCTGTCATCAGGATTTTATACAGTAAAATCCGGTGAAGAAGCTGTTGTTTTAAAGTTTGGAAAGCATGTTGGTACTGTATCGAAAGCAGGTTTAAACTGGCATTTGCCTGCTCCTTTTGAAAGTGTAATAAAAGTAAATGTTCTTGAGGTTAAACGTCTGGAATTCGGATATAAAACAATTAAGGAAGGCGGACGCGGGGCAGATTCGGATTATGCAGATATTGCACCGGCATTAATGCTCACAGGAGATGAAAACCTTGTTAATGTTGAAGCCGCAATTCAATATAAAATTAAAGAGATTGATGATTATGTGTTTGGTGTAAAAAGTCATGATGAAACTTTACAAATAGCTGCAGAATCGGCAATAAGAAGGGTAATTGCAAATCATATTCTTGATGAAGTTCTCACAGAGAATAAATATATAATTCAACAAGAAATAAAAGAGGACTTACAGAAGACATGTAATGATTATAAACTTGGTATAGGAATAATAGCAGTGCAGCTTCAGGATGTCAATCCCCCTGACGAAGTTGATGCGGCTTTTAAAGATGTAGCTAATGCAAGAGAGGACAGAAACAGCTATATTAATGAAGCAGAAAGCTACAAAAATGAAGTTATTCCAAAAGCTAGGGGTAATGCAGCTAAAATGGTAAACGATGCTTTAGCTTACAAAGAAAAAAGAATAGCAGAGGCAAAAGGTGATGTTGCCAATTTTGCCCAAATACTTGAAAAATATGAACAGGGAAAGGATGTTACCAGGATTCGTATGTATCTTGAAACAATGGAGGAAGTTCTTCCCGGAATTGATAAATATATTGTTGATTCACAGGGCAACTTAATTAAATTCCTTCCTCTTGAGCAAAGTCAAACTCTTCAAAATGGTTCTAAACAGGAGAAAGGAGGGTCCAACTAATATGAACGATAACATGGGTAATATGGGTAATAGCAACAATATGGGATTTGGACAGCAAAGATATAATTTTAATCTGTCAAACTTTAAAGGCTTTTATAAAATTGCAGGTATTACTATCATAGCTGTTATTCTTTTAACCGTAATATCCAATATGTTTTTCTTTTCTGTAGATGAAAGAGAACAGGTTGTGATCAAACAATTTAATGAGGTTGTAAAAATAGTAGTTGATGAAAATGTAGATAAGATTCGAGAGATAGCCAGCGAAAACCCACAGTTAAGGGATATAAAAATTGACAATAGAAAAGGCTTGCATTTCAAAGTGCCTTTTCTCCAAACTGTAGAATCTTTTACAAGCATGCTTTTGACATATGATACCGAAGTAAGGGAAGTTATTACAAAAGACAAAAAGAAACTGGTACTGGATAATTTTGCTGTGTGGAAGATCACCAATCCTGCACTTTTTTCTATTTCACTTAGAAATGAAAGGGCTGCCCATACAAGGCTTGACGATATAATATACTCCAAGCTGAATGAGGAAATAGGAAAAGTTGAGGCTCATGTAGTAATATCTGATAAAAATTTTGTTGAAGAAATGCTGGATAGGGTTATACAAAGCACCAATAAACAGGTGGAGAGTTATGGTATGGAAGTTGTGGATGTCAAGATAAAAAAGACTGATTTACCTGTAGCAAACTACAGTAACATTTTCAACCGTATGAAAACAGAACGTGAAAGATCAGCTAAAACCTACCGTTCTGAAGGGCAGGAAGAAGCTCAGAAAATCCGTTCCGAAGCTGATAAGGAAGCAACAATTATTGAAGCAAAGGCCTATGAAGAAGCTGAGAAAACAAAAGGTGAAGGTGATGCGGAAGCATTAAGAATTTATGCAGAAGCATACAATAAAGATCCTGAATTCTATGCCTTTTGGAGGTCACTACAGGCCTATAAGAAAACTTTAAAAGACAATACCAAGATAATTATCGACTCAAATTCGGAATTTGCAAAGTATTTGTATAATATAAAGTGAGCCAAACCAATCTGAGCAGTGATAGTTGGGGAATATACAAGATAATTCAAGGTAGTGGGGACGGTTAACAATTTGAGAACCGTCCCCTAAACAAACCGCCTCCTAAACAAGCATCCGATTCACTTGCTGCTTTTTTCTTTGCCTTGACCTGATGATTGGCTTGACGCCTTTTCAAGGTTTTTATCCACTTCCTCAATATTGGATAAGGTTATTACTCCTTTGATATCTGTTAAGGGTTGATTTTTTTCTTTTATAACCTTTTCTAATTCTGTAATTGAAAAGTCCAGCTTACTGGCAGCCTTCTTATTTTCTTCACCAAGCATGTTTTTTAGAAAACCCCATACTGATTTTAAATTGTTAATATTTGTTTCAGCCTGCGTCCAATCACTATTCATAGCACTGAGTACTACGTTCCTTGTAAAGTATTTTAACCTCTTTACTTCACTGACATTTTGCTTTTTATAGAGAGAGAACAAACCTGTAATATTTCCATAAAGGTTATTTGCACTTATTAGTGTGTAATTCTTGTTTTTTGAAATGATGGAATTTGTCAGACCATTCAAGGAACTGCTGAAACCGTTTATAATTTCCTGACTTGCCCCTTTTTGTACTGCTTCAGGCATGTAGCTGTTCCAGGTAAAGTGCATTTTATTGATAATAGGGGTTACCTCTTGCCAGGGATCTTTTTCCTGAGGTTTCTTAGCTCCGGTTTCCGTCTGCTGTGTTTGCTGTTGCTTCCCCTGTCCTTCTTGTCCTTGCTGACCTTGCTGCTTTCCCTGATCTGATTGTTTGTCTTCGGATTTGGCTCCGTCCTCCTTTTCAGTATCTTGCTTTTTTGTCTGGTCACTACTGCCTTGTTTTTCTTCCTCAGCACCTTTTTTACCGCTTTCTTCCTTCTCAGTTTCCGGGGCAGAAGGACCATTAAGAGCTTTTATTATTTTTTCTATACCTTGTTCCATTTCTGTCAATTCACCAGGGATTTTGCCAGATTCACCCTCTGACTCTCCTGATTGGCGTTGGGCGGAAGGTCCTTTTTCTTCACGATTGCAGCCCGATATCAATATAGTAATTGCAAATGCCATAATTAAAGCGAATGCTATCATGCGGTTTAGTAGTTTATTTTTTATGCTTATATTTGCATTGTCTCCATTTTCCTTATCTCTATTTTTATTATTGATTAACATATTTATAACTGCAAACCCTCCATTTCCATATTTCTATATAGAACAGGTTTTAAAAACATTTAAAACCTGCTTCTGTTACCTTGATGTAATTTACGATTTACAAACTCTTCATTAGTTCTTTCAAATCGTAAATTATATAATAAACATCTCAGTTTTAGTAATGAGTAATTACAGTGAATAATATTCTAAAATTAAGAGAAAATATTTTAATTTTGGATGTAGGGTGTATATTTTATTTTTGAAGAAATTATTGGAAGAAGCATTAATGAAGGCTCTATGTACCGTAACGATAGCTTCTGGAATATATTTCTTCAAAAATTCTAAATGCACCCTTAGATGCACTTTTTTATTGTGGCATATTGTGTTAAAATATAGTATGTGTTTAAAAGGAGGGGTTTGATAATGAGTGCCTATGATATTATATTAAGAAGAAGGACCATTAGAAAGTTTAAGCAGGATAAAATCGAGAGGGAATTATTGGTAAAACTGGTGAATGCTGCACGACATGCACCCTCCGGTGCAAATATGCAGCCTGCAAAATATTTAATTATAGATGACAGTAATACTGTGAAAAAAATATTTGAACATTTAAAATGGGCTGGATACATAGCTCCACACGGTGATCCGAAGGAAGGGGAAAGACCTGTAGCATATATTATAGTTCTGGCTGATACCCGGATCAGAAAGAGCGGATATGAGCTGGACCTGGGTGCAGCAATACAAAATATTCTTATCACAGCAGAGGAGGAAAATATAGGCACTTGCTGGATAGGATCAGTTAATCGTGAGGAAGTAAGGCAAATACTCGATATTCCAGATGAACTGTTAATAAATAGTGTGATAGCTCTGGGCTACAAGGCAGAGAGTTCTGTTGCAGAGGAAGAAAATGGTTCAATAAAATATTATAAGGATAATAAAGGTATATTGCATGTACCAAAGAGGAAACTTAAGGATATAATGGAGGTGAGCAGATGAGCTTTTCAAAAGAAACCATAGACTATATTGCGGAGCTTTCCAGAATAGGTCTTTCAGAAAAAGAGAAAGAAGATATGGTTGCTCCTGTAGAAAAAATATTAGCATGCATGGACAAGCTTGAGGAACTGGATACAACAAATATTGAACCAATGGAGCATATTGTGTCTGCTGTAAATGTATTCAGAGAAGATAAAGTGGAAAAATCTTATGATAGGGATATTATACTTGCTAATGCTCCTGAACATGAAGATGGTTGTTACAGTGTCCCTAAAATTGTGGAGTGAATGGAGGAAAATTTGTGAAACTGTATGAACTTACTGTAAGCCAGTTAAGCAGTTTACTAAAGAAAAAAGAAATAAATGCTGTAGAGCTTACCAGAACTGTTTTAGATAGGATTGTAGAAGCAGAACCTGTATTAGATTGTTATATTAACATCATTGAGGAGCAGGCAGTTGAAAGGGCTGAAAAGGTCCAAAAAATGATGGATGCTGGTGAATTGTATTCACCGTTGGCAGGTATACCTATGGCTGTTAAAGATAACATTTGTACCGAAGGCATACCTACTACCTGTGCATCTAAAATGCTGCAAGATTTCGTTCCACCTTATAACGCTGCAGTTATGCAGAAATTGTATAATAATGGGGCAATCCTTTTAGGAAAACTTAACATGGATGAATTTGCTATGGGGAGTTCAACTGAAAATTCCTATTTTAAGAAAACTAAAAATCCATGGAATCATGATAGAGTACCGGGAGGATCCAGTGGAGGATGTGCTGCGGCTGTAGCTGCAGGAGAAGCTATATATTCTCTCGGCACAGATACAGGTGGATCTTTAAGGCAGCCATCAGCCTTATGCGGGGTTACTGGTTTTAAACCCACATATGGTTCAGTATCAAGGTTTGGACTTATAGGATATGCTTCATCCTTCGATCAAATTGGTCCGGTTGCAAAAGATGTAACCGATAGTGCTCTTGTACTTAATGCTATTGCAGGTCATGATTCTCAGGACTCTACATCAGCCGGTATCAAGTATCCTGATTATACGGAATCACTTGTTAATAATGTTAAAAATATGAAAATAGGCATACCATCAGAGTATATGAGGAATAACACAAGTGAGGATGTAAGAAAGGCTGTTTCGGAAGCTATTGAGTTATTTGAAAAGCTTGGAGCCAAATGCGAAGAATTTTCTCTACCTATAATGGAGTATGTACTGCCAACTTACTGCATAATTACATTTGCTGAAGCCAGTTCAAATCTGGGCAGGTATGATGGTGTAAAATATGGCCACAGAGCAAAGGATTACAAGGATTTGGGAGAACTGTACAAACGTACAAGGGATGAGGGCTTCGGGTCAGAAGTTAAACGGAGAATTATTCTTGGAACCTATGTATTGAGTGCAGGACAATATGATAAATATTATAAGAAGGCTTTACAGGCAAGAAGGGTTATATGCCATGAGCTTAATAGGGCTTTTGATAAATATGATCTGATTATGGGTCCTACATCACCTTCAACTGCCTTCAGGTTTGGTACTAAGGTTGAAGACCCTGCGGAAATGTACAAAAATGATGTTTTAACTATGCCGGCAAACATTGCAGGACTTCCTGCAATATCTGTTCCATGCGGTTTCGATGGCGACAGCATGCCAATAGGCTTGCAATTTATAGGTAAACAGTTTGGGGAAAGTACTTTATTAAGAGCAGCATATACATTTGAACAAAATACGGATTTTCATAAAAATAAACCAGTTATTAAACCAGTTATTTGATTTGAGGTGAGACAATGAATTACGAAGTAGTAATAGGATTAGAAGTACATGCAGAGCTTTCCACCAACTCTAAAATATTTTGTTCCTGTACAACAGAGTTTGGGGGTGACCCAAATACTCATACCTGCCCTGGTTGTTCAGGTATGCCGGGGTCATTACCGGTGTTAAACAGAAGAGTTGTAGAATATGCAATAAAAGCCGGACTTGCTACAAATTGCATTATTTCAAATTATACAAAAATGGACAGGAAAAACTATTTTTACCCTGATCTACCTGGCGCTTATCAGATTTCACAGTATGATATACCCATATGTAAAAATGGGTATATAGAAATTGAAGTCGAAGGAAAGAAAAAGAGAATAAGGGTTACAAGAATTCATATGGAAGAAGATGCAGGAAAACTTATGCATGATGAATTTGGTGCAGGATCCCTGATAGATTATAATCGGGCGGGTATGCCCTTAGTTGAAATTGTTACGGAACCTGACATAAGATCTGCAGAAGAGGCAAAAGCATTTCTGGACAATCTGAAGTCAATCTTGCAGTTTATTGATGTATCGGACTGTAAAATGGAGGAGGGTTCTTTAAGATGTGATGTAAATATTTCCGTAAGGCCTGAAGGTGAAGAAAAGCTTGGTGTAAGAACGGAAATGAAAAATTTAAACTCCTTCAAAGCAGTTATTAGTGCAATAGAATATGAATCAAAAAGGCATATTGATGAGATTGAATCAGGAGGGGTAATTTACAGGGAAACAAGACGCTGGGATGATGATAAAGGCTTTAGCTATTCCATGAGAAGCAAGGAACAAGCTGAAGATTACAGGTATTTTCCTGACCCGGATCTTCCGCCAATAATTATTGACCAGGAGTGGATTGAGAAAATACGGAGCACTCTTCCGGAATTGCCTGAAGCCAGAAAGCAAAGATATATGAAGGAGTATGATTTACCGGCTTATGATGCAGGTATACTTACATCTTCAAAAGTAATATCCAACTTTTTTGAAAAGGCACTGAGAAAAACTGATAATGTGAAAGCCGTCAGCAACTGGATTATGGGTGACTTGATGCGCATATTGAAAGACAGAAAATTAGAAGTGGAAAATATACCATTCCCTGCTGAATATTTGGCAGATATGATTTCACTCATAGATAAAGGGACTATCAGCGGGACTATGGCCAAAAAGGTATTTGAAAAAATGTTTGATTCAGGAAAGGCTCCTGAAGTTATAGTGAAAGAAGAAGGGTTGGAGGTTGTAACTGATGAAGCTGCTATTGCAAAAATAGTTGATAAGGTATTGGATAATAACCCCGGATCAGTTGCAGATTATAAAGCCGGAAAGAAAAAAGCCTTGGGATTTCTTGTAGGACAAGTTATGAAGGAATCAAAAGGAAAAGCTGAACCGCAGCTTGTAAACAGACTCCTTTCAGAAAAACTGAATGAATAGGGAATAAGAGTGAATGAATAGGGAATAAGAGTGAATGAATAGGGAATAAGAGTGAATGAATAGGGAATAAGAGTGAATGAATAGGGAATAAGAGTGAATAATAGGTAAAATAGTATAATATTTATTTGGTGCATTTAATTTACTTGAAGAAATATTTCTTTAGATTTAGTTAATGCACCAGTATTTTTTTTAAAGTAGCCTTGTATACAATAAACGTTTTGTATATAATAAATATGTTCGGAAAGCCTTGATAAGACTAGATATTAGCACCTGGTAATAATGAAAGTAAAGGTTGTAACGACGTTGGATTATGTAGAATTTAGGTGTTCAATACACCTCTAAAGCGAAAGGAGTATGATATAATGAACTTTCTTGAAAGAACCATTGAAAGGGCAAAATCAGACATTAAGACAATAGTTTTGCCCGAGAGTACCGACATACGTGTAATAAAAGCAGCATCAATTGCTTTGGAAAAGGGTGTAGCTAATATTGTTCTTGTAGGCAACCGCGAGGAAATTTTAAGCAAAGCAGGGTCTTTGGATATTTCTAAAGCTGTAATAGTAGATCCTTTGAAGTCTGAAAAGTATGATGATTATGTTAACACTTTTTATGAACTAAGAAAAGCAAAAGGAATTACTGTTGAAAAAGCACAGGAAATTATGAAAGACCCTGTTTATTGGGCTGTAATGATGGTTAAAAAGGGAGATGCTCATGGAATGGTGTCAGGTGCGGTAAATTCAACAGCCAATACATTAAGACCTGCATTGCAGATAGTAAAAACCGCGCCGGATGCAAAACTTGTTTCTGCTTTCTTCCTGATGGTTGTACCTGACTGTGAATATGGTCATAATGGTACATTTATTTATGCAGACAGTGGTTTGGTTGAAAATCCAAATGAAGCGGAACTGGCAGAAATAGCCATAACGTCAGCTAAATCATTTAAGCTTCTTGCTGAGGCTGAGCCCGTAGTTGCAATGCTTTCATATTCTACATATGGAAGTGCCAAAAGTGAACTGACTGAAAAGGTTATTAAAGCAACAAAGCTTGCTAAAGAAAAGGCACCGAATCTGCTTCTTGATGGAGAATTACAAGCGGATGCAGCGTTAGTATCATCTGTTGGAAAATCTAAAGCTCCGGGAAGCCCTGTTGCTGGTAAAGCAAATGTACTTGTATTCCCGGATCTGAATTGCGGCAATATTGCATATAAATTAACCCAGCGCCTGGCAAAGGCTGAAGCTTATGGTCCAATTACGCAGGGCTTGGCTGCTCCTGTAAATGACCTTTCAAGGGGTTGTTGTGCAGAAGATATTGTGGGAGTTATCGCTATAACTGCTGTTCAAGCTCAGAAGGAATGATATTCCACATTATAGCAAATTAGTGTTTGTTCAATAAATTATATGCTAATTAAAATATTTATTAATTTATTTGCTTATTTACTTATGTTAGAAAATATTTAAAGTTAAGAATGGGGGTAAAATACTATGAAGAAAGTCCTGGTAATTAATTCAGGAAGTTCCTCATTAAAATTCCAGCTAATAGATATGTCAAATGAAGCAGTTCTTGCAAAAGGACTTTGTGACAGAATAGGGATAGAGAATTCCTTCTTGAAGTATACAAAATATGGAGAGGATCAGGTTATTATAAACAAAGATATGGCCGACCATAAAGCAGCTGTTCAGGAAGCAATTCATGCTCTGGTTGACAAAAAAACAGGTGTAATTTCGGATATGTCTGAAATATCTGCAGTAGGGCACAGAGTAGTGCATGGAGGAGAAGCATTCCATGAATCTGTAGTTATTGATGATGAAGTAATGAACGCTATCGAAGAATGCATAAATCTGGCTCCACTTCATAATCCTCCAAATATAACAGGAATAAAGGCCTGCCAACAGATTATGCCTGGTACACCAATGGTTGCTGTTTTTGAT
>Ga0116195_1000951_pt1 | contig 20031 bp, 18 predicted proteins | sample AD_SCU002_MetaG_FD_89881 | JGI IMG/M metagenome (GOLD analysis project Ga0116195, IMG submission 89881) | Active sludge microbial communities of municipal wastewater-treating anaerobic digesters from China - AD_SCU002_MetaG | ecosystem: Engineered > Bioreactor > Anaerobic > Digestate | place...
CTCAAGTTCGTACAGAGCTCTTTTTTTATGCCACTGACTTCGGATAATTTGCTATTCATTATGTGGAGTCAAATATTATGGGGAGTGGATTTCATTTTTCCCATATTTATTGGGAATTCACCTTAAATCTCTCACCATAATATGGCAATACTTATCCTATCTTAAGTATAGAAAGGATGAGTTAATTTATGGATGAGTACAAGAAAATCCAAGATGCCATAGACAGTGTTATTCAATCACTGTCTGCCAACGAATATGCTGTCAGTACTATCAAAAGTCAGCAGTATACTCTGAATTGTCTTCTCAAATTCATGAAAGCGAGAAGTTATACCACTTTTAATGAGCAAGTCGGGATAGAGTATATTTATTCTAAAACCGATAAAAGAGTTGATGGATTCTGGGGGAGTCATGACAGTAAAATCAACTACATTATGAAACCACTTCAGAATCTTCTGAGGGCACTGGATGGTGACAATGTAACTTTTTTCGTCAGGTCACATATCAAACCATTTGAATGCCCGGAATGTTTCTCTTCGGAATACTCTGCTTTTCAAAAAGAGTGCCAGGAACGAGACTATGCAAATGCAACAATAGTTAGCAATAATAATATATTGCATAAGTTTCTTAGCTTTTTGGATGAAAAGGATATTCAGTCTTCTACAGCTATAACTCCACAAATCATTATTGAATTTCTAAGTGGCTACGCCTCTAGCAAGCCCAGATATGTTGCTACTGTATTGTATATACTGAGAAATTACCTTACTTTCCTTTATGACAGCAAATTTATTACGACTGACCTTGCAGTATCCCTCCCCCATGCTAGAATCCTTAGAAATGCATTTATCCCTCATTCGTGGAACCCAGAGGATGTAAAGAAGCTTCTTGCCTCCATTGATAGGGGAAGCCCAAAAGGTAAGCGAGATTATGCTATTTTGCTTACAGTCACCAGGCTCGGGTTGCGAGTGAGCGATATCCGTTCTCTTGAGTTTTCCAGCCTAAACTGGCCGCGGAGGACTATCAACCTAAACGTTCAAAAAACTAAAAAGGCAATAGAACTCCCCCTTCTTGATGATATCGGATGGGCAATCATAGATTACCTTAAAAACGGGAGACCAAAAACAAAATGTACACGGGTTTTTGTAAGGCATCGGGCTCCTTACGATGCTGTGGGAGAAAATGAAAGCTTCTATAAGGAGTTACACCGCTATATGAAGTCTGCCGGAATCACTCCTCCGTCAGGGATACATTGCGGACTCCATTCCCTCAGAAGCACTCTCGCAAGGAGAATGCTTGAAACTGGCGCACCGCTTCCTGTGATTTCAGAAACACTTGGGCATGCCAATATTAATACCACCAGCATTTACTTAAAAATTGATCTGGAAGGTCTCAAAAAGTGCCCACTCGACCCTGAGGAGGTGTTCTCATTATGAACAATGGATACGTATGGAAAAGTGCTATTGCACAGAAAGCACAGCAGTTTCTTCAGATAAAGCATATGACAGGATTCAAATATGATGCACAGGAGAAATATCTTCAAAGATTTGATTCATACTACTTTCAAAATGGTTATACTGGAATACGTATCACTAAAGAAATGACTGACGGCTTTATTTACTGCCCGGACGATAGGCTATCCGGATGGTATGTAAAAGAGCGGCTTCTTCGGGATTTTGCAGTATTTCTGAAAGATCAGTGCTTTTCTGAGATTTATATTCCCATTGTACAATCCGCTCCTCCAAGGAGTTCATTTACTCCTTATATATTTACAGATAACGAGATAAGACGTCTATTTGAGGCAGTAGACTCATGGGAAGATTCCCCTCTTACCAACCGTGTCTTGATTGATCCTGTCTTTTTCCGACTGCTTTATAGTACAGGCATGCGGTTATCAGAGGCACTCAATCTCATGGTGAAGGATTTTGATAATTCTGTCCTTACTGTATACCATGCGAAGAATAATAAGGATCGTCTTGTACCGCTGCATCCGAACATGGCTGAAAAACTTAAGAACTACACCGAAAATATGCACCGGTTTTCAAAGGAATCAGATTATCTTTTCCCATCTTCAAGAGGATATGACTGCTGTATTGATCAGAGCACCATACACCGTAGATTTAGGCAGTACCTTTCCCGTGCAGAAATTTCCCTTACAGGGACTGGGCCCAGAATCCATTGTCTCAGACACAATTATGCCGTCAAATGCTTAAAGAAGTGGGTGCTTAATGGAAATGAGCTGACAAATATGCTTCCTTATCTTGCTGCATTCATGGGACATTCAGATTTTAGGGAAACACAGTACTACATCCGCTTAACGGCTGACCTGTATCCCGACATCATCAGCCGTATAGAAGCGGAGTTTGGATATGTGATTCCGGAAGGAGGCAGTAATAATGAAGGGGTATGATTTCCCGAAATATCTTTCCTCTTATCTGTCAAAATATCTTCCGGGGCAGAAAAATGCCAGTAAGAATACCATAACATCCTACTGTGACACTTTCAAGCTTTTCCTGATTTTCTGTGAGGAAGAGAAAAAAATGAAGCCAGAGAAAATCTGTATATCTGATATTTCAAAAGAACTCGTTGTGGAATATCTTAGCTGGCTGGAAGCTAAAAGGAGATGTTCAATATCCACCCGCAACCAGCGGCTTGCAGTTATTCATTCCTTCTTCCATTATGTTCAGAAAGAATCACCGGAAAATCTGCATGAAATCCAGAAAATTCTGTCCATACCGGTTAAGAAGCACCCAAAAACAATGGTTCCTTACCTGACTGGCAATGAAACACAGATACTACTTGCTCAGCCAGATCCGTCCAGTTATGAAGGGTATCGTGACATGGTACTGTTGTCAGTTCTTTATGATACTGGTTCCAGGGTGCAGGAACTGGTAGATATAAAAACAAAGGATGTCCGTCTGACCGCTCCGGCAGTTATTACACTTCATGGGAAAGGAAGCAAGGCACGCACTGTACCAATTATTGGTAAAACGGCCAATCTGTTGGAGATGTATTTAGATAGGAAGAAATACCATGCTGGAATAGCCAAAGGCGACAATTACCTGTTTGTTAATCAGAAACAACAGCATCTCTCACGTTGGGGGATTTCCTATATACTGGATAAATATGTAGAAATGGCAAAGGGCAATCCTGAATTTCAAGTTAGCTTTCCAATTACGCCTCATGTGCTTCGCCACTCAAAAAGTATGCACTTGCTTCAGTCTGGTGTAAACTTGATTTATATTCGTGATTTCCTTGGACATGTGGATTGTTCTACGACCGAAGTGTACGTGAGAGCGGACAGTGAAATGAAACGCAAAGCCATTGAGAATGCATATGTAGATTTAGTTCCAGATGAAATTCCACGTTGGGAAGAAGATGGAGAACTGATGCAATGGTTAAGTAACTTCTGCAAGTAAAATATCATCTATAGTATTATGGGGAGTGATTTTGCTGAAAATAGCATAAAATACGAGGAAATTGCATTCACTCCCCATAATATTTGACTCCACATAATGGTGAAGATCATGAAAACGAATATGTGGCAATTCAAAGCGCCTGAGCAACTGTCCGATAATAGGAGGTTTATAAATGATTTTCGAATGTATAAATAAAGCAGGTAAACGTAAAGAAAAATGGCCGGGTAGGATTATCTACATAAAAAATTATGGCAGTCATTTTGAATTATTCATCCAAAGCCACTCAAGTATATTTGTACTATTCGGGAAAACCTCCTGTGGATTTTTTGCAAGTATGCCTGATTTTAATGCAGGGTGCCATCTTGTTAATCCTCGTGATATTTTTTAAAATACTGAAAGTCTTTCAAGGGTTCTGGGAAAGGTGTTAAGAAAATCCTATAATAGATTCTATTCCCCCTAATTTCTTTTAAATATTTGCTCATTCTGTCACTCTTTTGCCGTAACCACATATACTACATTCAAAAATCGTCACTGTCTTCAGGCTTGCTCCATATGGAAGAGAAGCCGATATGTCACAATACGGGCAAATCTTTTCATATGAAACCATGAATGAGGCGTCGTTTTTGCGGCAGCACTTCCCCATGCAGGGAAACATTTCCTCATCCACGCCGCAGTCTTCATCTAGATTTTTTTATCATATCAGTATTCATCTAAATCACCTCGCTGTCTTTTACGACCAATATGTATATCAACAGAGCATATTGCTTTTAGATAATTATAAACCATCGGCAATTAACAAAACCGTGAACATAACTGCGATTTTTCACCTGTTTTCCTTTTCTGACTTTTTATTGCTTTTTTCATTAAAAATTGTTGCGAATTATCTGATTTTATGTTAAAATATAGTAATTTAGTATTAGTTGTGGAGTGTATGTGTATGTTCAATATACCGAGCGCGAGGCTGACGGTTCCCCGAGCCGTCGCAGGAGAAATCATACGCAAAAATTTAATTGATACCGTCCTTAACAGTCCCACAAAGCTTGTGTATATCCATGCCGGCGCGGGTCACGGCAAGACGACCCTTCTGTCGCAAGTTTCAAATAGCGCCGAAAACGTCGTCTGGCTTTCTCTGGATGGAGAAAACGATATTTTTACCTTCATAAATACGCTCTGCGAGGCTGTAAAGCGGACCTTTCCGGAATTTGATTTTTCCTTACCTGAATACCTGCCCTTTTCCGAAAAAAACAATTTCATCTCCATGCTTGCAGGTGCACTGATCTGCAGCATTGAAAATATTGCCGATGATTTTATTATGGTCATGGACGATTTTCACACCATAGAAGAAGATGAGGTCAAAAAACTTATCGCCTGCTTGATCAAGTATCTCCCTAACAATGCCAAGCTTTGTTTCGGCAGCAGAGAAGCTCCCCCACAGGATTTTTTATCGTTTAAAGTAAAGGGCAACATCACAGAACTGACCCAAAAGGAGCTTGCGTTTACAAGAGAGGAAATCGTCGGTATCCTGGGTTTTGATGATCCCGCTATTTACGGTTCCACGGAGGGGTGGCCTCTGGCCATCCGTTCTTTCCAGGTATTGCTGGAGAACGGTATATCCATTGGCGACATTACTTCCTACGGTAATGAAACTTTGTATGCCTACCTTTTCCGTGAATGCATCGCAAATCTGAACTCCGACATGGTGGATTTTCTTAAAAAATCCGCTTGCTTTGACGTGCTGGACGCACAGATGCTGGATGATGTCCTGAATAAAAAAAATACAAGACTTATGCTGGAAAGCCTTGTATCCAGAAATATATTCACCATTAAAACAGGCGACGGATTTTATCGCTACCACGCGCTTTTCAGAAGTGGCCTGCTGGAAACGGGAGATAATGACCAAATGCCTTTACTGAGGCAGAAAGCCGCCCAGTACTATTTTGATCATAAGCAGTATTCAAGGGCTGCCCGGTACGCCATTGAATCGAAGGATAACGAACTTCTGGAAAATATAATCCTCGCATGCTATAGGGATTACATAAAAGCCGGCAATTACAACGAGCTTCGGATATGGTTCCGGGCGCTTAATGATGCGGCGGTCGAACTAAATCCAAGAATTCTTGTAGCCAAGGGTGCTTTTCTGTCCTTTCTCGGAAATTTTGTACAGGCCAAAGCATTCCTTGAGGCAGCGATACCCTTAATGAACAAAGACGATAAGGAGCTTTATTTTGAGGCTATGATACATAAGGCAAGGGTTCTCCGTAATTTCGTTTCATTCGAGGAATCAAACAGGCTGCTTGATGAGCTTTTAGCAAGGCTTGACGATCAGACTGGGGAACTGGCATATTCTGTAGTTATCGAAAAGCTGTACAACCTATGCTGGAATTCGCAGATAGGCGAGGCCTATGCTCTTGCACGGCATATGATAGAGAGCTGCGCCAATGCCGGCAATATTAAGATCATGCGTTGGTTTGAAAGGTATCTTTGCACAATTAAATTTTTTGCAGGTAGGATGAAGGAGTCGGTTTACTATTACGAAAAATCCCTTGAGCTTCCCGAGGATGAACGAAACTTTTTGGGTGTACACAGTACCGGCATCTATGTAGCCAAGGCTTATCAGATGCTGGGAGAACGAAGCCATTCACTGTCCGCACTGTCGGAGGAGCTTCAACGGCTCAGGAATACAGGAAACTATGAGGAAATGTGGGCAGGCTACCTGTTGGCAGCTGAAATTCACTATCAGAATACCTTTATTGATAAAATGAATGGTGAAAACGCATCCTATGAAACCGCCGTAAAGTATTTTACCTTGGCGGACGAGTATGCGCCTCTTTACCGTAAAACTAATTTTCAGATGCATTGGGCTAAAATGCAGCGTCTTACCTACAGCCTTATTTTTACAGATGACCCAAAGGAAGACATTGTTCGGGAAATCTTTGAAAATCTTGACAGGGCGGGAGCTTATTTAAAAAGCCTTGTCTTTGCCAGACTTATGGGGTACTTTACCGCCATAACCGATTATCCGAACGCGGTTAAATGTGCGAACCTGTGCATAGAGACAGGAGAGAGCTCCGGTATGCTCCTTCATGCGTCGCTGGCATACGGAGTACTTGTAAGAGCGGCAATCGAGACAAGGGATCATGAAAAGGCGACCATCCTGACAGGGCGTTATCTTAAGCTTTGCTCCGACAATGGGCTCTATGAATATTTCAGGATGCAGAAGGCTTACGACCCAGTCCTTGAATTTGCGTATAACTATGGAATAGAGCCTGAATTTACAAAGCAGATGATAGAATTTACCGGATACCGACCAAAGAAAGCATATATTGAAACATTGGGAGCCTTTACCGTTTATCAAGACAGAGACAGGCAAAAGCTTTTAAAATTTAGGACGAAAAAGGAACGCGAACTTTTGGCCTTTCTACTCGATGCAGGCGACCAGGGGGCTACAAAAGAACAAATATATAACGCTATTTGGTGGGAATCGGAATCCAATAATATAAAAAACCTGATTGCGGTAAACCTGAGGCACATAAAAAATGACCTTGAATGTGCCGGCATAATGGAATCAGTCATATACCGGGAAAACCGCTATTTTATCTGCCGGGATGAAATTGCATATGAAGAATTTAAGCTTCATAATACCAAAGATCAGGCAAAAAAGCTTCTATCTCTATATAAAGGAGAATACTTAGCAGATTTTGAAGCACTTTGGGCTATCGGTAATAGGATCAAATACCGTGAGGCTTATAAATCAGCATTAAACTTTAGTAGGAATCTATAACCTCATCTACTTTTTGCTTTAATATTTATATTGTATATTGTCATAAAGGCAGCATCGCATATCCTCTGCAAGAACATATTTTCTTTTTTTATCTTGCGTCTTTCCAAAATGTGCTGTTCTCTCCCCAAATTTTCTTGGAATTCTCACAATTAATCATCCTCCTTAATAGGGAAGATAGTACTAAATATGGGTACTCCTCCATACCGACCTTCCAAATACGCTTTATCCACCTTTTTATCAAATCTTACATTGTATTCATCAAGAGAATAAAGCTCTGTTTCCCCAGACGTAAGTTTATTGGCAATCCATATTTCATCCTGGCGTAATAATCCAAAGTCTAGCAGTCTTGATTCATGGGTTGTGGTAACCAACTGAATATTTCTCTTCTGTGCAGCAACTAAAAATTCCTGAATAAATTTATAAGTTAGCTGTGGATGTAAGCTTCTATCTATTTCATCAATAATATATACTTTATCTTCTACAGTAAAAAGAATTTCGATCAAATCTAAAATTCTCCTTGTACCATCTGATTCTTCAGAGAATTCAAAAACGGCATCATTTCCATGGTTAAAAACTATTGTAGTAACTTCTATTTTATCATTTTTATCTAAAGAAATAACGTAGTACATATCATTTATCCGTACAGACATTGAAGATGCTTTTTTATCTTTTATCTTTTCAATTTTCCATTCTTTAATATCTTCCTCTAATCTTTCATAAATCACTTTTGGTAATTGCTGCTGAAGCTGTATCAAAGATGACTTTCTTTCATCGTAGTTGGTTATTCCAGTTCCTAAACTTCTAATTACCCTGCATACTTCTTCCTTGTTTTTTACATCCCTGAAATAGGAATAATCAGAAATTGGTCTGTTTGGGTAATTTACATCCAATTTATCTACAAACCAATCAAGCACTTCCTTAAATATGAATAACTCACTCTCATCTTTATACAATTCAGCTTTTGCCCTGTTCATTTCATTTAAAAAGAGTATTTCTGTATTGTTTTTGCTATCATCAGAATAAACATTAAATTTATTTCTTAATGTTTGTGAGGTAACTTTTAAATCAGATTGAAATTTGCCACTTAAAACATCTCTACTAAAAATAGTCTTATCATTGCTGGTTGAACTTAACTGAATTAACCACTCAGATACTATTTGGCTCTTTTCCAAAAAAATCTCAAAGCCATATGCATAGTTGTTATTGTTTAATAGTATTTCAAACTCAAAATATGAGGGTTTGTTGGCATAGCTAGCATCAATTTTGAAATATGAAGCTTGGCCTTTTTTAGGAACGCCCAGAACAATAGCTGTTTGAGCATATTTGAAGCTGGAAATCAGATTGGATTTACCTGATGCATTTGCTCCAAAAACAGTTGCGAACTTTAAAAGCTTTAACTTATCAGCATCAAGTACCCGCTCAGATTTACTCTTTGGCTTTCTTTTGTAAATATTATAATCAAATTTTTTCTGTTTTATTCTTATACAAAGTGATAATTTCACCTTTTTAATGAAACAAGAGGTTATTCCAATAATATTTGATAAAACAAAGACTATGCTTACCATTATATCCATTTACTTTTATACATATATTAAAATTTGCTTTAATAAGAATTATCGAAAAGAAATATTACTAAAAAATCAAGGCAAAAAATTTAATAAGACTACCTGATGAATAATATAAGATTTCTTTTTGATTATAAGATGCATGGAATGAGCAGCATTGGAGAAATAAAAAGAAGATAGAGGAAACTATCTCTGATAAAACTGTTTTGAAGCTTTGGACGGTTTCATTAATTCCCGATGAGGCAATAACAGCAGATATCAGATGAACACTCTTCAGACATAACTAAGCTGCTTCAAGGCTGTGCAGAAAAAGAGTACAAAAGAAAAGGAGCGATAGCATAGAGTTCATTTGGTACTTTGATAAATCGATAATATAAATTCAATTGACAGCCGATTTATATAGAAATAGAAATGGTTTTCAGGGTTAATCTGAACGGCTTAATGACAATGTTACGGCAATGGTGTCAGACAAAATATTATGCCATTCCATTGCGCAAAATATTTCACGTATTATGAAGGAGTACCAGCATACTTTTGCAATGAATATTTATTCAAATAAGATTCCAAAGTCTGTAGTTGAGAAGCTTGTTTGTGCATATGGAAATAAAAATACCGCCGATAACCTGAAGGAGGAAATAATCAATGACCCCCTAAATGCTATAGGAAATATAAATGCAACTGGTGTAAAAAATGTAAACATTAAAACTAACGATAGTCTTAAATTCCAAGCTTCATTAAAGCTTATGTTAAAGGTAATTGGGGAACTAGAAGCCTTTTTTGAATTGAAGACAGTTAAAAAGGCGGAATTTAAAATATAGGCAAGACCATGTAGACCGGAACATGCATTGTAATATATAAATTTGACTAAAATAATTTATTTCTAATGGAACCTGATATAATTTATGTTATAAATATTATTTTCTCATTAAGATATATATATAGCCTACAAATAAAGGATTTGAAGTGGTAAACTTTCACTTAGCAAAAAACATGACATTTCACTTTTTTAATGGTAATGAAGAAACATAGCACATCCAGGCGTACGCTTGAATATATAAAGGCTGTAGAACTGGCAGCAAAGAACCTGAAAGAAAGACCTACCCTTGCAGGTATGATCGGGCCATTTTCTTTAGCAGGCCGTTTGTTTGACATGACTGAGATTATGGTGAATATAATGGTTGAGCCGGATGGTGTTATGAAAAACAGTAGCGTTGATGAAGTTTTGAAAAAGACTGAGGAGCTTTTAAATAGGTATCGACTCCAATAAATTGTATATAAGTACCAAAATTGAATTTATATATTTATTTATTTGCTATTGACAAGGCAAATAGATGTAAATAAAATAGGAACAAGCTATAAGGTGCCCCTGCTAAAAGGGGAGAATAGGGAACCGGGTGAAAATCCAGGGCAGCTCCCACTACTGTGAGCTTGACGAAATTCCTTCATACCACTGCTGTAAAGGCGGGAAGGCTGGAAAAGTAGGATGAAAGCAAGCCAGGAGACCTGCCTTATATGCCAAGCTCAATCTTTGGGTATGGAGATAGAGGCGATTTGTAGTCAAATTGTATCTATTTCCTCCATAAATTTTATTTAGGAGGAAGAAGAATATGCAAAAAATTTCTGTAGTCGGTTATCCAAGAATAGGTATCCGGAGGGAATTGAAAAAATGGGTGGAAGGATACTTTAAGGGAAAAATTTCAAAAGAACAACTGCTAAAAAATTCTGCAAAACTAAGGGTGCAGCAATGGCTGCTTCAAAAGGATAAAGGAATTGATTTCATTCCTTCAAATGACTTTTCATTTTATGATATGTTTCTGGACACAGCATGTCTACTTGGTGTTGTACCTGAAAGGTACAGGGAATTGGGGCTGGATTATCTGGATACCTATTTCGCCATGGCAAAAGGTTTTCAGGCTGGATCACGAGATGTAAAAGCGCTTCCTATGAAAAAGTGGTTTAATACCAACTATCATTATCTGGTTCCATCAATCAGTGATCCAACTAATTTTCAGTTAAGTAGCAGTAAACCGCTGGATGAATATGCAGAGGCATTGAGGTCTGGAGTAAAAACCAAGCCTGTAATTATTGGACCGCTTACATTTCTTAAGCTTTCCAATATTACTGAAAAGGAGAAGATGTATTTTGACTATGCTGATTCAATACTACGTGTATATAAACAGCTGCTATTCAAATTCAATGAATTGGGTATAGAGCTTGTACAGATAGACGAGCCTGTCCTGGTAACAGACCTTTCCTATGAAGACATAAGCTGCTTTACTGCCATGTACAAATCAATCTTGACTGAAAAAGGCAATGTAAAAATACTGTTGCAAACATACTTCGGAGACATAAGAGATATATACAACGAGATTATGTTTCTGGATTTTGATGCTGTTGGATTGGATTTTGTTGAAGGAGAAAAGAATATAGACTTGATAGAGGAATATGGCTTTCCGAAAAACAAGCTTTTATTTGCAGGAGTAGTAAACGGAAAAAATATCTGGATCAATAATCATAGAAAAACACTTGAAAAGTTAAATTTATTGGAAAAGCATATTAACAAGGGAAGTATTGTGTTAAGCACTTCCTGCTCTTTGCTGCATGTGCCTTATACAATAAAAAATGAAACACTGTTGGAGGAAAGATATATTAAGCAGTTTGCCTTTGCAGAAGAAAAGCTGGAAGAATTAAAGGAGCTTTCAGAACTCTGGGATTTGGATTATTATACTTTGAATAAAAAATATGTTAAGAATGTCCTTAACGTCATAGAAAAGCATGAAAGTAAGGAGTTTTTTGATGAAATAGTGAGGGAGGATGTTGCTAGTTTAATTGAAGATGATTTTATCAGATATCCGGTGTTTGAAGAGCGAATAAAAATTCAGAAAGAAAGGTTTAAGCTGCCGCTGCTTCCTACGACCACTATTGGGTCTTTTCCACAAACAGTTGAAGTGAGGGAATTGAGAAAAAAGTATAAAAATGGTGAAATTACATTGGAGCAGTACAATGAGAAAATAAAGTATAAGATTGCCGAGGCTGTTCAAATCCAGGAGGAAGTTGGTTTAGATGTACTAGTTCACGGTGAATATGAACGCAATGATATGGTTGAGTACTTTGGAGAAAACCTGTCGGGATTTTTGTTTACACAAAACGGATGGGTTCAATCCTATGGGACCAGGGGGGTAAAACCGCCGATCATTTTCGGAGATGTGAAATGGGTTAAGCCTATAACTTCAGAATATATTATGTATGCTCAAAGTTTGACAGACAAATCGGTGAAAGGGATGTTGACGGGACCTGTAACCATATTGAACTGGTCTTTCCCAAGGGAGGATTTGCCTCTGAGAGAAATTGCATACCAGATTGCACTGGCGATTAGGCAGGAAGTAAAAGACCTCGAAGCAAAAGGTATAAAAATTATACAAATAGATGAAGCTGCTTTAAGAGAAAAACTTCCCCTTCGAAAAGAGGATTGGCATAATGAATATCTGGATTGGGCAATCAAAGCATTCAGGCTTGTCCATGCGCATGCCAAGCCCCAAACACAAATCCATACGCATATGTGCTACAGTGAGTTCAAAGATATAATCAAGGAAATAGAGGAAATGGATGTCGATGTGATTACCTTTGAAGCTGCTAAATCTGACTTATCACTTCTGGATATTTTAAAAGAAAGTAATTTTAGGCCGGAGGTAGGACCGGGGGTGTATGATATTCATTCACCAAGAGTACCGGATATAGATGAAATCAAGGAAATAATATTAAAAATGATAAGTAGGCTTAATATAGAAAAAGTATGGATAAATCCTGACTGCGGGCTAAAAACAAGAGGGATGGATGAAACTACTACCAGCTTAAAAAATATGGTAGCTGCTGTAGAAGACATAAGAAAGGAAATAAAGTATTTACAAAATAAGTAAAATTTCACATGATAAGAAGTGTTTAATGAGATATAGTAGATACGAAAACTAAATATTAGAAACAGGTGCCAATTATGTTTTTACGGATAAATACATGAATTGGTGAAAAGGGAAGTGGGTTGAAATCCCACGCGGTCCCGCCGCTGTGAAAGAAGAGTCCTTGCAGGATGCCACTGGGAAACCGGGAAGGCTGTAAGGGTGATGATGCTTGAGCCAGAATACCTGCCTGTTTTGTTACACCATTAAACTCTACGAGCGATAGGGAGGTGCAGGATATATTATGTAAATCATAATAATTATTAAAAACCTTCTGGCAGCTTTTGTTGGAAGGTTTTATTTGTAAAGAACAATTATGAGTAGCTTTGAAGGTGAGGTGAAATATGCCCGGAATGGTTAGCTTGTCCACAAAGCCGCCAGTTCTGGAATGGATTTACACCTTTGATTTAGAGCGTGATATTGGCCAGGGACAGTTTTATTGTATTGTTGGAGGAAACGGAACAGGGAAAACAACTGCTTTGTTTCTTATCAGCGGGCTGACTACCTTTTTTATTTACGGAGGAATTATTAATGTCGGTTAGCTGTTGATTTTTACGTCACAATTTTCCTGGAAGGCTTTGCTTACCACCTATATTTCAGGATTTTGGTTCGACATGATGCACGCTATCGCTACAGTATTCTTCCTATACCTTATTTCTCAGCCTATGATTGAAAAATTGGAGCGGATTAAAATAAAGTATGGGCTAATCGAATCATAGGATGAAGCAGGACTAATAGTGCAGATGATATGGGTGCTGAGATTTTAACTGAAGGGAATAAAAGAAAAAGATGCAGCATTTTAGTTTTCAGCTAATGATCTAAAAGAGGTATTGTCATAACCTGAGTACTATTTTCATACTGGCTATATGTAGCTGGATGAATTTAAAAATTTGATAGTATATTGACAATTCCAGGCAGTTAGGATATACTAACCTTACGGAGTTAGTATATCCTAACCAAGGAAACCTATATATGATACAAAGGGGGTTGCAATAATATGACACTGGATAAGTTGCCTGTAGGAGAAACTGCAATAATTACAAGAGTCGGTGGCGAAGGAGCCTTGCGTTGCAGGCTTTTGGATATGGGGATAATACCCAAAACAAAGGTTGTAGTTTGCAAGGTTGCTCCTTTAGGTGATCCGATAGAAATACGAATCAGAGATTACACGCTTACACTTCGTATGGAAGACGCTGAAAAGATAGAAATCATGCATGCGGAGGCTTATAGATTATGATATTTGCATTGGTAGGAAATCAGAATTGCGGTAAAACTACGCTGTTTAATCAATTAACTGGTTCGAATCAGCATGTGGGAAATTTTCCGGGTGTGACTGTTGAACAAAAAGTAGGAAAGATCCGTTCTTCAAAGAATGTATCAGTAGTGGACTTGCCTGGAATATATTCCATTCGCCCATATACAAATGAAGAGGTCGTAACGCGTGACTTTATTCTTAACAACAAGCCTGACGGCATAATAAATATTGTAGATGCTACCAATATCGAGCGCAATCTGTACCTTACATTGCAGCTTATAGAGATGAATATACCAATGGTGATTGCATTAAATATGATGGATGAGGTGAGGGGTAACGGTGGTACGGTGGATGTTGGTAAAATGTCTAATGAGCTGGGAATACCTATTGTGCCAGTAGTTGCTTCAAAAAATGAAGGTATTGGTGAATTAACAGATATAATGCTTAACACTGCCAGAAACAAGATATGTCCAAAGAAAATTGACTTTTGTGAGTCTGGTCCTATTCACAGATGTATACATGCCGTTTCCCATCATATTGAGGATCATGCTGATAAATGCGGGATGGCGGCCAGATTTGCGGCAACAAAGATTATTGAGGGTGACCCGGATATTATATTGAAGTTGGAGTTTAATCAAAATGAACTAGATATGATTGAGCACAGTATTGTTGAAATGGAGACTGAGCATGGGATGGACAGAAATGCGGCTCTTGCGGATATGCGATATGATTTTATTGAGAAAGTATGCGCACATACAGTGGTCAAATGTAAGGAAAGCAAGGAACATATCAGAAGCGTAAAAATCGATAATATTCTTACCAACAAATATCTTGCTATTCCAATATTCCTTGTGATGATGTTTACAATTTTCTGGCTTACATTCAGTGTAATTGGTACCTTTTTAAGCGATCTTCTTGCATCGGGCATAACTGCACTGACAAACCTGGTTGATGCCGGACTGAAGCTATATGGAATAAACCCTGTTGTGTGCAGCCTTGTTATAGATGGGATATTTGCAGGAGTTGGAAGTGTCGTGAGTTTTCTTCCGATTATTGTAACATTGTTTTTCTTTCTTTCCGTCCTTGAAGACACCGGCTACATGGCCCGAGTAGCTTATGTTATGGACAAACTGATGCGCAAAATCGGTTTGTCAGGCAGAAGCTTTGTTCCGATGCTAATAGGCTTTGGCTGTACTGTTCCTGCGGTTATGTCTGCCCGTACTCTGCCGTCGGAACGAGATCGCAAAATGACCATCATGTTAACTCCATTTATGAGTTGTTCTGCAAAGATTCCAATATATGCCGTATTTACAGCTGCTTTTTTTACTAAATACAAAGCACTGGTGATGATTGGACTTTATGTCACGGGTATACTAGTTGGTATTTTGGCTGCGCTTATTTCCAACAAGACTGTTTGTCGAGGAAGGCCTGTTCCATTTGTTATGGAACTTCCTAATTATCGTTTTCCATCTGCAAAGAGTGTATTGCTTTTAATGTGGGACAAGGCCAGAGACTTTTTACAGAAAGCATTTACAGTCATATTTGTGGCAACAATCATCATTTGGTTTTTGCAGACCTTTGATAGTAGGTTAAATGTGGTTACAGACAGTTCATATAGTATCCTTGCGATGATAGGCAAATTGATTGCACCTGCATTTATACCTCTGGGCTTTAATGACTGGAGAGTTGCTACTGCACTGATTACAGGATTTACTGCTAAAGAAGCTGTTATCAGTACTATGAGTGTCTTGACTGGTACATCAGTTACTGAACTTAGTACAACCTTAAGTAATTTGTTTACTCCGCTGACTGCAATTAGCTTTCTGGTATTCACTCTGCTTTATACGCCGTGTGTTGCAGCTATTGCTGCAATCAGGAGAGAACTTAATTCGGGGGTACTGGCTATAGTTGTGGTTGCGGCACAATGCAGTGTTGCTTGGGTCACGGCATTTGCAGTCTATCGTCTTTGCAGCCTGATTTTTTAGTGGTGATTATATGAAAATTATGGATTACTTTGTTGTTTTACTAATTTTAATATGGTTAATTATGGCTCTGTGTTATATAATAAGGATAAAGAAGCAGGGCAAAAGCATATGCTGCAGTAGCTGTAGATCATGTTACAACAACTGCCGTATATGTAGACAGAAAAATTTAGGAGTTGAATTTGATGAAAATACTCGAAGCAGCAGAAAACTATCTTGAGGTCATATTAATAGAGAATGAAAAGCATGGTCAGGTTCGTTCAATTGACATATGCAATTCGCTGAATTATTCCAAGCCGACAGTCAGTGTGATGATGAAGCGGCTTCGTGAAAATGGCTATATTGAAATGGACCAGGACGGCTATATCACGCTTACGGATAAGGGCAGCAGTATTGCAGAAAAAATGTATGAGCGCCATATGATATTAGCTGAAGTATTAACAGCATTGGGCGTCGATGAAGAAACTGCTTATAAAGATGCATGCAAGATAGAACATGATATTAGTTCAACAAGCTTTGAAGCTATCAAGAAATATTACTATAAAAGAAAAGGTAAAGACTAATAAGTCTTAACCGGTGAAGCAAAATCATTGATGTTGAATGTGCTTCTGCTGGGCTTTGCCTGCCAACATGCTGAACAGATGAAGGCTGTAATTAAATGTATAACTGAATTGGAACGTGGAGTTCTTATAAAAAAGCAAAACATCATTCTTTGTGATGCTTTGCTTTTTTTGTAAAAACGAAAATAGTTATTGACATATGTCAGAAATGTAGTATAATAAGAATAGAAAGTGACATATGTCAGAAACTATAAGGAGGTGAATGGTATGCCAAGAAGAGATGGAACCGGCCCAATGGGTTCTGGATCAATGACTGGAAGAGGTTTAGGACTTTGCACAGGTGCTAATGCAGTAAAGTATGGAGCTGGTATCGGAATGGGATTAGGACTAGGACTTGCTTGCAGACGCGGTTTCGGTCGTGGTTTTGGTAGAGGTTTTGCAGTTAACCAGACCTCCTCAAAAACACAAAAAGAGCTGCTCCAGGAGCAAAAAAATATGTTACAAGACCGACTCAAAGTTATTGATAAGCAATTAGAGAACTTATAACTGGTATCAGAGGTAACTGGAGGACGCTCTGGTTATTTCTGATTAGAATTGAGGTGAAAAAATTATGGCAAGACCAATGAAATGGAGAAAAGTTTGCTGCTTACCCGAGAGCAGTAGGTTCGGGCCTCTTGATTCACCTATAGATGCGAAGAATTTTGTTAATATGACAGTTGACGAATATGAAACCATAAGACTCATCGATTTAGAAGGCTTTACACAAGAAGAGTGTGCCAATCAGATGAATGTCGCTCGTACCACTGTTCAAGGCATTTATATCGAAGCGAGAAAAAAGCTGGCTGAATCATTAGTGAACGGTAAGGTACTATTGATTGAAGGAGGCGAATATCGGCTTTGTGAGGGCTTAGGAAATGGTTGTGGCCGTGGCTGTCATAGACATAGGCGCGGAGTGGGCTTTACTGGTAAAGGGGATCGAGGAGATTGATCATATATATTTCTCAAACTTAGGAGTAAGCACATTGCGTAATGCAATCAATAATTATTTATAAGTTAAAAGAATGGAGGATTCTTATGAAAATAGCAATTCCGGTAGATGAGAAAAGCTTGAAGTCGAATGTATGCGTATCCTTTGGACGTACTCCATATTTCCTCATCTATGATATAGATACTAAGGAAAGTACATTTCTCGACAACAGTGCAGCAGCAAGCACAGGCGGTGCAGGGATTAAAGCTGCACAAACAATAGTTGATAACAAGGTAAATGCCTTGTTAACACCCCGATGTGGACAAAATGCCGCTGATGTGTTAGGAGCTGCTGATATCAAAATATATAAAACGACCAACACTTCAGTAAAGGAAAATATTGATGACTATATAGCCGGAAGACTTTCTTTGCTGGATGAAATTCATGCCGGATTTCATGGGCACGGAGGAAATTGATATGAGGATAGCTGTGCTAAGCGGCAAGGGTGGCACTGGAAAAACACTGGTATCGGTGAACTTAGCTGCAGAAGCGAAGACATCATCATATATAGACTGTGATGTTGAAGAACCAAATGGACATCTATTCTTTAAACCTGACGATGTTCAAGAGGAAGAAATATCGGTTAGAATTCCAAGGGTAGACGATAAGCTTTGCAATGGATGTCGAAAGTGTGTTGATTTTTGCAAATTTAATGCTCTTGCCTATATAAAAGAGAAACTGATTATTTTTGGGGAGGTTTGTCACTCCTGTGGCGGTTGTGTCATTCTTTGTCCTGAAAAGGCACTAATAGAGAAAGAAAAGGTTATTGGAAAAGTTCAAAAAGGAATTTCCGATCAGGTAATGGTATACACAGGAATATTGAACACGGGTGAAGCTTCGGGTATCCCTATCATAAAAAAGCTTCTAGCTGAGAATAAACGGGACTCAAACAAACTGACCTTTATTGACTGCCCTCCCGGAAGTGCCTGTATTGTAATGGAAAGTATTAAAGATGCAGATTATTGTATATTGGTGGCTGAACCTACATTGTTTGGTGTTCATAACCTCAATATGGTATACGAACTAGTCAAGTTATTTAACAAGCCATTAGGTGTGGTTCTTAACAAATGTCTGGAAGGAGAAAATCCTGCAGAAAAGTTCTGCTTGGAAAGAAACATCAAGATATTGGGCCGAATTCCCTTTGATAATGAACTTGGAATGTTGAATTCAAACGCAGAAATTGCAGCCAGAGAAAGCAAAAAATACAATGCATTATTTTCTTCTCTACTAGAAACAGTGAAAAAGGAGGTGCAGCATGAAACAACTACTAATCCTTAGTGGAAAAGGCGGTACTGGAAAAACAACAATAGCCAGTGCGTTTATAAAGCTTTCCAACGCCAGGGCTTATGCTGATTGTGATGTAGATGCACCTAACCTGCACCTCATAACAGGACAAAGTTCTGAACCAAAGAAAACAGATTATTATGGTTTGCCAAAAGCTGAAATAAATCCTGAACTATGCATCCAATGCGATCAATGTAGACAAAATTGCAGATTTGATGCTATTTCAGTAGAGAAGACATACAAAGCTGATCCTTTTGCATGTGAAGGATGTGGGGTTTGCGAAGCCGTATGTCCTGTAGCCGCTATATCATTACAGCCAGCCATAGCCGGAGAATTGACGCTGTATTCCAATGTGGAAAAAGTCTTTTCAACAGCTCAGCTAAAAATGGGAAGCGGCACTTCCGGAAAATTGGTTGCAGAGGTAAAAAAACAGATGAAGTTAGCAGCAGTTGATGTTGAACTTGCAATTATTGACGGTTCTCCTGGAATAGGCTGCCCTGTCATAGCGTCTCTTAGCGGAGTAGATATGGTTTTGATCGTGGCTGAACCTTCCATATCGGGTATTAGTGATATGGAGCGAATCATAAAAACAGCTGAAAAATTCGGAATCAAAATAGCAATTTGTGTAAATAAATTTGATACCAACCTTGTAAATACAGAAAAAATTGAGTTTTTTTGTAAAGGGCAAGAACTGCCCTTTGTCGGCAAAGTGCCTTTTGATTCGGATGCAGTAAAAGCTATCAATAACGGGAAAACTATCGTAGATATAAATTGTGCATCCGGAATAGCAGTAAAAGAGATCTATAATAAGGTTATGAAGCTGCTGTTTGGCGGAGAAGCATAACTTAAAGGTTCTTGCAAAATTACCGATTGTTCGGGAAATATCAGCAGCCTGCGATAGCAGAAAAAGAAGGAGTGTTATCATCTAATGGTCAGATTATTTTAAATAAAATCAACCTGATGACAGGGGCATATGCCCCTAACAAGGATAGAGCACCTGCTCCGGTATAAAGCAGAGGATAAAGGTATAACAATTATTATGCAGGAAGAAAGCTATACCAGCCAATGCAGCCCTTATGCCCGGGAAATATCGGAAAACGAGGCCTGTAAGGCAAACCGTAAACATAGAGGTTTGTATGTAGTAGATGGTCATGTCTTTAATGCAGACAGTGTAGGAGCATATAATATACTTAAAAAGTATCTGTGTAGGA
>Ga0116195_1000953_pt1 | contig 20021 bp, 19 predicted proteins | sample AD_SCU002_MetaG_FD_89881 | JGI IMG/M metagenome (GOLD analysis project Ga0116195, IMG submission 89881) | Active sludge microbial communities of municipal wastewater-treating anaerobic digesters from China - AD_SCU002_MetaG | ecosystem: Engineered > Bioreactor > Anaerobic > Digestate | place...
CGCGTCCCGGTGAGTCGCAACTACTACCTCTTTGCAGGAGTCGTTATTGCACAGGGTATACACATCCTCGCACTGCATATCCCCGTCTTCCAGAACGTGCTCCAGGTGCAGCCGGTCTCCCTGGCAGAATGGGCCTTCCTGCTTGCCCTCGCCTCCACCGTCGTGATCGTGATGGAGATCTTCAAGGCCGTGAGAAAACACCAGCCACCACACCACAAAGTGGAGGAGACTCTTTGATCCGGTTGGCGCTCTACCGACCGACCATCCAGGACAGGGATAGGAAAGTGGGCATCTGGTGAGAAAACCCCACTCTCACTCCAACCTTCTCCTTGTTGAATTAGATCTGGTTGGCGGACACGTATCCCCGATGACCCCTTCTATCAGGTCATCTCCGCTTTTTATTGTAAAAGAACTCTCAAACAACCGGCACCGCCCCGAAGATCCAGGCGATATAGACTGCATAGCCAAGGAGCAGGATGCCCGACCAGACCCGCACGATGCGGGGACGGGCAAAGAGCAGTGGGAGGATAGCGACCGAGAAGAGCACGACAACAACGATATCGATGGGTGATCCGATCGTCGCGGGGGCAAGGAGGAGGCTTATCCCGAGTACCAGCAGGAGGTTAAAGATGTTGCTTCCGAGGATGTTGCCGACCGAGATGGATCCCTTGTCTTTTGCGGCGGCGACTACCGATGTTGCGAGTTCCGGGATGGAGGTGCCGACAGCGACGACCGAGACGCCGATGACAAACGCCGGGATCCCAAGGGCCTCCGCGAACGTGACAGCGCCGTCGACGACCAGTTGTGCCCCGATGATGACCGCAGCAAGCCCGAGGCTGATGTAGAGAGCGTCAACCCAGCCATGTGACCTGAGTTCGACACCTTCCTCCTCACGCTCCTCCCGCAGGAGGAGAAGAAGGATACCCACAAAGAGTATGAGGAAAACTGTGCCGGCAAAGACGTCAAGTATCCCCATAAAGGCGAAAACTGCAAACACCGCCGTCGCAACGAGCATCAGCCAGGTGTAGCGGATCAGGGAGGAGCGAGACGTCCCGGAGGCGGTGACCATCCCCGGCCGGATGAGGGTGCAGAGCGCGAGGACAAGAGCGATGTTTGCTATGTTGCTACCAATGACGTTTCCAACCGCTATATCTGAGTTTCCAATGGCCGCAGCGCTCGTGCTGACAACGAGCTCGGGTAAAGAGGTACCAAAAGCGATTATCGTTGACCCTATAAGGGCAGGGGAGATCCGGTGCCGGAGAGCAAGACCGCTTCCACCGCCAACGAAGAGATCGGCCCCTTTGACCAGGAGCAATACACCGATGATGAATAGGACGAATGTCGCGATCACAGAAAACACACCACCGAATATTGGGATTTGTTGGATCGGGGAGAATAATACGTTTCCGGAGCTTGATAGGGGGCCTCAGATGAGTGGGGGACCGTTGATCGAGATGAACCGCATCTGCCGAAGCAGATATCCCCTCCGGCGTCCAAATACCCCGATAGAGATCCGCCAGACACCGACTCGACTGCCTGGGGATAGAGGGTGGGTGCTGAACTACGTTCACGTTTGACGAACAGATTGCCGCCCTTGAGGCAGAGCGCGACCGACTTTTCCGGTTCCCGGAGGACGAGTTTATTGCGATCGTCCAGGACGTGGGGTTCTCCTGCGACCGCTGTGGCCGGTGCTGCACACGCGAGTTTAACGGTCACGTCTTTCTGCTTGAGGAGGACACCGAGAGCGTCCGATCGTTTGCGCCCGATGTCATCATCCCGGCTCCGGGCTTCGACGCCTGCGACGACGAGGGGAGGTTCTACGTCTCCGGGTATGCCTTAAAGACGAGACCTGACGGATCATGTATCTTCCTTGATGATGGCAGGTGCAGTATATACGAGCGGCGGTTCTCCATCTGCCGGGTTTACCCCTACATGCTCCACCGCGAGGCCGACGAGAAGGGCAGGGTTGACTGGCGGCAGATAAGCGGCCTTAACGAGCATGGAACCTACAACAACCCGATCGACGATGCCGAATGCGCCAGGATCTTTCGGGAGACTGTGGCATACGAGGCGGCATTCCTCGACCAGGAGATCAGGTTCCGCCAGGCCCTGCGTGACCTCTTCGCACGGGAAGGACTGCGATATGTCCGGCGGACATACGACCACCTGATGCGGGAGTTCCGCAACGGTGCCAAGGTAGAGGTTCGTGTCTTCCACCAGGGGCGTTTTGAATCGCACCTCATCAAGCACGATCTCTACGACCGATGAGATGGGGTTGGGCACCCCATGAGCCGTCCTTACACGCAAGATGCCTGGGGGTGCAGTGCCTCCCTCGGCACTGCGGTGACACCCCGCTCCTCTAGGCCTGACCTGACTCTACCCACCCTTCAGGCGTTCTCCCCCGCACCCTCTTCCTTTGGTTTCTTCGCGGGTTTCTCCGGCTTCACGTAGGTGATGGGATAGCGCTCAACCACACGGTCCACAACTGGTGGGAAGTACTCCTGTTCCATCGTGAGGCTATCAAACTGACAGCCCTCAACGCACTCGCCACAGGCAATGCACCGCATGCGATCGATCTCCCAGAAGTTTGCCTCTTTGTCCAGATTGATCGCCCCCGAGGGACACCGCCGGGAGCAGATGCCACATGAACGACAGGTGGCCGGGTTGAAGACAACATGTCCCCGGGTGATCGGACCCTTCCTTGCCGCCACGGCAGGGTAGCGCCGGGTGGCGGGACCACCAGAAAGATTTCGGAGAACCGTCTTTGTCATCTGAAATATTCCCATTCCTCGTTCACCTCTCCGTACAGCTGATACAGGGATCGATCGAGAGCACAACCACCGGGACATCCGCAAGCTGGACGCCCGGGAGCATCTTCACGAGCGATGGTATGTTTGTTAGCGTCGGTGTCCGGATGCGGGCACGAGACAGGTTCTTTGTCCCGTCACCCCTGAGATAGTAGACAACCTCGCCCCTCGGTTGCTCCGCACGGGAGAAATACTCACCTTCCGGCGTTCCTCTGACCTTCACATCGATCGGGCCCTCTGGCATCTCCTCGATCGCACGCCTGACCAGGTCGATTGAGGCATGGACCTCTCTGAGCCTTACAGCGCATCTGGCATAGCAGTCGCCCGCGGTCTCGATGACCGGTTTGAAACCGAGATCACCATAGGCGGCGTAGCCAGTCTCCCGATGATCCATCTCGACACCGCTTGCCCTCGCAGTCGGGCCAACAGCGCCAAGGTCGTAGGCTTCCGCCTTTGACAGGACACCAAGCCCACGGAGACGGTTTTTCACCGTCGTATCGTTTAAGAAGACATGGCCGAGGTCACGGCATTCCTCCTCGAAAGACTCAAGTCCACGGTGAATCTCATCGAGTTTCTCCTGCCCTATATCTCGCCGAACACCACCGACCTTACAGGTGCCCTGGATGACCCGGCCGCCGGTCGTGTCCTCCAGCACGTCAAGCACCTTCTCACGGAGGCGCCATGAGCGCATGAAGAGGTTCTCGAAGCCCATCGAGTCAGCAAAGAGCCCAAGCCAGAGGAGGTGAGAGTGAAGACGGGAGTACTCTGACCATATCGTCCGGAGGTATCGCGCACGGTCGGGGACCTCGATCTCCATGATCTTCTCTATACCCTGACAGTAACAGAGGCTGTGAATGAAACTGCAGATCCCGCAGATCCTTTCAGCCACGTATACGAACTCGGGATACTCACGCTTCTGCACAAGCTGCTCGAGTCCACGGTGGATGTAGCCGATGGAGGGGATCGCCTCCACCACCTTCTCGTCCTCAAGGACGAGATCGATGTGGATCGGCTCAGGCAGCACAGGGTGTTGCGGCCCGAACGGCACGATTATTCGTTCTGGCATGGGTCCTCCCCCTTCCTGGTGACGCTGAACGGATACTTCTTAGCCGTCCTGATGAACGTCCCCTTAAAGTCGATGTTGATCCCGGAGACAGGGATCCCGAAGAGGTCGTGCATCTCGTTCTCATAGACGAACGCTCCCCAGTAGATCCCGGAGATGCTTGGAACCTCCGTATCGGGCCCGACCTTCAGACGGAGGTTTTTGAGGTGGTAGCCCTTATCAAACGAGTAGTTGATCTCATATATCCCACCGACGTCGGTGCACCCAATCTGGACGAGACGATATCCGTCGGCATGAAGCCTATCGACCTCCCGGAGTAGATCAGGATGCGCGACCTCGATGATCGTCTGTTCCTCCTGTAGTGTCATGCAGTCTCACCTGCCTCTTCTGAATGCTGCTCCATCACTTTCATCTTCGCTCGCTTCTCCTCCAGGATCGAGAGCGCCTTCACGACACCATCGATGATCTGCTCCGGCCTTGCCGCACAACCAGGGACGTAGACGTCCACCGGGATCACTCTGTCGACTCCACCAACGATGTTGTAGCACTCCCGGAATATGCCGCCCGATGCGGCGCAGATACCGACCGCAACGACAACTCTGGGCTCCGGCATCTGCTCATAGAGATTCTTCACCACCTGCCGGTTCTGCTCGTTGACCCCACCGGTGATCAGCAGGATGTCCGCGTGTTTGGGGTTCCCGGTGTTGATGATGCCGAACCGCTCCACATCGTAGAGCGGTGTCAGGCATGCCAGTACCTCGATATCGCAGCCGTTACAGCTCGACGCATCGTAGTGAAGGATCCAGGGTGATCGCTTCAGGAATGCCATGCTACTCATGCACCTCCAAGCGTCATATAAGAGAGGATCGCCAGGTTCACGATCCCGAGCAAAGCCGCAAACCACCCGGTCTTCAGCGCCGCCTGCCACCGCACCCGTGCCGTGGTGTTATCGACAAAGATCTCAGCAAGATACGTGAGCGCGACCGCAACCACCCCGATCACCGGGTTCCAGGCGAAGAATAGGTAGACCAGACCCAGGAGGAATACAGTCTCATACCAGTGCGCGATCTCGATCGTCCCGAGTGTCGGGCCCGAGAACTCGGTCGTTATGCCCTTGACGATCTCCTGATGGGCGTGGTGCGACGTCGATATGTCGAACGGGGACTTCCTGAACTTGATCGTGAGGACGATGGCAAGGCCAATGAAGACACCCGGAAGGTAGAGAATGGCCGGAACGACCACTGCGGCAATCTCGGCAACATAGAAACTGTTCGTGACCATGTAGAGACCGACCGCTACAAGTATGACCATCGGTTCGTAGGCCATCAGCTGGATCAGCTCGCGCTCCGCCCCGATGTGGCTGTAGGGGGAGTGGACGGCGTATGCACCGAGCACCAGGAAGACGTGGGCGAGAGTGAAGGCAAAGACTGTCAGCAGCAGGTCCCCTCCCGCGAAGAAGAGCGCGCCGGCAAGGGCAATGAAGACCAGGTAAGCAAGAACGTAGAAGTTCTGCGCCGTGGTGACAACAACCCGCTCCTTCTCGAAAAGCTTTCCAACATCGTAGAACGGCTGCAGGAGCGGCGGGCCGACTCTCCCCTGCATCCTGGCGGTGATCTTACGATCGATTCCGGCAATGAGACCGCCTGCCAGGGGTGCCAGGATAAGGAATAAGACCGCACCTATAAGCCATGTCCAGGTCATAGCGCCACCCCTGCAAGGATCCACGAGACTATTATCAACGCTGTGCAGACCGCCAATCCCGGACGGAAGAGTTTTGCTTCCCCGAAGTAGTCGTTAAGGTAATAGTTCCTGGTCTGCGCCTCCCGGGTGATGCCAAGAGATCCCACAAACTGGCGACCTGGCGTCGCCGGTCTCCCGCCCATGTAAGCGGGCAGGTGTTTTGCGCTCCTCTTGAAGAGCATGAATGAGACCGGTAACACGAGAAGCAGGGCCATCATCAGGATCATTATCGCGACGTTCGCCTGCGCCATGCGCGCTGTAACCCCATATATGGCAAGAACGTATGGTTCAACCAGCAGAGAGGATACCAGCGGGAATAGGAGGGTGGCCGCTACCACGAGACCCGTGAGGAGGTATAGGGGGGCCCAGGGCTCCTCCAGGATACCTTTCTCCACACGCTCCCGCTCACGGGTGACCGCAACCAGTTTGCCCATCCACTTCGCCCAGAAAAAGACCGTTACAGCGCTCCCGTAGGCCAGGATTGCTATGAAGATCAGCCCGAATGGGGCCTGAACAAATGCCTCGATCGCAGCCCATTTCGAGATCAGCATCCCGAAGGGCGCAAGGAACATCCCGGCCATCCCAATGAACATCATCACGGCCATACGAGGCATCCGGACGATCAGACCCTCCATATCCTCGATATCCCTGCTACCGATCCTGTGCTCGATCATTCCAGTCCCAAGGAAGAGGAGCGCCTTCGCGATGGCATGGAATAGGATCAGGAGTATCGCGGCCCATACAAGCATGTAGGTTCCAACACCCGCACATGCGGCTATAAGGCCGAGGTTTGCGATCGTCGAGTAGGCGAGAACCCGTTTCGCGTTGCTCTGCGATATCGCGATCGCAGACGCAAGAACGAATGTCAGGCCGCCTACGAGCCCTATGGAGAACCCAGTAAGCGTCCCTGCAAAGACCGGTGCGAACCTGACCAGTATGTATACACCAGCCTTGACCATGGTGCTCGAGTGGAGGAGGGCCGAGACCGGGGTCGGGGCCACCATCGCTCCGAGGAGCCAGGAGGAAAACGGCATCAATGCAGCCTTTGTGATCCCGGCAAACCCGATCAGCGCCGCCGGAAGCAGGATAACGGCAGCATCGCCTGATGAGAGCACCCCCGCAAGGTCGATACCCCCGCTCAAAGGTGCGGTGGCGGCAAGGATGATGAGCGCCGCAACGAACGCGACCCCACCGAGCAGGTTCATCACCAGCGCCAGGAACGCGTTCTTCGTTGCCTCCTCAGTCTCCGCGTAGCCGATCAGCAGGAACGACGTGATCGTTGTGATCTCCCAGAAGAATAGGACCCACATCAGGTTGTTGGAGAAGACCAGACCAAACATCGCAGCCAGGAAGATGAAGATAACAAAGAAGAACGTCCTCTGCCGGTCACGCACCTCGGGATGGTGATGATGGTAGGTCTCCATGTACCTGACCGAGTAGACGGCTATGAGGCTCCCGATGATCCCGATGATCAGGGCCATGATGATGGAGAACTGATCGATGAAGAGGTTGTTCTCAACATGGAGGCTCCCCGAATACGTCGTTTCAAGATATACCAGCAGAGCCGCCTGGACAACGGCCAGCGCGATTGCCAGGTAGTTCTTGAACTTTACACCCATGTAGATGATGAAGAGCGCAAGCCCCATCTCAATGACCAGCATGAGCGGGTCGACCGTCCCTGAGGGCACGGCAAAGTAGACCGCGCCCGCAAACACATACCGCACAAGCAGGTATATCGACACCCCGCCGATAGCAAGAGCCGAGAGGATGACCACCACGTAGCGCAATGCCGTCCGTTTCACGAACAACAAAAGACATGCGATGATGATGGGAAATAATATCAGGAAGAGCAGCGTCTGCACTATTGTCCCTCGCAAAGGAAATATGCTCCACTTACATAATTAATCATTCCAAATTGACATGAGGAGGAATCCACACTCCGGGATCGATCTTTTGTGTATACCGTGTATAACTGGGCAGTGGCTGGCGGCCGGAAGAGCAGCAAGGGAGGAGGTTTGCCACACGCCACTCAGCCGGGATCTCAGCCAAGGAAATAGGCAATAAACCTTCCAGCAGGACCCCTTGTGAGGACGATGGCGTGTTCGGTGCACATCTCGTGACAGCAGTAGCAGCGGATGCACCGTGCAAGGTCGATCGACGCTCTGCCTTCTGTGACGGTTACCGCATGCACCGGGCAGATCCGCTCGCACTTCCGACAACCGATACACGCCCCGGTGATCACACCGGGCCTGGGTGCATAGACTCTTCCGAACCGCTGTAGGAGAGATAGCGAAACCCGCCGCACGACGCCACTCCTGGCACCAGTATGTGTAGAGGGTTTCCGGAAGTCGGGAACGGCGAGTGTGGCAGGGTCATCGCCGACCGTCCGGACGTCTGCAGGGTCGAAGAGGCCACGTTCGGCTGCGCTTACTATGTACCCGATCTCAAGGGGCTCGATCCCAATAAGTCGCGCAAGAACAGTGTCCACGGCTGCGTAGTTGCTCCCGGCAAGGATCGCCGCGATCTTTCGGGGGTTTCCAGCCTGGGGACCGTCTCCTTCCATCCCGATGACAGCGTCCACAACCTGAAGCCGTGGTTTCATGCACTCGTTGAGGTCGACAAGCATCTCCCCGAAGCTCCTCTCATCCCGAAACCTGGAGTGAAAAACAGGTTTTTCTAGACCCGGGACTATTCCAAATAGGTTTTTTGTGGCGCCGGTCATCTTCGTCCACATATGAGTTTTGGCTTTTGAGACGACCACGATTCCATCGGCCTCCACGGCGGGGGTGATGATGGAGAACTGTTTCGTCACGGTCCCTTCTGGAAAGGAGACGACGCTCGAACCGGTATCGTAGTTAAGGGCGGCGCCGGTCTCTTCCGCCACGGCCAGGTAGCCGGCACGGGCGTAAGCACGTCGGAGGTTTGCCTCGCTGTAGATCACCCCACCACCAGGGCTGTCCCCTATGAGAACCCGGCAACCGTGCTCCACGAGGAGACGGGCGAGAGCGGCGACAACCGCCGGGTGGGTGGTGACGCATCGCCCAGGTTCAAGACCCTGGAGGAGGTTTGGCTTGAGGAGGATCCTCTCCCCGGAGGAGACAAAAGATCCGATGCCACCGAGAAGGTCGATTGCACGCCTGGCGGCCGCATCGACCCCGGACTGGCTGTAACCCTCGCACCTGACAACCGCAACTCTCAGGTCCATTCCTGGCGGCTGAAGCATTCTCACTACTCCTCGAAGCGGGAGAGAGCCTCTTTTGCCGCGGTCATGGCCGCAGCCTGCTTCGTCCGGGCCCTCCCTTCTCCATAGGGGGTCCCACCGACGCTCACGCGTGCAACCCAGGTCGGGCAGTTCCCCGGACCGGTCTGGTGGAAGGTATACTCGAGGTCGCCCAGGCTCTCCCTTGAGACGTGTTCCTGGAGCCTTCCGCGGTAGTTCCGGTCTGTGTCGCAATCCGCTATCTCATCTTCAAAGATTGCGAGCACCACGTTCCTGGCCAGATCGAGGCCCCGGTCAAGGTATATCGCACCGATCAGCGCCTCGAAAGCGTCGGCGATGATCGAGTCCGTCAACGCCTGTCCCCGCCGTCTGACAACGCGGTCGATACCGAGCCCCTGCAACCGCACAATCTCGGCAAGTTTCGTGTTCCGGGTCACCTGGAGCCTCCGGTTCATCTCGCCCGGCGGGATTTCGTAGCCGGTGTAGAGGTGTTCGGCGATGATGAAGTCGAGGATGTAGTTCCCGAGAAACTCAAGCCTCTCGTTGTCCTCAGCCACCGCTGCGGGATACTCACCCCCGTTCGTATACGACCGGTGGGTCAGAGCCCTATCGTAGATGGCGATGGTATTGTCGTCGATTCCGGTGATCTCAAAAGGAGGGCGGGCGAGAAGTGCACGTAGTTCCTCTACACGATCGCGGCCTGGAGGGTCCATACGACGGTGGCGCGTTCGCCAGAAAAGACCGCTGATACGAGATCCAGGCCAGGTGATGGAGAGTTTCATGGTCATCGATTGCAGAGCGCAATCCCGCTCTTCCATAGAATGGCTTTCGTTCAGCTGGATAAACCTTTGCCGGGGACCTGCTGGCCGGGAAACTTTTTCTCTCTCGCCGGATAGATCCTGCATCTGATGCAGCCGGCAGGCAGACACGTCTACCTGGACATAGAGTTCGGTTACGTATATGGCACCTCAAGGGAGGTGATGATGCCGATCGAGATCGGTGCGGTCGTGCACCGACCCGAGGGCGAGAGTCTTAATTACGCGGCAGAGCAGTTCCGCTACGATCTCGAGGTCGAGATCTGGAAGAAAGTGACCGACTCCTGTGGCAGAACGGCCGGTGTCGAGACGACCGTCGCAAACCTGAGTCGAGGTGAGTGCGGGATGCCATACGACCACTCCTACCGACTCCCGGACGAAGAGGCTGCAAAGGCGCAGGAGACGGCGGAGATGGCGTTCACTGACCTGAGGTCATTCCTGGAATCGATCGTCTCAGAGGAGGACAGCACAGCAATCATCGTCTTCGCGGCGAGTATGGAGAGACGGGCCTTCCGCGCCGCGGGGTTCTCCCCTGACTGGTGTGCGTTTGTCGACCTGCAGCGGGAGATCCGTCGGGGTTTGAAGATGAAACAGGTCCTATCCCTGGACCGTCTGGCCAGCCTTATCGAGTTCTCGGTCGACGGTAGCACCATCTCCTCAGCCCATTTCCAGTATCCCGTCCCGCAGGGATATCGCAACCACTTCGGTGCCCACCGTGGACTGGGCGACGCCGCCCGGACTTTCCTGGTCGCACGCGAGTTCCAGGAGCATCTGCCGTATCTAAAAGAGCGCATCAGAAAGATGCTGGAGACATGCGGTGGAGATGGTGAGGAGGGTGGATAAACTGGTGCTATCACCGGTATTCAGTCGGGCCGGTCAGTTCCACCTCGACCATCGTGCCTTCGGGGATTAACCCGGCGCTACCTGCGGGGATATGCAGAAAGGCGTTTGCACGCACCAACGCCATCTGTGTTCGAGAGCCGCGAGGTATGGGCGTGGCGACGTAGTGATCGACGTTCCACGAGACTCTGAGGAGAACAAACTCATCGTAGCCTGGGTCTGCCGTGACCATCTCCGCAAGTCGGGCGCTGAGACGCGCGGGGGGGCGTGGAGACAGACCCCGGGCCGCGAGGAGGGGGAGGGCAAGTTCCCGTGTGGCTGTAAGGGCAGCGATAGGGTAGCCAGGGATCCCGATGACCGGTTTACCGTCGATCCTGCCGACGATCGCCGGTTTTCCGGGCTTCATTGCGATCCCGTGGACAAGCACCTCTCCAAGGTCACCTATGATCTCTGCAGTGAAGTCGCGGGTGCCTGCCGATGACCCTGCGGAGACCAGGAGGAGGTCATTTTCACGGATGCCGCGCTCGATGGCCTCCCGGAGAAGCCCTGGATCGTCAGCGACTATCCCGTAACGGGTGCAGGTTGCCCCGGCCTCGCCAAGAATCGCCGCCGCAACTGCGGTGTTGCTCTCGATGACTCCACCGGGACCAGGAACCTCACCAGCCGGAACCACCTCGCTCCCCGTCGGGATGAGTCCGACCCTGACCTCCAGCACATCCACTTCGGTGACCCCACAGGATAGGAGGACGCCAATGTCGCAGGGACGTATCCTGTGCCCTGCCGGGAGGATCAGGTCGCCCTGTCGGACCTCGACTCCCATAGGATGGATATGTTCACCGGGGAGCACCGATCTCATCGTGCACCATCCTCCTTCCTCTGCTATGACGTCTTCGATCATGACGACTGCGTCGTAGCCTTGCGGGATCGCGTTTCCCGTATTCACCCTTTGAGGGTCCGGAAGTCTCACCGGGTTTCTCGCGCTTGCACCGAGAGTATCATGGCTTTTGACGGCAAAACCGTCTCTTGAGGCAATATCCGTTGCCGGAACCGTCAGTGGTGAGTAAACCCGGGCTGCCGTTATCCGTCCGGCAGCATCGGCGACCGGCAGATGGATGCTCCGAGCGGGGGCCTGGAAAGCCGAGCGTAACAACCCCTGCACATCAGATAGCCGGACGAGATTAAGGCGCCCCCTCACAGAATCATTCCCCTTAGATACTGATGCCAGGGAAAGAAAAAAAGTTTAGATCCTGGTATAGATGTTCCCATACACAGGCTTGCCCCTGGAGACAGGGTGGCGCTCGCCGAGATCCCCGATGTAATGGATGAAACGGGCCTTCACACCGTCGACCTCCTGTTCGACCTCACCCACCTGTTTGAATCCCGGAAGCGGGTTCTCGATCTGTCCAAAGACGTAGATATCGCCTTTCACCATCTGCCCGCCAACCCGGCCTTTGGCATTCCCCTTGATGATGACGGTACCGCCTTCGGCATGGGTGGAGACGTGGATATCTGCATCGCCGCCGATGATGATTGTCCCGCCGTTCATAAACGTCGCCGTATCGTTCCCGGCACTGCCAGCGACACGGATCAACCCACCCTGCATACCGCGCCACTCACCGCGGGGGGATGAGCCAAGGTGGTGCCCGGCCTTGCCGTCGATTATGAGTTCTCCGCCTTCCATGGCAAGGCCGCAGAAAGAGTCGACGTTCCCTTTGACGTGGATCTTCCCGCCTTTCATCCAGCCACCGATGTACATGTCAGCATCGCCTTCGATGACAATCTCACCGGCTGTCATCTGCTGACCGACTCTCTTAAGGCGGGAGCAGTCTCCACGGAGGATGATCTTCGTCTCGGCCGCCGTTGCGCCACCGTTGCCCTCAACGGTGAAGTATTTACCGAGTGGGCTCTTCAACTTGCCCTCCCAGACGTCAATGGCGGCTATCTCGGCCGCAGTCTTGCCTGCAAAGGCGTCCGGGGTGATATTCTGCCCCTCGAGATAAAGTTCGGGGGGGTTGGTCATGGTGAGGGTTACTGTCTTCATGCTTCTCATCACCTCATTGTGTTGTATCGACCTCGATCACCCGCGGGTTGAAGAGGTGCTCCTCGAAGAGCGAGTAGTTGCCAAGGTTCACGCTGTAGTAGCGGAGGAAATGCTCGTAGATGTCTCTCTGCACCTGTGCATTCTCGGGTACCTTCACGTCGACCCAGACTGTCCGTTTTGGTGGCTCCGTGAGAACCTCTCCGTCCCTGACGGTCACAACGCCGTCTTTCAACAGGCAGGCGCAGCGGGAGAGGGCCTTCTCAATCTCCTCGGGGTTCTCAGGCATATTCTCGGGGTTGAGGGCGTAGATGGCGATATCGGCATCCATGCCGGGTGCAAGCCCGCCGTAGGTGTTGCTGATGCCGAGCGCCTTTGCCGGCCCCGCACGGGTCATCTGCGCGATCTCGTAGAGATCGAGTTCACGGTCGATGCCATCGATTGAGGTGGCGTCGATCGTCCTTTCAAGCCACTTGAACGTCTTCATGGTCGCATCACGTGCCGCCCTGCTCATCAGCCAGGTGATGACCCGCGGGTAGCGGATGAACGGCCCGGCGTTCGGGTGATCCGTGGAGACGAACGTCCGCATCAGGTCCTTCGAGAGGAGAGCAAGCTCAAGGCCCACCGCCCACTGGATGGTACAGACCTTGACCTTCGGGCTGTATATGTAGGGAACGACACCCGCAGCTGTCTCGAGTTCAACATCGGTGTTTGCCCACTTCAGGTTGTTTAAGGCCCGCAGGTGGTGTTCAAACGGCCCATCTGCGGTCATGGTGGTGGTCTCGTCGAGGGTCACCTGACCGATGTCGATGGTGATGTTGTCGTGGGAGTTCACGTAGTCGATGACATCTGGAGCGCGGGACTCAAAGTTCCCCCACGAATCACCGCCGTAGGAGTGGAACTGTAGATGCGTGGCGTGCAGTACCTGTTCACGTCCAAAGTTGTTCTTCGGCGTGTATCCCTCCGCGAGCTTGAGCGAGTCGAGCGTGTCGGTATAGTTGCCCGGGTTGCCAAGGTTGTTGCAGTGCAGGTGCACCGAGTGAGGGAGACCGAGGTGCTCGTTTGTCTCGATGAGACCCGCTATGATCTCTGCGGGGGTGATCTCGAAGTAAGGAACCGGGTCGTGGACGTTCTCACAGTTCAACCCCCATCCCCATGCCTCGGTTCCACCGGGGTTGACCACCTTGATTGCAAATCCGCGGGTTGCACGGAGTAGCCAGGCAGTATACGCTGCGTTGTTCTCGATCTCATGGTTTTTGAGGTATTCAAGGGTAAACCAGTTGTTACCGAAGACCGGCATCGCGGCGTTGTCGATGATCGGAGTGTCCCGGATCTCCTCGTGGACATGCGGTGAGTGGAGGGGGGGCATCGCCGCCTCGTTGACAAAGACGTAGCCCATCCGTGCGTAGTCGTAACCGGCCTTGAAAGTGGAGGGAACGGAGAAACCCATCTCCATGCGGTTGCAACGTTTCAATGGACTCTTGAAGAGTTTGTCCTCCGGGCGGAAGAGTCGGCCAACGTTCACCTTGGGCCCCACCACGTGGGAGTGGATGTCAATACCGCCTGCCATCACGGTCATACCGGATGCATCGATCGTCTCAGGATGCTGAAGGGCACTTGTCTCCACTATCCTCCCGTCCTTGACCGCAATATCCATGCGGTCGCCCCGGATCCCCTGAAGGGGATCGAAGACAAAGCCGTTCTTGATCAGGAGTTCGCTCATGCCTCAATCCTCCGCGGGTATACCTTCCGCCGTGGTCTTTACCCGTTCCTTCGCAGCATCTTCTGCCTCCAGTTCACAGAGCCTCTGGTAGATCCGCTCGAAGAGCTCCTCGTCGCTGATAACGCCCTCCGGCGGGTCGATGACCTTGCGGTACTGAACCGGGACGTTGTCCATACGATAGACAATTCCCGGCACCTCTACGCCGACAATGCCAACCGGAATGTGAAGGTCGGAGATCTCGCTTGCCATGCAGATGTTGGGGTCGATGGTGATCCAGGGGTGCTTCCTGAGCTCCTTGACAGCCTCGATCGGGAAGTGGGCACCAGCGTCTGTTGCCACGTTGAAGAAGGCATCTATCTCGCCGCGCATGGCAAGGTCGATGGAACTGGTCTCACCCGGGTTCATATGAGCGATGTCACGCTTTGAGAGGTCCAGACAGTAGGGGAACCCGTACTGCCATGACCAGACCTGGTTTGGCCCGGTGATGTTGTAATGACCGCGCATAGCCATGATCGTCCACTTGGTGAAATCGTTGAGGTCACGCGTCAGGCTGATGGCGATGTCAATGTTGTGGTTCCGGCCATCAGTATGGCAGAGTCCCATACCATAGAAGATGGTACCAAACCTGGCGTTTTTCATGATCTCAACCACTTCGAGGATCTTCTCGCGCTTGATCCCGGCAACTTCCTCGGGAATCTCGTGGCCACGCGCTACTGTGCGGAACGCATTGAAGAGGTCGTAGTCGTAGCCCTGCTTCACCTGAAGGTAGATATCAGCCACCCGGGCAGTGTCGGTGTAGCGGGGGTCAATGACGATGATCTTGCGGCTCTTGTGGCCCTTGCCGGTGAAGAAACCACGGGGGAAGATCGAGTAGCGGGACATGTGTCGTGGGTGGGCGTGAGCGGGATTTGCACCCCAGTAGAGGATGACGTCCGCCCGGTTCTTGACTTCGCCGAGGGTGCAACTAGGGTAACCATTATCGAATATGGCCAGAAGCGAACTCCCGTGACAGATGGATGCGCAATTGTCAAGTATAGCACCCGCTTTCTCGCCGACTTTGGCCGCGGCGGCCATGCCCTCACAGTTGGTCGAACCAAACCCGTAAATCAGGGGTTTCTTGGCGTTGTAGAGTACCCTCGCCGCGTAGTCGATAGCCTCATCATAGGAGATCTCCTTGTAGGTGCCGTCCGGCTGGCGGAGACGGGGCAGCCTGACCCTCTCGCTCTCTGTTGCATGGTGATAGATCTGGTTGCCGATAGCACAGGCATTCTCCACCTCAAGTATCTTCTTTCCATCGTCCGATACGGTCACGACAAGGTCGTCGCAGCAGACACCACAATATGGGCATCCGACGTTCTCGATTCTCTTTGGCATTACTGTTCACCTCTCCACATTCCAACAGCCCCCTGGACAAGTTCAAGCGCACTCTTGCGCCTCTCACCAGAGGCAACTGGCTCGACGGTCACAGGAAAGCCGCTATACTGGGGCTCCCCGGTTGCCTGCGTCCTCGGGGGGACGATCTGGTTTGCCCAGACACCCTGCGGAATGAACGCAAGGCCGGGATAGAGTGTCTGACGCCCTTTGACGACCTTTACGACCACACTCCCGCACTCGCTTGTAACCCGTACAAGCTGGTTAGGAACCAGACCAAGCGCCTTGATGTCTTCGTCGTGCAACTCGATGATTGAGCATGCTTCGAAGTATTCCGGGGTTGTTTTGCCCTTTTCCATCGCGACGCCTTCCTCGATGGAACGCTGGGTGATCATGTTCAGCGTAATCTTGTTTGCCATAGTTTTTCCTCAATGTAGTAAGTAAGGCCGATCTCCCGGATTTCCGATGAGGCAGCCGGTTAGAGCACGGTGATCCCGGTAATACCCATTTTCGGGCCCCCGCCAAATAGGAGGGGATCTACCTGGATTCCATGCCCGGAAAGCAGGCCCTCCCATGCAGCGAGGCCCCGCTCATTCGGGGGAAACGAAACTTCCGGACGGAGCACCGGGCGGATCGTTTTATCATAGCTTGTAATGGTTTGTATTTAACCATTCCGCATATGTAAGTAGTTATATGTTACTGCCTTTACATTAAGGTTTTTTGATTTATCTTGCGAGGATGAAGAAGGTGGAACAGCAGGACCCCGACCAACAGTTACGGATCGTTCACGCAATTGGCCTGCCCAGGAGGATCCTATAGAAACACGTCCTGCTTGCTACGAGGACGGAGGGCCAGAATGCGTTGTTCTTAAAAATCCAGCCTTCAGAGAGTAGAATTATATATTTTAAGGGCTAAAACTATGAGATCGGTCACTATTAAACATTAGTTGTAATTATTATCTGAACTATTGTTATTTGTATCTCTTTTAATATTATTTAATGTGTATCATACATTCATGTAACATTGAAAACATCTCTTAACACCTGATCGACAGAAAATCTTTTAAACGATCCGATTAAATTAATTTAGACCTAAAAATTCAGATTTTAAAATATCGTGATGGGAATATATCTTGTATAAATATTACTTTTTAAAATTATTACCTATCCCATTTCGCAAATTTTATTAATACATCCTATCTACTCTTATAGTCCCTTCTGGGACGTGCAGTAGCGGTCTTTGGAGGATCCGGCGCGGATCGTTACCCCGTCGCCTCCTGCATGAACGGAACGTATTGAACAAGGTTAAAAGGATGAAATACTATGGCTAAATACACAGAAACAATCGATCTCTATTCTGACGATGGTAAACTGCTCAAAAGCAGCGTTACCCTCGACAGAATCAGCCCGCTGGTCAACCCGGCCACTGGCAAGATCATCGACCTGACCAAACGAACAATCAGCGTCAACCTTGGTGGCATCCAGGATGCGCTTAGAACAGGCAAACTTGGAAAGGGCAAGATCAAGGGAAGAGAACTCGACCTCCCGATCATGGAGAATAAGGATGCGATCGTCAGCAGGATCAAAGAAATGGTCCAGGTTGAGGAGGGCGACGACACCGAGATCCTGGAGTTCAACGGGGGCAAACTCCTGCTTGTACAGGTACCGACCAAGCGCCTGATCAACGCATCCACATACGATGCCGCGATCACCTCAGTCGCAGCCGCAACAACACTTGCGATCGTCGACCAGTTTAACATCGACGCGTTTAATGCTTCAACGGTCAAAGCGGCCTGCTGGGGTAGTTATCCTCACACCCAGGACATGGAGGGTGCACTTGTCACATCTATCCTCACGATCCCCCAGAATAACGAGGGAATCGGCTACGCGCTACGCAACATCCCTGTCAACCACGTCGTCATGATGACCGGCAAGAACGCCCTGCAGGGTGCAGCGTTATCGTCCACCCTCGAGACCGCCGGGATCTTTGAGATGGGATCCGCCATTGGGCCTTTTGAACGCGCCCAGCTCCTCGCCTACGCATACCAGGGCCTGAACGCGAACAACCTGGTCTACGACCTTGTAAAGGCAAATGGCGAAAGTGGGACAATCGGCACTGTCGTCCAGAGCCTGGTCGAGCGCGCCATCGAGGACAGGGTCATCACCCCCGGTAAGAAGGGCGGTTACTTCCAGTTCTACGACACCAATGACCCGATGCTCTGGAACGCCTACGCATCTGCAGGAACCATGGCAGCCACCATCGTCAACTGTGGTGCCGGAAGATTCGCGCAGGCGGTCTCGTCAACGCTCCTCTACTTCAACGACCTGCTCGAACACGAGACCGGTCTCCCGAGCACCGACTACGGCCGTGTGATGGGTACTGCCGTCGGGTTCTCGTTCTTCAGCCACTCGATCTACGGCGGTGGCGGTCCCGGTATATTCAACGGCAACCACGTTGTAACCAGACACGCAAACGGTGTGGCCATCCCGTGCGTTGTTGCCGCGATGGCACTAGATGCCGGAACCCAGATGTTCTCGCCGGAGAGCACTTCGAAACTCTTCGCCGAGACATACGGTAAGGTCGACGTCTTCAACAAGCCGATCCAGCAGATCGCAAACGGAGCCTGAAAAACCAGAGGTTCGAATGACAGATGCCACATTTCCGCAGGTCAGGATTGTGCCCCTCAGGTTGCTCAAACCCACGACCGCTGAAAGCCTGCTGAATAAACTTGCCAGCATTACAGGTGTCCAACGCATTCTGATCCGCGGCCCGGGTCTACCAGAGAACGTCCCTTACGGCCCGGCACGAGGAAACCCGAACCCGCACTCAGACCGCAGCACAATCCAGGTCGTCGATACCGAGATCGCGTTGCGCGTCCAGGTTGGTGAGGTTATACTTGAGGTCGAGAACGACTCCTTAATAGCCGAGATCCAGTCGATCTGTGACGATTTCTTCGTGAACTTCCCATACCAGATCAAGACGGGCAGGTTCATGAAGACCGACCCGACGCTTGTCGACTATGCAAGGTATGGGCCCGATGCCGATCCAGATCTTATCGGCCTTGCTGACCCGCGAAGCGGGGACCGGCCGGTTATCATCAGGACTAAATAACGGTTGCTGGAATGCAGGATTTCGGAAATATGGCTGAAGAATCATTCAATAGAGGATATAAGTATCTACCACTTTGAGGTGAATGAAACAATGGCATACAAGCCCCAGTACGGTCCAGGGACATCGATTGTCGCCGCGAACCGACGTAAACAGATGAACCCCAACCACAAACTCGAGAGGGTTCGCTCAGTAACAGATGAAGATATTGTGTTAATTTTGGGCCACCGGGCCCCTGGATCTGCATACCCCTCTGCACACCCGCCGCTCGCCGAGCAGCAGGAGCCAGACTGCCCGATGCGCAGACTCGTCAAGCCAACCGACGGTGCTAAGGCCGGCGACCGCGTCCGCTACATCCAGTTCACGGATTCGATGTTCAACGCGCCATCACAGCCCTACCAGCGGACCTACACCGAGTGCTACCGCTTCCGCGGTATCGACCCGGGTACGCTCTCCGGCCGTCAGATCGTCGAGTGCCGTGAGCGTGACCTGGAGAAGTACGCAAAGGAACTTGTCGAGACCGAGTTGCTCGACCCGGCCCGCACAGGTATCCGTGGTGCGACGGTGCACGGCCACTCGCTACGTCTTGCCGAGGAGGGCATGATGTTTGATATGCTCCAGAGGAGCGTACTCGGCGAGGATGGGATCGTCCGCTACGTCAAGAACCAGATCGGCGAGCCGCTCGACCGGCCGGTCGTTATAGGCAAGCCGATGGACGAGAACTGGCTCAAGGAGCACACGACGATCTTCCACTCGCTCGTAGGTACACCCTACCGCGAAGACACAGAGTACATCGAATACATCCAGCGGATCCACTCGCTGCGGACGAAATACGGCTTCATGCCGAGAAAGGAGTGATCAAGAATGGCAAAGATTGAGAGAACCCAGAAGCTGTTCCTGAAATCCCTCAAGGAGAAGTTTGAGGGACAGGACATCCAGTCCGAGACCGCAGAATTCTACAAGTTCAACGGTGTCCGGCAGTCCCCCCGGAAAATGGAGTTTATGAAAGCAAGCCGTGCTATCGAGATGGAGCGCGGTATCTCCATGTACGACCCGGAGCGTTGCCACCTTGGCGGTATCCCTATGGGTCAGCGCCAGCTGATGACCTACGAGGTCTCCGGCACCGGCGCCTTCGTCGAGGGCGACGACCTGCACTTCGTCAACAACGCTGCGATGCAACAGATGTGGGACGATATCCGCAGGACGGTCATCGTCAGCATGGACCTTGCTCACCAGACCCTGCAGAAGCGTCTGGGCAAGGAGGTCACCCCGGAGACGATCAACGAGTACCTCCAC
>Ga0116195_1000960_pt1 | contig 19867 bp, 15 predicted proteins | sample AD_SCU002_MetaG_FD_89881 | JGI IMG/M metagenome (GOLD analysis project Ga0116195, IMG submission 89881) | Active sludge microbial communities of municipal wastewater-treating anaerobic digesters from China - AD_SCU002_MetaG | ecosystem: Engineered > Bioreactor > Anaerobic > Digestate | place...
AAAAGATTCCATCCTGTCCATATGAGAACGCTTCTGTTTCAGACAAATTCATATTAATGACATCAGTTAGTTTCTCACCAGATGAAAGAATCAGTGTCAACTTATTCTTAGCTTCCGTTGCGTCTGCCGGTAAAAAATTGAACTTAATGTCAATATTACAATTCTCTTCAATATATTTTGTAAATGCATTCGTTTCATAATCCTCAACTAAAACGTCTTGAGGCATAGTAATAGATAGAGTATATGGTCCTTTTTCTTCTAGTTCCTGAGTTTGTTTTGCCGGATTTTCCTTTGAAACTGTTCCACCAGGGTTTTGGTTACTGCAGCCTGACAGCACAATGCTTATCAATAAAATTACTGCAATCATCATGTGAAGAATACTTTTTTTAAACATCTTTTAATCCCCCATTTTCTTATTTTTTTATTTACAGCACTATTACTAAGTGCTTTAAATACATGTTAACCAGCAGCATCAACAACTGCCATTATTGCCTTCCTTTATTGCCTTCCTTTATTGCCTTCCTCTTTTATAAAACGCTTCCTGCTTAGGTTAATCAATCTTTTTAAAATACATTGCGTCAATAATTACAGGTCCTATACATTCGCCAGTTAATATTTCGACTCTGCCTTCATTTCCCGCATCAAACGTAAACTCTCCTATCTCCAGCTCTCCTTGGGGAACATAATCAATTAACTTAACTCCATATTTTTCTTTTACTTTAATTTTGATTATAGAAAGACGATCCAATTTATCATGTTTGCAAAAACCAACCTTATATTTCCCTGCTTTTAAAATTGGCTGGAATACAGCTTTAATTTCTTTATTAAGATCATATCCATTAGTTAAATAAATGTTGCTATATCCCTTAGAGGTATACCAATTTTTAAATTTATGGCCTACAAGCGTATAACCAGTTTTCCAAAACTCTTTATCAGTACAACTGCATATAACAGTATTACTATTTATTTCAGGTAAAATATTTACCTTTATCCAAATTGTTTGATTCCCATTAAGCATATTGCACTTAATTTCAATCATTTCGAGGTATTCATGATTATCTAAGCCTGTAGTATCAATCTTTATTTTACACACCATGTTCTCAGCATCAATTGACTCTATTGAGATAAAGTCACTACTACACTCAATAGAACAATTTTCTACCGAGAATGGTAATGGACTATTATTATTTAATTTAATTGTTTTATAGAAAATACGCTTTTCTGTTTCAAACGTAGCAATATCAAGCACATTGGGCATATCAATTATTTCCCCAAAAGTCATCGTATAAGGATGCTGCAACTGTACAAATCCTCTATCTTCTGCCTCAATTGATAATCTTGGCGATGTTATCTCTTTTCCCATAACAGTTATATATTGCAAACTACATGATATACCATTTTTATCTTTCGCATATAATAGAACAGAATAAATGCTTGGTTTTGTAAATACATGTTTAACACTCCTGCCATAATAGTAAGATCCATCACTCATCCTCCAAAATAGCTCTGCATCTCTAGATGCCCCTACAGCTTCAAAATATATTTTTTCTCCAGAAATGCAACATGCAGGTTTAATAGATATACTCAAATAATCCTCTTTTGCATTAATAAACATCTGATGGAAAAGTATCCATGGATCTACTATATACTCATAACCATCCTCATAAATTTTGAATACAAAATGACTATGATTATGACTCCCAACAAAAACCATAGCACCCTTCGCTATTTCTGTTCCATTTTCAATCGGTATATACTCATCCACTAAAGGGATTCCTGTGTGGTGCACTTGTATTACCCAAGTAGTTTCATCATTCCAGTGCCGAACTCCACGCCATCTATTGTTTTTATCTCCATTTTTAAGAGAATTAAAGTAATATTGATCATCCAACCTAAATGGCGCATATATAGGTGTCCCTTCTGGATGATTAATATCCAATCCACCATGGGCAGAAGCCCCATAATAGGCACCTAAATAACAATCATCTGCATCATAGCAATCGGCAATATCTATTTTATTTTGCCCATACAATTCACACCAGATAGATAACTCTTCAGGGCAAACCGGCATAGTAGCATCAGCTAAGACAAACCTTACATCTTTTTTAGGTTTACATTCACCATGGTTTTCCTGAATAATGTCAAATATACACTTAGCTGCATCAAACCAAAGTTGCATACCATTAATGACATATGGTTCGTAAAAACTCTCTTGAGATCCTATAAATCTCCTTAAGTTCATAGGAAATCCGTTTATCAAAATGCTGGCATCCATTCTAAGTAAAGTTCCACCAGCAGGATAATCAGCAGTTAAATCTTTTTTATTTGTTTCTACAATAGTAGCGTTGCTGCTAATAAGCTCAATTTTATTAGTAAACCCATTCAATAGTGTAAAAACTATAGTATTACCAATATTCATTTCAACCGGAGTAATAGTATTTTTAGCCTTTTTGCTTATAAACATTAACATTTCCTCCTTTTTTTCTTATCCTTTAAGGGATCCAATCATAACGCCTTCTAAAAAATGTTTTTGAATGAATGGATATAATAAAAGCATAGGAACCGATGTTACAACTATCAATGAGTATTTCAGCAACTCCTCCATACCAGATAGATGTGTTAAGCTTTCAGAGTCCAGCATACTGTTGGCTGCGATCTGATTTTTAAGTAATATTTCCCTTAGTACAACTTGCAAAGGGAACAACCTTCTATTCGTTAAATATAGGAAAGCACTAAAGTAATTACTCCAAAGCCCAACTGCATAGAATAAACATAAAACTGCAATTATAGCAGAAGATAGTGGGATTATTATACTTATGAAATACTTTATGTCCGAGCATCCGTCTATATTAGCTGCTTCTCTAAGCGCCTCCGGTATGTTTTGCAGAAATGTTCTAGTGATAATTAAATTATAAGCGCTTATACATCCAGGAAGTATAATTGCCCATGGAGTATTAAGTAAACGTAATGACGAAACCAATAAATAAGATGGTATCATTCCTCCACTGAATAGCATAGTAAATGTAAAAAGAAACATTAAAACATTATTAAATGGTAGTTTCTTCTGAGATAAAGAATATGCTGCTATCATCGTCATACTTACACTTAATATCGTACCTGAAACAGTATAAAATACTGAATTAAAAAACCCACTAATTATATTTTTGTCACTGAATACTTCCTGATATCCTCTGAGGGTGGGCTCTACCGGAAATAGAACTACCTTACCACCCACCACAGCTTTAGGTGAAGAAAATGATGATGACAACACATATACTAGAGGATATAATACAATCAACGTAATTATAACTACCGTAACATTAACTATAAACATAAACATTTTATCAGATTTAGTTGAAAGCTTTACCATAAGCTTATTTCACCTACTTTTTTGGCAATTTTATTGACTATTATTAAAATTATTAAATTAATAACTGAGTTAAATAACCCTATCGCTGTAGCGTACGAGAAATTGGATCCTCCTAATCCCGTTAAGCCAATTTTATACACATATGTAGAAATCACTTCACTAGCAACCAGATTTAGATTGTTCTGCATCAAAAATGCCTTTTCAAAGCCAACATTCATTATATGCCCGGTATTTAATATAAAAACAATTACAACAGTTGGCAATATAGTGGGAATATCTATATGCATTATTCGTTTAAATCTTGAAGCACCATCAATCATGGCAGATTCATGAAGACTTAAGTCAACATGAGAAAGCGCTGCAAAGTATAGTATAGAGTTCCACCCCATATTTTGCCAAATACCTGACCACACATATAAATGTGGAAATGACTTAGGTTCTGATAATAAATCTGGCGGCATCCCTTCAAATAATGTCCTATATATATGACCATATAATCCTACTACAGGATTGAACATTTGGGTTAACATACCTATAATTACAACAACAGATACAAAATGAGGCATATATAATATAGTCTGAATTACTTTTTTCCATCTTTCACATCGAAGGCAATTTAAAGCTAATGCTAAAATAATAGGTATAGGGAATCCGGCAATTAAACTATATAATGATACTACAATCGTATTCTTAATGACACGACTAAACATATATGAATTTACAAACTTAGAAAAATGATCCAGTCCTATCCACTTGCTTCTCCATATTCCTTCACTTGGCTTAAAATTTTTAAACGCTATTTGAGTTCCTAGCATAGGAACGTAATGAAAAATTATTAAGTAAGCAATTGGCAATGCTAATAGAAAATATAACTGCCTATACCTATACATGTCTTTAACTAATTGATCCTTTTTCATAAAAACCTCCATGAGTCTTTCACACTAATCACTCTTCCTATAAAATTAAAATGTGTAATAATGCTAATAAAACATTATCACCTATAGCACAAATTGCAAATATTAAATTTAGAAATTAGTTTTACCAAAGTAAGAATAAAGGTCTTAAAAAAAAAAGAAACTATGAGATTAGTAAGATTAAAGAAAATTAGTAACATATAAAACCATTTTTTGCATAAAAAGTTACATGTGCATTGACTCAAATTTCGGTACAAAAGGTGAATGAAGCATGGAAACACAATGCTGAATCAGTGCGTACCTATAAAAATGCAAGATGAAGTGTTACAAATTACAACGTGTTGACCGTTGAATGACTTTTTGCCCCGAAGTCAGTTTTATATTCTCTAAGAGACATACCATACTTACGTTTAAAAGCCTTATATAAGCTATTATATGTATTAAATCCAGCCTTCAGATATAAAGTATTAATGGGTATATCAGTTGTGGCAATAAGTTTAGCGACATATTCCAACCGCATTTCATTTAAAATGGTATTTATAGTTGTTCCTGTATGCTCTTTGAAAAAACTACACAAATATTTTTCAGATATAGAAAAGTGTTCCGCTATAGTATTAATATATAAATTCTGATCTGCAAAGTTATCTTGAATATATTTTAGAATTTCATCTTTTAATTCTATATTGTTACTTTTTCTTTCACTTAAAAACAAATCACATAATTTTATAATTGTTTTACACAGATCATCTACTATTTGGCTTGGCCTTTTTGAAATATTATATTTAGGTATATTTATCTTCTTTCTAGATATTTCTGATAATTGACCTAAACAATTTAGTAATGTCCCTCTGATTGAATAATATAGCTGTTCAAAATCGAACATAGGGGCTATATCACAGATAAAACTATTTTTTACCAGTTGGCAAGCTTCATCTTTATTTGCAGAAATAACAAGATAATATAAATTCTTTAATGAATTTATATTAATATTTGAATTATTATCTTCTAATATATTATCTATCTGGGCCTTTTTGAAATAATAATAACGTTTCCTGGCTTGCTCATATGCTAAATTAATATTCTCCAAACCATAAAAAATATCACTCATAGAATAAGTTATATGTACACTCCCATTACAACTGTAATTGCTAAAAATAGTGGCTAACTCATTTGAAGCATTTTCATTAACTGCTGATATTATAACAATAAAGGAATCTTCTGTGATAATATGTATAATATTATTGCTATCTATTTTGGCTTTTAAATATTCTACTGAATTATAATATAACTCAGTAGAGTTATCATATACCAAATCCTCTCTTACTTCTATAACTGAATAACAAACAATATATTTATCACAAAAAACTTTAGGAACCTCATAAACTGAAGTATGAATATTTTGAGATGATAATACACGTTCAATCATGTTGTTTTCAACAGTTTTTTTATAAATTTCTATTTGTTGCTGCCTAACCAGGTTTTGATTTTTTATTTCCTTATATTTATCTTTAACTAACTCAAATTCGTTAGAGTTTTTTATATCTATATTTTCAGATTCATATATACTACTTAACAACTCATCAATTGGCTTAAATCTCATTATAGTTAAGATTAAAGCAAGTATTATACCTACCAAAAAAGCTAATACTAAATATTGTACCATTACAGTTAACAAGCTGGCATAATTTGTATAAAACAGATCCCTTGGTATGCCTAATGTCAGCATTAAAGACAAATCATTATTTGTTACATTAACATTATAATATTCATCAAAATTATTTGTATCGCCTTTAGTTAGAATAGGATTATTATCATAAAAAATTTTTATATAACCACCATTATTAATGATATAATTCAAAGAGTTAAACAATTTGTGCTTGTCCAGGAAAAAGTAAGCAAATCCATAGCTGCTATCACCATTATATAATGTGAAAGATAAAGGTAAAACATCCTTACTTATGTATGTATCTGATTTTATTACCATCTCAGGATATAATTTAACACTTTTTTTGTTTTTATTAATGTTCACGTCTAGCTTATCAAAATTATAATAGCTAAAAAAACTTGAAGAATTATCAAATGCATTATATTTGGATATGACAATATCATTATTATTAAACATTAATATAACATCTGCAATATTATTATCCAGGCAGGAATAAGTAAGCATACTTTTTCTTGCTAACTCAAGATACAAATAGTCCTCTAGCTTTATTTCTCCTTTTATTAATATCAAACGTTTAAAGCCCTCTGTCAAATGAATACTTTGAATAGTGTTATTAATTAAGTTAATTTCTGCAACGAATTCCAATAAAATATCATCACATAAATCTGCATATTCCCTTAGATTAAATTCAAAATCTTTTTCATAAAGATTGAGTAAAAAAGGTACTAATGTGATTAAAGTTATGCTAACAATAAGTATATAAGAAATTAAAAATTTCCAAAATATGCTTTTCCTATTTTTAAGAATATCGCTTAAAACTTTTTTTATAGTAACCATAATAACCTCCCCCTGAATTTTACTATATTCTATATTCTTATTCAATATATTTTCAACAGATATATAATTATTCTTTCTTTGATAGGTTACTATTCAGAGGTTCGGCAATGAAGCAGATGCCAGGGGAGTAATAATAGAAATGAAGTGTGGTGAATTACAAGAGTAATTTCCAGAGTTAGAACATATAAAAGGTATAGGAATAGGACCAAAAAGCAGGCTTATCATGGCATGAGAGATGTTGTTATATGAATTCTTTTGCTTTTCCATCCAATCCTACAGACTTAAGATTTTTAATATTCTTTGCAGCCTGCTCATCATAAACGATTCGATACATTTACCACTCCACCTCATCAGCCGATAAGCAATCTTCGATAGGGGTATTTCCGCCTATAACAATTGATTCTGCTACCCCCGGAATTGAGTTGAGATATAATGTTTCCTGAATAGCATTCCAATCATCTTCAGATATAAGCACACCATTCTTACCCCTGTTATTTGTAATAGTAATTGGCTGGCAGTTGGTATTAACATCAGTAAGTATCTGATAGATATTCTTTCTGGCTTTTGTTACGCTAATCGCAATCATGACATCATCTCCTTCTTTTATTAAGTTTAATTATATCGTATAATATTATTTATAAGGTTTTAAAATGAGTTTTTTCAGTTACAAACCTTACACTATTACCACAAATTAACTGGAAACTGTTTGGGTTTCAAACCTCCAACATAGGCGAAAAAAGTTTTTAAGTGCAGTTTACAGTGATTAGGTCCCATATGATAGCCTGCTAAAGCGTCAACCGCCAAAATATCATGGGTATACTGCAAAATGCTACTATGCCGGTTACCACCAAAACTAATTGTAATATTAGCCAGGCACAACCTTTACAACACCCGTGTCATTGTAGTGGCTGACCGCCCGGCTGACTTTCATCTTTATTATAGCGTACGCATAGGCGTACATCAAGAGATATGTTATTCTTATTATATCCTAAACTGCCTGGTTATTTGTGCGACAATAATATTTTCAATATGACTTAATGCTTATTATACAAAAATTGCATGAAAACAACAAGAACATGTGCTCCTGCTCGCACGCACAGATTTACATCATTTATAGTCATCAATTTGATTGTAATAATCCAAGTATAGTTTTATATCCTTTTTCATTAAGTTCAAGGATAATATCTAAGAGCCTTGTATCTATTTCTGTTATTCCTTTAGCGGCGGATTGGAAATATTTTTACTGATAACATTAGGACTATTACATACAGGAATTGCTTGTTATTTGTACTTTTCTTCCATGCAGTAACTTCCCGGTCAGACAATCGCTGCTTTGAGCTATATGGACCCGGTATCAGCCTTGATTTTTTCTGCAATCTTCCTCAATGAAAGATTACCCTTGCTGCAAATTTTTGGGACACTCCTGATATTGGGAGGCACTGCATTCAGCCAATTATCTATCTCTGATTAACTTTTGAATAAGCTCTATAAGGCTTATCTCAAATTTTTTATCCTGTTCTATTGTTCTCTTCTTAAATTTAGTGTACTTTTTATGCTTTCGCCGCATTTCTTGATTAAAATATCTTTGATCAAGTAATGAATCAATGTTTTCTGAAGATATAATTAAACCATTTTGATTTAAACAGAGAGCCCCTTTAGATAATGCTAAAGCTGCAAGTCCATAATCCTGTGTGACTACAATATCACCCTCTACCGCATTGTTCCCAATATAATAATCTGCACTATCCGGAGTTTGATCCACTGTTATGATGGTTGCATAGTCATTCAAAATTTCGTGATTATAATTTTTAACTATGATTATCTCCAGCTTATATTCTTTAGCTATTTTCACAGCTATATCAACAACAGGACAACCATCAGCATCTATAAATATTTTCATGTAACCCCCACCCCCATTAGGTTGTTAATATTAAAAAATCCTAACTATTAGTAGAAAAATCAAGCATGATTTTGTTTACCTTTTCAAAAATATCATTATATTCCTCTTTAATCACCTTATTATGCTCTTGCTCATAATTATAATCCTGCTTATTATCCCAAAAATTATATCCGTCATTTTCCAGATCGTCACTATTTCCAGTTAACAGTTTTTTAAATCTTTCAAACCATTCCTTACTGCGATAGTGAATTTTATACTTTTCATCATATTCTTCAAACGAAGTGATTCCTTCCTCCTTGCATTTGGTCAAAAAGCGTTCGCAGGCTTCTGTTAAATATATGATTTTATTTTCATTTTCTGCAGCCATATTCCTTCTAACCCATAGCGGAATAGTACGATAATGCAGTGCTAAATACACCAATTTATCAATTTCTATCGATTCTCTGTCATATATATCAGTAATTAATACTTGCCCTTCCTGCCTTGCATCACACTTTGCACTATTATTTTCTTCATTCTCCGCATCATTCTCTGAATAATACTCTTTAGGATAGCCCTTCAACCATCTTTTTCTATCTTCTTCTAATTCTCTTTTTTTATTTATAGATAATTTTCCTAACTCGTTCATAAAAATAGTTCCTCCTTTATTTTCATGTAGTCTCAGTTCACCGGTTTCAGGTGAATCAAAACCATCAGGTGAATCAAAACCATCATCAGTCTTTTCTCAAATCTTATTCAGACAGCAATGTTTATATTTCTTACCACTGCCACAAGGGCATGGATTATTACGCCCAACCTTCATATTCTTTATTTCTACCAATGTTGGGCTTCCTTTTTCTTTTTTCAACATTTGATTGGAAATCTCATCGACATCCATTTCCCTCTGTATATGCTTTTTTTGTGTTTGTTCAAAACAAGCCCACCATTCCATTTCAGCAATAGTATCATCTATGTATTTTACTCTTTCTTGGCTGTACTCATAGGAAAAAATACTATCTATAAAATCATCATGTTTACCATTGATGCCAATATCAATTCGATCTTCATCATATAAATATTGTATATCATCAATCATTTCAAATAAATGCTTTTCTATGACAACATCCTGTATATGCGTTGCCAAATCAGAGCCATCATTATATTGTTCATCATAAATCAATTTTTTCAAATAGCTTATTACCGTTTCTTTGCTAAGTGCTTTATCTGAATATAATTCTGCATAAGTGTTCAAGGCTGCACAACGAGCATAGATATTAATCTTTGGATTTTCAATTGTACTTTGCAGTAGCGATAATTGACCATCAAAAGTACTATACAAAATTGATGCAAGTCCTTCTGTAATAGTATCATCTAAAATTTCATCCAGGTCATCAGGATCAAGGGATATTGAACTAATAATTTTAGGAAATGCCTTTTTCTCCTTAAATTGAGCCAATAAATGCAATGCATATATATGCAGCATATAATCAGAATTTTCAGTGGCAATTTCAGGATGTTCAACAAGCTTGTCCAAAGCATCAAGTAATATAGGTGTGATTTCACCTTTTCTTCTTATTGCTTCCTCTAATTCCTGGTAAGGGAACTTCTTGTTAAAATATTCTAAGCCTTTATAATTTTTTCCATAGATAAATCCCACCATTAAGTACCATAAAATACCAAATTGATATATTACAGTCAACTATTATTTAAGCAACTATACATTAGCAAATATACCTAACTATACTATATCAATTATTAACATTTTTTATATACTAATTATAAAATATTTATTAGATTTTTTCTATATGTTGCGATTTTTTTCTAAAAGTTCTTATTTGCAAATTGGATCTTTCATAATTGCCTTTTCTCTGTATTCGTATTCTGCCCGTATCTCGTTTATGCTTCCAAGTTTTTTTAAGGTTTCTTCTGCTTTGGCAATCACATTATCTTTTTCCATAGCCATTTTCAGCACCTCCTCAGGGGAATCATCTAAAAATATAAGCCATCTTTCTAAAGCTTCACCAAGCTCATTGTATAATTGACCTTGCTTCAATTGCTCAGTGTACATTTTTGCCCAGTAAAACATGTTGTATTTGGTGCCGGGCACCAAATACAACAGGCTCTTTATGCTTAAATTAAAATTTAATTAATAACTACCCCCATATTCCTTCATGGTTTCATGGGCAACGTTTTTCAGGATATCCAGTTCTTCTTGTGAAACTCCTTCCGGACAGAATTTGTTGTCAAGTATACTGTTTTTTGTGAACATTTCATACCATACAGCATTTGCCAGGTAACATCCTTTTTCATTGCCATGCCTGCCATCAATATGTAATTCAGCCTTTCCCGTAATAGTATTTCCTGTTCTCCAGTAATAACCCTTAATTAAGGATTTGCTTTGCTCAGGTAATTCAAGTGGCTGCACATTTTCAGGATTGTAGCTCTCATCCGGTGTATAATTAAATATTGCACGCGCCTTTTGAAATGCTTCTCCACATGGTATTATCCTGCATCCCAATTTCTTTGAGGCTTCAGCATAGGCCTGTTTCAAATGAGCAAACATTTCTTCTTGGGTAATTCCATAATTTTTCAACTCTTCAGCATCACACCGGTACGCCCAAGTTTGATGAATTACTATTTGCGCCTGTGTTGCAAGCTTTCTAACCAAATCATATAGTTTTTGTATGTATGGAAAAAATGTCTCTGCTCTCCAACTCAAGTCACTTACCTGCTGTAGAGTGACAAAATCCCACTTTTCACTTACAAGAGCCTCTTTTAGTGTGGCACTGCAAGTTTCTGCTCCTGTCATATAAAAGTTGTATGGCTTTACATCTGGAAGCAAATCGCATTGTTCTACCAAATTCCAGTGTTTTTCCAAAGAACATCCTCCTATATTAGCCTTTCCTAATATAAGCTCAACATCCTTACCTGCTGCCGCAATCTCTTCTAAATATCTTGTTGCATTATCAGCAAAACTATTTCCTATAGTAAGTACTTTTAGCATATCAAATATCCTCCTTGATTTTAGATGCTTAAAAGTCATGGCAGTAGCAATCTCCCACCATGACTTTTAGAAGTTCAAATATTACCTGTTAAATCTATCATATGCAGCCTGTATAATCTCAACCACCTTGGATAGACCCATTTTCTCCAGTGTTTCGCAATACTGCCCATAGTTTGAAAGCGGCTCAACACCTGTGATAAATTTAGCTTTCATCTGGGTTATATATGTGCTAATATCTGTGTAAGTAGTAGTGTAAATGTCATTTTCTTCATCAGTAAATTTTAGAAACGACATAGGAAACGGTGTAACTTCATAGGGAAAGATTTTAGCAATAGAGTTTTCACCCTTTGCTTTATTACCGGGGCTACTTCCTTCTACAATTGCCATGAAATCTATTGCTTTAAGATTTGAAGGCCCGGCTTTTCTCAAGATGAATTCTGTAGCTGATAAACCCCAATCATCAGGAATCATCATTTTGTAGCTTGTCTTTTTTTCATTGGTGTAGTCCCATGTTTCTCCTCTGACACCTAACCAGCTGGACATATTATTTAAACCGGGTGCCACATCTTCTTCAGAATAATATATATCAAACCAGCGGAGCAATGATGCAACATCTTCATCATTACATTTATTTGTAATCACTATACCTGATCTGGTAATACCTTTTCTTCCATTTACTTTCTTTTTTGAAGTATATTCAGATGTAAAAGGAGAGAAAATTGAAACCTGGAATATGCCATTCTTAAAATCTTTTTCTAAAAGCAATGTACCGCTCGTCGTAACAGCAGCCTTCCCTGCCCTGATTAAAGCATATGCTGTTGCAGTATCAAATGTGTAAAACTCATTGTTCAATATTTTCTCTTTATAAAGTTTGTGAGCAAATTCAAGATAACGGTAGTATTGGTCCGAAGTTCCATTGAAGAATACCTTTCCGGTCCCATCATCATGAAATTCAGCAGTTGTATAATCGCCAAGTCCGGCAAGAATAGTACGTTCAAAGTGATTATTGAAATGGTCAACTGAGGAGGGAAGTATAGCAGAGAACTCAGGATCATCAGCATTGGCTTCAGCAATAGCCTTAACCATTGTGTAAAACTCATCTATTGTCTCTGGTTCTTCTTTGATTCCCGCTTCATTCATAATGTCTGACCTATAAAAAAGTGTAGTTGCCGCATTTGTAGCTGTATAGGCAACATCCGGAAACGTGTAGATAGCATCATTACTTTCATATATGCATTTTTCGGCAAGTGGTTCCTTTTTAAACAATTTGAGAAGATTTGGCATGTATTCATGTATACCTTTTGAAATATCAACAAACACTCCGCCTTTAACACCATATGTCATTATATTTGAATCTCCGACTCTACTCATATAGATATGAGGGAGGTCATTTGCTGCTAGTGATAGATTCATTTTAGTTTCCCAATCAGTACCTTGGATATTGGAAAACTCAAAATCAATATTTGTTAGCTTTTTCATGGCACGGAAAAAGGATTGTCCCTCATTACCTGTACTCCAATTGCCACCATTTGGATCAATACTATTCATTACTTTATAAACAACCGGTTCATTTACAATAGGATAACCTGTTGCATTGAAGTTTGATGCAGCTTTTGAATCTGTAGGTGTAGTTACAGGGTTTGGTGTTTTGCTCTTGACTGAGCATCCTGCAAACTGTGTAATAACCATAAATACAATTATTGTTAGTACTAATAACTTTTTCATTACTATTAACCCCTCTTTCAAATATTATTTTATGTCAACGGTCAATACCGTTTGAACCAAGTATGATTGAATGTTGATTTTCGAGATATCATTCTTGTGTAAGTGAAGTTGTACATCATGTGGCAGCTAACCCTTCAATGACCCAAGCATGACACCTTTATCAAAGTACTTTTGTAAAAATGGATATACTACCATAGCCGGAACACTAGATACTACAATTACACAGTACCTGATAAGCGATGCAAGCTTTACCTGCAACGCCTGCATTTCATCATCCATAATCTCCTGTCCTGAGGCTACCATAGCTGATTTCATCTGCTGCTCAATAAGAATTTCTCGTAAAACAAGTTGAAGTGGCACTTTGGAGCGGTCAGTCAGGTAGATCAGACCTCCAAACCATGAATTCCAGTGAGATACACCATAATACAGCGTTAAAACACCAATGAGTGCCTTTGACAAGGGAATAACTATCTTGAAAAATGTACCGGATTTTGAACATCCATCTATAATAGCGGCCTCTTCAAGTTCATGCGGTACACCGTTTGCAAAAAATGTTCTTGATATAATAAGGTTATATGTATTTACTGCACCTGTTACAATAAGTACCCACCATGTGTTGAGCAATCCTAGATTCTTAACTATTAAATATGTAGGAATCATACCACCTGAAAAGTACATTGTGAACAACATCAGAAACATTATAGTTTTTTTCCCGACAAGATCCTTTCGAGACAGCGCATACGCAGCTGGTAGCGTACATGCCAGGTTTAGTAATGTACCAGCTATTGTATAAAACATCGTATTCCTATATCCAATCATAATTTCTACATCCTGGAACACCCGTATATAGCCTTCTATATTAAATCCTCTTGGGAGAAGCCAAACCTTGCCTGTACTAACGTAATCAGGGTTGCTGAATGACGATGATAATATGAATAACATCGGATATAATACAATAAGCATAATTAATGTAACAAATACCATATTTATAGCATCAAATATCTTATCGCTTGTTGTTTCTTTTATTACAGTCATTATGTTATACCTTTCCTTTCTTTAGAATAAGCTGGTTTCACCAAGTTTACGTGTTATACCATTCACTATCATCAAGAGTATGAAATTTGCTACATTATTAAATAGTCCTATCGCTGCCGAGAAACTAAATTCAGCCCGAATCAAGCCGCGGCGGTAGACATATGTTGAAATTACATCTGCAACATCCATTATGAGGTCGTTTTGCATAAGTAATACTTTTTCAAAACCAACATTCATAATGCTTCCTGCGTTCATTATTATAATAATCGTCATTATCGGAATAAGAACAGGTATATTTATATACCAAATCCTCTGAATCCTTGAAGCACCATCTATAATTGCAGCTTCATGCTGTTCAGGGTCAACTGAAGATAGAGCTGCAAGGTATATAATTGATCCCCAACCTGTACTCTGCCAAATACCTGACCACACATATATGTGCCTGAACAGCTTCGGACTTGTCATGAAGCTCCGTGTTTCCATCCCGAAAAACTTAAGCATCTGATTTACAAGACCATAAGTCGGTGAAAGAATGATTACAATTGTACCTACGAGAACAACTGTTGAAATAAAGTGTGGCGCATATGTAACTGTTTGAACAAACTTCTTATACTTATAATTTTTCACTTCATTAAGCATAATAGCAAGGATTATAGGCATCGGGAAACCTGCAATAAGGGAATAAATAGATATTGAAAGTGTATTTCTGATAAGCGGCCAGAAATAATATGATGAAAAGAAATTTTTAAAGTGTTTAAGACCAACCCACTCACTTCCCCATATACCCATAGCGCCATTATAATCTTTAAATGCTATCTGCAATCCATACAATGGACCATATTTAAAGATTATGTAATATATTACAGCTGGCAAAAGGAAAATATACATTTCATAATTTTCGGCAATTCGTTTCCATAATGTTTTTTTTCTATCTATAAACGTAATGCTTGTTTTAGTAGAATTACTCATAGTGTTTTACCCTCCTTTTCCTTCGATTTTACATAATCAAAAATAGTTTGTAAACTAAAATCATTTGCTGTTTACTTAGAAATTCGCATAATTTTACGAAATGTTCTGCATAGTTTCAGTTTTTGAAGTAAAGAGCAAAAATTTAAAGTATTGCTTTATAGTACATTATGATAAAATAAGTTCTGTAAGAAGAGCTATTTTCATATATAAAATGGAGGTTGGTAGTTTTGAAATATAATCTTAGGCAAGCAACTATAAAATATGAATACTTGACAAGACTTATATTGACAATATTTATATTGGTCGCAATTCCATTTATGATATCGCAATACTTTATTACACATAGAACATATGAAGAAATTAAAGTTCAAAATAAGCAACATTACTCTGAGTCTGCATTGCACTTTTGTAATTATTTTAAAGACCAACTTTCAACTGTTAACGATAATGCTATTAAAATTAGTGTCCAAAAGAAACTTGTACAAAGCAAGATATTTTCCAACTATTGGTACAGGATAGAGGCTTTAGAAATACTTGAAACTTACAGGGAGATGATTCCAAATGCCGAAAACATTGCAATTCATTTTAAGGATACCAATATTGTTTTGGCATCTGACTATACTTTTCATCTAGATCGCTTTATTGAACGTTTTTCTGCTAATGATAAAGAAATGAAAAAAGATTTGCAGGAAATATTTAGTGCACAGACAGATTATAGCATTAAAATATTAACATCATTTGACACTCAAATGTCAAATAATGCAAAGCTTATTATAGCAATACCCATTAGGATGAGTTTTGGCATTGAAAAAAATGCAACACTTATGTATATAATCTCCAACTCATCACTTTCTTCCAACTTTTTCGGACTCTCCTCAAATGAAAGTTTCGGGTTGGCTATATTTGACAACACTAAGTTAATATATGCCAACAAGGATTTTGACTACGAGTTAAAAACAGATAATCGTTTTCAGGATTTTATATGTCAAAAAGATGATAATTTCTTTACATATAAGATGAATAATGTAAGTAAAAACATTTTTAAAAAGTATGATGAGGATAGTGGCTTAGCTTTTATTTCTGTTGTTTCTGAAAATACCGTCATGCAAAAAGTAATTACATTTTACGGCAAAATACAGACAACAATGATTATACTGATGCTTGGAATAATATTTGTTTCAGCTTTTGCCGTATATATAAGCTATAAACCAATATCCGACTTAATAAAAAATATACAATACCATCTCCCCACAACTTCAGTAAGCAGTGAAATTAAAACTATCAGGCACACTATAGATAAAATGTATAGTGAAAACAATGAAATGAATGAAATCGTGTCAGAACAGCGACTATTACTTATGGACTATATATTTGGGAATATTCTTTATGGTTTTCCCATACCCAAAAATAATAAACACCTTTTATATGATTTTTTGGAAGATAAAACTTTTTTTGTAATTAATATATACGATTTCAGTCCTAACAATCTGATCCGTGAACAACTAACACAAGCAGCTTTTGAACAATTAGGCATATCTATTTTTATGCTAGATGCTTTGTATGGCAATTACATAACAATAATTTGTGTAAAAAACCCCTGCGACAGTACAGAACAACTGAGTACCGGTTTTCAAGCACTTTTGGAACAGACATTTAGCAGAAAATTTGTTATAGGTGTAGGTAATGCAGTTGATGATATAAATAAAATACGAATTTCTTATCTTCATGCTCTAACAGAGCTGGAACACAATATGAAGCTAATACTTACCAGGCAGATAAAAAATACAACTCAAGATTCTTCCTATACCAATGATAAAATACCTCAATTTTTGCAGTGTATCCAAAATGGATTTGAAAGTGACGCTCTAGCACAGCTTTCATTGATTTTTGATGAGCTTATTAATAAGGAACAGTATATTTTTAAAAAAAATTATTTATGCTATGAACTTATCAGCTCATATGTTAATACTATGAGAAACATGAATATTATAATTGAGGAGCATGTTTTTACTGACTTGATAGCATTTAATTCCTCAGAAATCCTCCAAAAAAAGCTTGAGGATAATATATCAATTGTCTGCAAAATAATAAACCAAAGACATGAAACAGTTGATAGTCATCTGAAAAAGCTGATGATTGCATATATAGATTCTAGTTTTACAGAACCTGACATTACACTCGTTAAAATTGCTGATGAGTTCAATTTGTCTATGTATACATGTAGTCGTCTTTTTAAAGAATTTACAGGAACTGGTTTTAAGGAATATATAACCGAAAAACGTATGACACTTGCAAAAGATTTGCTGCTAACAACTAACAAAAAAGTTTATGAAATATCTAATGAAATCGGATTTGATAATTCCACATATTTTATGACATGTTTTAAGGCCAATTTTGGCATATCTCCGAGCAAGTTCCGAAGACAAAGCAATGCATAATTAATTTAGCCTGTTGTGTTTGGTGCCGGGCACCAAACACAACAGGCTAAATACTCAAATTAGAATATAATCAAAAACTACCCCCATATTCCTTCACTGTTTCATGAGCTGCTTTTTTCAGGATATCCAGTTCTTCTTGTGAAATGCCTTCTGGACAGAATTTGTTGTCAAGTATACTGTTTTTTGTCATCATTTCATACCATACAGCATTGGCAAGGTAACAGCCTTTTGCATTGCCATGCTTGCCATCAATGCGTAGTTCAGCCTTTCCTGTAACAGTATTTCCCGTTTTCCAAAAATAGCCTGCTATTAATGATTTGCTTTGCTCAGGCAATTCAAATGGTTTTGCATTTTCAAAATCGTAACTCTCATCCGGTGTATAATTAAATATTGAACGTGCTTTTTGAAATGCTTCTCCACATGGTATTATCCTGCATCCCAATTTCTTTGAAGCTTCAGAATAGGCCTGCTTCAAACAAGCAAACATTTCTTCATGGCTAATTCCATATTTTTTAAGTTCTTCAGCATCACACCGGTATGCCCAAGTTTGATGAATTACTATCTGTGCTTGTGGTGCAAGCTTTCTAACCAAATCATATAGTTTTTGTATGTATGGGAAAAATGTTTCTGCCATCCAACTCAAGTTGCTTACCTGCTGTAGGGTGACAAAATCCCACCTCTCACTTACAAGAGCCTCTTTTAGTGTGGCACTGCAAGTTTCTGCTCCTGTCATATAAAAGTTATATGGTTTCACATCTGTAAGCAAATCGCATTGCTCTACCAAATTCCAGTGTTTTTCCAAAGAACATCCTCCTATATTAGCCTTTCCTAATATAAGCTCAACATCCTTACCTGATGCTGCAATCTCTTCTAAATATCTTGTTGCATTATCAGCTAAACTATTTCCTATAGTAAGTACTTTTATCATTCATAACATCTCCTTAGAAATTATTTAACTATTGGGTGTATTTAATTTATATGAAGAAAATATTGGTAAGGAGTATTGGTTGAAGTGCTGCAGTTTGGTATAGATATAAGCACTGTAACGATAGCTTCTGGAATATATTTCTTCATAAATTCAAAATGTGCACTTTAATATATTTCATTTAACACATAGATACTTCCTTTTGTTATAATATACATAACTTCATCAACATTTTCCAGCTTCTTAACCTTATCATTGACATAGATTGTATCTATCAATACACCATCTTTATTGTATTTGTAAACATACCCGGCTTCATCTGCAATCCAGAACAATTTGTTGAAATATTTTACATCGCATATTATTCCATTAATCATTTTTACCCATTTTTGCTCTCCTGTTACAGTGTAAGCAGCTATAAATCCTTGACTTGTGCCTGCAACAATAACACCATTATCATAGTCTAAGTCTATTCCTGTAACAGCCCCTGCTAACCTGTCATTAATAATGTACTCACCTTTAATATCCTTGCTATCTGGGTTGAATTGATATAATTTGAAATTGCTTCTATGATTAACCCCCAGTGCCACGGTCTTTTTACCATGTATATCAAAACACTTAAGTACTGTAGCAATGCTAGTCCAGTTTTCAGTTCCGAACTTATGCAATAGCTTTCCATTATCATCAAGTACATCAACATTAGAAACACATGTTATAATATTACCGGCAAGGAGTATTTCATTTTTTCCGTCATTATTAACATCATATGACTCAATAACATTAGGCACTGCTGCAAAGAAATAATAAGAATCTAATAAGTTTCCATCAAGATCATAAAACCTGATGTTATTATCTCCACACCCTGCTATCAAGGTATCTTTATCTTTATATTTTATAATTTTCAAACTCATTGCACCAGGGTAATCCAATTCCCACCAAGGATATATAGTAGGTATACGAACTGTTTCTATATTCCATACTAAATCTCCTTTATCTGTCATTTTAATAATACTGTTAGTCCCGCATCCTGTATATATAAATCCATTATGCAAGGTAAAATCATGTATCTGTGTATTTAAAGATGCAATTCCCCTTATATTTCCAG
>Ga0116195_1000971_pt1 | contig 19653 bp, 17 predicted proteins | sample AD_SCU002_MetaG_FD_89881 | JGI IMG/M metagenome (GOLD analysis project Ga0116195, IMG submission 89881) | Active sludge microbial communities of municipal wastewater-treating anaerobic digesters from China - AD_SCU002_MetaG | ecosystem: Engineered > Bioreactor > Anaerobic > Digestate | place...
AAAAAAAAAAAAAAAAATAAAAAAATAAATAAATAAATAAATAAATAAATAAATAAATAAATAAATAAATAAATAAATAAATAAATAAATAAATAAATAAATAAATAAATAAATAAATAAATAACTAACTCAACCAAAACACTTCTAGAAAAAACATTCATAAAAAACACATCTTTAAGAAACATATCTATATCTAAGATAAAAATATTTACAATTAAATTACCTATAAATATCTGAAAGTAATAAGAAAAAATCTACAAAGCACCTTTTGTTTAAAACACCTTTTGTGTAAATCTCATCAAAAAAAATACGAATATATTTTTTTAAAACAAAAAATTCTTCCAATCTCACCTATCATTTACCCTCTACAATATCAGTCATTGCCAAAATAAAATCCTCTGCATCAGTTTTCAAATCATCTATCTCTGCTCCAGAAATCTTATTTTTAATGCCCCGTTTAGTCTCTTCATACAACCCAATTACTCTCTTAGCAAACTCAACATGTTTTATAGGAATCTCTCCTCTTTTGCAAGCCTCTTCCAAAACCTCAGGAATCTTATTAGGAGTTGGAGGAATATATCCAATTTTCATCAGTGCCGCATGACTTGAATCAACTGTACACCAATACAAATCATTTAACGCCTGAAAATACCTTCCATTAACATTTCTAAGAGCAATAGGTGCCCGTTCTAAATAGCTATATATTGATTCTTGTGAAGGTCTCATTCTCCCTGAAAAAAGCAAAACCTGAAGTGGCTCAAAAAAACCGCTATCTAAAACAGCAAACCCATCTCTCAAGATATTTGTTGCAACAGGGTCGCCCTTAATCAAATAATCCCATAACGAACTAATCTTAAGCGTTGTAGCATGAATCTTAGTTGAGACCTGTCTAATTATTTCCTCCAAAACAGCCTTATAAGCATTGCTTACTTCTGGAGTAATCTGATACGTTGCATCATCAATGATCATTAAAATATCAATATCAGAATTTTTTGATCTTGTATTTCTTGCACTACTTCCAAAAAGAACAATCGCCTTAATAAAATCCCCAAGTTCCTTATAAACCCTTTTAGAAAACTCATAAGTAATATCAACATCGTACTGCCTAAACTTTGAGGCATTATCGTTGCTTTTCTTTTCAGCATACATTTTTAAGACCACCAATCTTTTTTAACACAATTTTTTCTTTTCTAAACATGATTAATAACAATCAAATATAAAAAATGTTCTATAACCAAAACCTACATTATATAGCATATATTGCTAAAACTTATTCTAATGGGGTTTCAGACCAAAAAGACCAATCCTTTGAAGGAGCATATTCTCCAAAAACAAAATAAGGCGATTGCATCTTATCAAAATATGAATTATGAACATCGCTAAAGCTTCTTGCCCGACCCATGCCTCCGGGACCCATCTCTATTCCATAAGAGCCATAAATAGGTGAACCTAGTTCACTCCAACTCTTAACAATCTGTCTAACTCCTCCTTGCTCATGGCCTTCGCTTGAAATATTTCCCTCGTAGCCAAGCTCTAAAAGCTTATGAATTGCAGTCTTCACTGGATGCCTTCCTTCTCCAAGAGGAATATGGGTGTGTCCTCTCCCAAAACCATCAAGCATATGAACATTTCCAATAATCCCTTCATTTTGCATCTTCTCAACCCACTGAAGATACCATTTATTGAACTCTTCAAGTCTTTCCTGTTCTGAAGAAAAAGGCTTATCCTTCCTATCAAAATACCTATACCACATACCCAGATGTTGAGTATCAAAGGTTGCCTTGATATGGTCCTTAGCAATCCTTTCTGCTTTCTCCTTTGAAATAGATGGATCAAAATAAGGATTTTTTTTTCCTTCAATCTCTTTGTGTGTCATCATCTCAACCATTCTATTCCTAGATTTTTTTACAAGGTCAATAAGCTCTTGCGGATGGCTTCCATAACCCATCTCAGGAAAAATATTTTCAGGTGCAATAAAAAGTGGCTCATCAAGTTTTCTTGCTTTGCCTTCCTTAAACGCCTCAATACCAAGTTCAGCAAGTGAAGTAACGCTTTTATTTAGTGCAAACTCATCAGCAGGCTTAATATGTTTTTTCATCATCTCAAGCTCTCTAGCTTGCATCCTCTGACCTAAAATCAGCTCAGAATTAACCTTTTTTACACGATTATCAATTTCTCTCTCTTCTTCCTTAGAGAGTTTAATATTTTCTTCAATTTTTTTTAACTTTATTTCTGAGTCTTTACTAAGTTCATAGCTAGGATCCATCTGTTTCATATAAACCTCCCTTGCTAACTCTTTATCTTTCACAATCTCAGTTTGTCGTTTATTTGATAATATTAGGTTTATAGCACGATTTTTTTCTTCAATCATGCCCTGTTCGTAATGATTTGCATACCCCTCAGCAGTCCTTTGCTGTGCATCAATCATGCTATACTGAACAAACTGCTCAGGTCTAATCCTTTCATTTTCCGGTAAAAGTCTATTATACGCTTCAGTCTCTTTTCTTACATCATCCCAACTCAGCTCCTTAACAGAAAGCTTATTATCCTTTGTTGTCTTAGGCACCCTTTGGCTTAAACTTTTTACAGGTTTGTCGTCTTCGTCTACATACACTAATTGTCCATTAATCTCTTTAGTCATCCATTCAGGAGTAATTACCTTCTGATCTTCTTTAATAGTCTTAATTAGCTGACCAGTTCTATCATCAACAAGGAAATGAATCTTCTCTTTGGATTCTCCAGGAAATCCCTCAAATCCTAATCCTTTATTCCCAAAAGTATCTTTTTCATATTGATTAACATCAGAAATATTTCTAGGAAACTCTCCAGTATGAACTACAATAGAAGCACCTCCTCCTGTAACATCAGCAGCAAAATCAATAGCCTTTTTAATCTCGTTTAACTCAGATTCCCTTTGCTGTTCAGAAAATCCTTCCCTGGTCATCCCAGATACATTCCCTATTGCTGTAGGCGTATGAATACTATGAATCTTTACCTTATTAACCTTGGCAAGCTCTCTTATATCATCCCTTACCTCTTTTCCATATGACTCTGCACCGACCTTAGGTTGTGACTCTCCCATTTGAAGAGCAAGCTCAACCCTTCTAACACCAAGCCTTATAGCACTCATCAACGTCTCCCTAAAAGTCCCACCAACACCCTGTCCTTCAGTAACCGTAGTTCCTATCCTGCTAACAGGGTTAATTGAGCCCTCAATATTCTCACCTGGTCCCTTAAGTCTGTCAAAAGCAAAAAGGGGCTCAGATTTCCCCCAAGCATCCGCCGCCTGATAATAATTATTAAACCTCATTTTCAATCATTATGATTTTATTATCATTATTTTTTCATAATACTTTTTACAATTCTATACTCGATTAAATCTCATTTATTATAATTCCTAATCGATTCAATCATTTTTTTAGATGAATAAAGCATCATTGAAGCATCATTTGAAAGTGAAGTGCCTTCAAAAGATTTAAGCGCACTATAAATCTCTCCTAAAGAGCTCAAATCATCATTTGAAAGACCGCTACTCATCGAGCTTTCCCGTAAGTCCTTAAGCATATCATAAGCATTCACAACAGCATTATTTACCCTATCAGTCTCTTCACTTGAGAGTTGCCTATAAAGTTGGTTTTGGTTTTGGCCAAAATAACTTTTATCATCATCACCCTTAACTACCTTCTTGCCCTCGCTTTCAACATCTGCAATCTCTTCAAGGTTTTCATGATTTGATTTCCTAGCATTCTCTTTTCTGCTCAATTCCTCTTTTAACTCATCATCAACCTTTTTTTTTGCACTTTTCGTTGCCTCTTCAAGCTCTCTTACTATCTTTGTTAATTCAAGCTCCTTTCTCTTTTTTAGCTCCTCTAACTTTTCAATAGCCTTTTCCTGAATATTATCTGCCATTTTTTCAATTTCATATAATTGTTTAATCAAACTAATTAAAAAAAACTAATAAAAAAAATAAAGCCATTAAAAACAAATCTCACCAAGCAAGCATCCCATGAGCCTTCTTAAAATTCTCATAAGTCTTTGCCATCGCAACCCTGACTTGACCAACCGCTGCCTTATAAGCATCTTGTTCTTTTATCTGGGCAAACATCTCCTTATTATTTGGAATAACCGAACCAACAAGGTCTATCTTCCCAATAGGTTTTAAAGCATCCTTAAAAAAACCCACCAGACCCAAAAAAGGCTCAAGTATGCTATCTTCGCTTGTTAATTCACTTTTCTTTTTGCTTGATGAACCCTCGCTTTTTCTATTAGTCTTATCTTCTGCCTCTTTTATGTATTTCTCAACATCTCCGCCAAGCTCACTCATAGATTTTTCAATAGTTTCATTAAGCGATCCTAAAATCTCAAAATCCTCCTCTCGTCTCATTTTTTTGAAATTTTCAATCTGCTTATCTGTAAAAGTATATCCTCTCAAAGTAATCTCAACCCTACCAACATGTATGGGTCCTCTTTGATATCCTTCTTCCTGATATGACATTGCAGGTGAAGTTCTATAATAAAAATGAGCTAAAACACAGCCATTATACTTTGTCTTTTTAAACTTTTTATAAGCCAAAACCTCAATCTCAACAACCGAGCCCTCAAAAGCACTAACTAAATCCACGCTATCAAGCTTATCCATATCCGCAGTAAGCCTTTTGATATTTCTTAGGTAAGGCCTAACCCAATCCATATATAACTTAATAGTATGATAATGCTGATAAAGATATTGAATAGTAAACTTTCTTCTCCCTTCTATCTCTTTTTGGGTTTGGGTTTGCCACTTTCTAAAACTATTTAACTTTCTTTTAAGTACCCTTTTTACATGATCATTAAACTCCATTGAATCTACAATCTTATCAACATCATCTCCTTCCTTTATCAACGTTGAAAAAAATAGGTCTGGAAGTATAGCAAACCCTAATTGTGTAGCCATCCCATACACTGAAGCAGGGTTTTTACTTCCCCCTTCAACCAAATCAATCCAAATCCCCTTTAATGTTATATCAGAAGCCTGTTTTCCATCGTCCGCTTCTTTGTAAAGCTCAAGCCTTTCATCCATTATCCTCAATTCTCTGACAATCTGAAACATATCCTTAAGCATCTTCCCAATAGTAGCAAGATATTGAGACACCTTGTCTTGCTGGATTCCAAGCCTTTGCGAAGCAACCCCAAAGAATGCTGAATGTTCGCTTGCAGCAAACGAATCAATCGTTTTTATCGCATTAGGAATTCCAAAATCAATCTGAAGAGACCTTAGAACCCAATAATAAGCTTCCTCTATAGATTGAGAAAAAGACTCATGAACAAGTCTTAGCGCAGGAAATTGAGGTTTTGGAAAACCACTCTCTTGATAACTCTCTTTTTGTACCTCTAGTTCCTCTATCTCTGCCATAGCTTTAAGTATCTTTGATCTTGCTGAACCCCTTGCCTTATCAGGTTCTTTCTCATTTTTAACCTCAATATCAACAAGCTTCTCTATAAAATCCTTCCAATCTTTATCACTTGACTTCTCAAAACTCTTCTTAAACATAGACTCAAACTTAGAAATATAATCCTTCTTAACAAATCCGTTCTTTGAAAGAAGCTCTGCAGACACCATATAAATATAATATTATCCGATTTTCATTTATTAATCTTTCTCTTTTCCTTTCTCTTTTCGATCGCCCATCATATAAACCTCAAAAAACTTTCAAAAATACATACATTAACCACCTTCATGAATCATTTTGATTCTAAAATAAAGATCTTTTGTAGATTCTAAAAAGGTAATTTTATCAACAAACTCTTCATCAACTCCGTTAAGAATAGTATACCTAGTATTTTTCCCCCACCCTGCATGTATCATCTTAATACCTGCATTTTGACAGGTAAGTGCATCCACAAGCATATCCCCTACATATACAATATCCTCTTTATTATATCCCATTTCTTTTATTAACCTATTAATTGGCGCAGGGTTTGGTTTTCTTTCGTTTTTATCAGGAAACTTGAGATTCTTTGTTGGTAATATAGACTCAGGCCAATCAAAATAACTACTAAGCTCAAATCTTTTCAAAAGTCTTTTTACATGCTCAACATTATTTGTTGATAATATGTAACACTTAATATCTTTTCCTGTATTTTTATTACTCTCAAACCTACAATAATCAAGAACTTTTTTAATCCCCTCAAAAGGTTTAATCTCATTAAAATACAATTCTTGAAATAAAAGAAAAATATCTCCAGTAAATTTGTAATCGGTTTCTAAAATTCCAAGACCTTTACAAGTATCCTCCCAACTAACCCCAGTATCATTAATGTCTTTTTCAACCATGCTTCTACTAAAAATATACTCATCACTATCTTCTCCAAACTGGCTTTTATACTTCTCACTAAAAAACTCTTTCATATCATTATATACTTTTTTGATTATGCCTGAATCAAAAATAGTACCATCCGAATCAAAAATAATCGCTTCTAAAACCATTTTTCCTCCCTGAAAAAATGGATATATCTAATTCTTTTTAAATAAATTGAGCCTTCAAAATATCTTTAGTAAATATTCTCATTAAATAAATATTAGAAACAAATATTAAAGATTTGATGTATGTGAAACCCTTTTATAATTGCACATACTTTGCCATTCAATGCCTTAAGTAAGAATATACGAATTAATAAAAAAAATTCAACACATTCACTAAATGATTAACCTCAAGTTATCAAGCGAGATAATTTGTGAAATCATGTTTGAAGGTTTTTCATTTTTTTAAAAAAGTCATTGTGCTCCACTAATCATTAAGCTCTAATAAGATTAGTTCTTTGAAAAAACTTGTTTTTAAAATCTAAAAACAATCCTATAATATGCACTTTTAACCAAATACCCTTTCTTTGCCAGACAAAAATATAAAAACAACCACTTATTATTAACATTAAAATGGAAGCTTATATCGATCCAAATCTCACTATTGACTCTGATTATATAGAAGGTCAAAATTCCATAATTGTGAATTTCTTAGGATGCAACTTCAACTGTCCAATCTGTTTTCTTCCTGCCTATGTCAAATTCAAAAGCGATTCTATTACCTCCATAAAAACAATAAAAGAAGAAATTCAAAGAATACATCCAAATGCCGAAAATATAGTATTCACTGGTGGTGAGCCTACACTACAAAGGCTTGCCTTAGGAAATCTTTGTCGCTATGCCAATTCCTTAAACCTTACCCCTTGGGTGCATACAAACTGCTCAAAACCTAGCGTAATAAACTACCTAATACAAAATGATCTCTGCTCAAATTTCATACTAGACATTAAATCTTCCTTTGACGAATCGCTTTTCGAAAAATCAACAAACTCCAAAGGTTTTTTTGTAAGCTCATCTCAGTTACTCACAGATATAAAAAAAACCCTTCAAATTCTTTATGAAAAAAAAGAAGAACTATCATTAGAATTCCGCTCCACAGTAGTTCCAGGTGTAATACACCAAAAAGAACATTTCGAATCAATTGCAAGAGAAATAGCAAAATTTCAAACAACCTATACAATCCAAAACTTTACCGTAAATGAAGATGAAAACCAACTTCCATTAAATCCAATCTTTAAAAAAACATTACCGCTTTCAGACAATCAGTTAAACGAGTTAAAAGATTTCTTAGAACGTAAATTTCCCCAATTAAGAATTCAAACAAAACCTTAAAAAATAAAAAACCCTAAATATTGAACTAGAACTCATTTTGTAATTCAAGTTTTTCTATATGATTATTCTTTCTAAGCCAATCTACTTGAGATCTTCTATACTTATAAACAACATCTGCCTTCTCATCTCCACCAAACTCCCAAGGTTCAACAATCACAAAATCCCCAGGTCTTACCCAAAGCGTTCTTTTAAGCCTCCCTGGAATTCTTGAAATCCTAACCTTCCCATCAAGACATCTTACCCTATTTCTAGAGCCTCCAAGCCTTTCTTCCAAGATTCCAATAACCTCTCTTCCCCTAGGCAGTCTAACCCTAAAGAATGTACCCTCATCAGAATCATCGTTTTGGCTATCTTTATGTGTATTATTCATTTCTTTAAAAGAATTAATCCCATATTTATAAATCTTTGCCCCTGATAAATATGCAAATTTAAAAGACAAATCTAAAAAAAGAATTTATAAATTATTAAACATTATACTTATTTCCCACGTGTACAATTAAGATTTGCCAAAAGGTCCAACATATTATGTACAAAGGATAGGAAGGATCGCAAGGACCAGTGAGATTAGCAAAGTTATAAACCTTCTTTCAACTAATATGAATAAAACCTGTTAAATCCTACTAAATACCAAAAAAACAATCTCGCAATTGATTTTATAGCTGTTTTGCAATAATTACACAATAAAGATTTAAAAATGACTGATTTTCCTATACTACCATGAACGAAGAATGTATCATATTTGGAGATGTCCATTTGAATTGGAAAGCCGTGGTATTAATACTAGATTATGCTAGAAAAAATTGCATAGAAACTGTTTTAACCTTGGGTGATGAAGCACATAAAAAATATCCTTATCTCACAGGAGAACAAGAAGACTATGATAGAATCTGGCATGAGTTTAGAGTTTATAAGAAAGAAAATCCCAATAGAAAGTTAATTCTGACAGTAGGTGATAAAACAGCAGGTGTTGCAAAGGATATGTTTAAATATTTCATTGGGGTTGATGCAAAAACAGGTAAAATCACTGGGTCCACCATATACAAAGAAGATAACGTCATAGTGGGTCATGATGGTCAATCGATTATGGATAAATACGGACCATTAATTGACCAATACGATGGATTAGAACCCCTCGTAATTTTTCATGGGCACAGCCATTCAATGGGGGTTCTTCCAGAATATAAATGGCTAAATGACGATGAATTTGTGGGCTGGCTAAAAAACGGAGAAGAACACCACATTCTAAAGCCCGGAATGGTTTATTGGGTGAACCCTGGTGGCCAATTCCTAAAAACAGATGATAACAAAATGGCTGCCAATTTTGCAAAATATAACCCAAAAAATCATTCAGTAACATTAGAAACAATTTTTTATAAAGAGGAAGAAATTCATCCAAGTCCTCTCATTAAATAGATTTTTATTAAGATTAAATCTTATTACCTTTTCTTTTCCCTAAGCCTATCTTTAATATCTAAAATCTCTTTTGAAATCCTAATCAATTCCAATCCCAAAATCTCATTTTTCTCCTTCAACTCTTTTATCACTTTATCCCTTAATGCAAGTTGTGATTTTAGGGTTATAAGTTTCTTAGAATAAAACTTGTTTGTCTTCAAATTCGTTCTTAATTTAACCTTCATAAAGACTTCACCAAACAAATATTCAAAAAATTAAAATTAGCACCTTCAAAATAAAATTGATTCATTCCGTCTTATAATCAGTAACAATCTTTTCCTCCAAAAAATTATTCAAATTATCTTCGAACTATCCTTCTTAATCTTCGTTCTCCAAATTGCCTTCTCAATCTCAACTGGTATTAAACCAACAACAAATGCAATTACCACAATTATCCACCAACTATCAGGAAATGGTGCAACCCTAAAAACACTCTGCATAACAGGATTATAGACCATAAAAAGGCTTATCGATAAATTGGTTACAATCCCAATCCATATCCATTTATTAGAAAAAGGGTTCATCCCAAACGCAGACTTATAAATATCTCTTGAAGTCAGTAAAAATCCAACATGCAAAAACTGGATACTCATAAATGTAATAGTTTGTGCCATCACAAGCGAACTATCAGGCTCCCCTCTTCCCAAAAGCTGACTTCCCATTAAAAAATAAACCAAAAATCCTGTAATCATCATCAAAATTGAAACAAGCCCTACCCTCCTGAAAAAAAAGTTATTCACAATAGTTTCATCCTTGCCAGTAGGCTTGCCTTTCAAAAGATTTTTTTCCTTTGGTTCTAACACTAAAGGAAGAGTAAAAAATATCGAATCTGCAAGATTTATCCATAAAATATGGATTGGCTCTAAAGGTAGTTTTATACCAAATAATGGAATCAATGGAATCAAAAGAATTGCGATCATAATCAAAAGAGATTGACCCCCATTAGTGGGCAAAGTATAATAAATTGCCTTTTGGAAATTCTTCCATACATTTCTTCCTTCATCAACAGCACTTACAATCGTAGCAAAATTATCATCCATAATAACCATATCCGATGCTTCCTTTGTAACCTCTGTACCTGTAATCCCCATAGAAATACCAATATCTGCTTTCTTAAGTGCAGGTGCATCATTAATACCATCTCCAGTCATCGCAACAATATGCCCTTTTCTTTGAAGCTGTGTGGTAATCCTAAGTTTATCTGCTGGAGTTGTCCTTGCATAAACAGAAATCCTATCAACTTGTGCATAAAGCTCGTCATCACTCATCTTAGAAAGTTCATCCCCTGAAACAAAAAGATCTTTATCCTTTAAAATTCCGATATTGCGGGCTATAGCAACAGCAGTCGCAATATGATCCCCTGTAATCATCACAACCTTAATCCCCGCATTATTGCAATTAATAACAGCATTTTTAATCTCATCTCGTGGTGGATCAATCATCCCTTGAAAGCATAAAAAAGTAAGATCTTTAAGGTCTTGAGTTGAGATATCTTTCTTGCTCTTTGGAAATTCCTTATATGCAACACCTAACACCCTTAACGCTTCACTTGCCATTTTATGTGCCTTAGAATGAAGAATTTTCCTATCAATTGGATGTCTTTTTGAATTAATCATCCACTTACTACAAAAAGCCAAAATCTTCTCAGGAGAACCCTTAACATAAAGAATTGAAGAATCTTTTCCTTTGTGTAAAGTAGCCATATAATTGTTGTTGGAATCAAAAGGTATCTCATCAAGCTTTGATAGCTCTTTATTTAATGAAAGCTTTGTAGCAGAAACCAAAAGTGCCCCTTCAGTAGGATCTCCGAGGATTTGAAAATTTCCCTTGCTTTTAACAAGCTGTGCATCATTGCAGTTATATCCCGCAATTAAACCCTCTGAGAGTTCTAGTGCAATATTACTTTTAACAGCTCTCTTAAGATCTTGGCTATTTTCATCTTCAACAAAAAAATCTCCTTTAGGTTGATAACCTGTTCCACTAATATTATAATAACTCTTACCAGCAAAAACCTTGACAACAGTCATCTGGTTTTTTGTTAATGTTCCAGTTTTATCAGTACAAATAACCGTTGTGGATCCTAAAGTTTCTGCCGCAGGCAGGTTTCTAATAATTGCCCTCTTCTTTGCCATCTGCATAGCAGATATTCCCAAAGAAATAACAACAATAGTTGGCAACATCTCTGGAATAGCAGCAACAATAATTGAAACTGAACTCAAAAACGCATAGCTAAATTCCATTCTTAAAGCCATAGACAAAAAAAGATTTAGACCTCCAAGACACAATATGAATATAATTAATTTCTTTGTAAAAACTGCAATCTTCTTCATCAATGGTGTGGTAATCTTACCTGCTCCCTTAATAAGTTGAGAGATCTTTCCATACTCAGTGTTCATCCCAGTAAATACCACATACCCTAAACCCACTCCACTAGTTACATAAGAACCACTAAAAGCCATGTTCTTCTGATCAGAAACAATAATATCATCCTTTTTAATTGGTTCACTATGTTTAGATTGAGGAACAGATTCCCCTGTAAGCATAGACTCATCAATCCTAAGCTCCTTGCAATCAAAAATTCGAATATCTGCTGGAACCCTATTTCCTGCCTCAATATGCACAATATCTCCTGGCACAAGCATCTTAGTATTAATCTTTTTTTTAATCCCTTTCCTAATTACAATGCATTCTGAAGCTAACACCTTTTTTAAAGCATCAATTGTAGACTCTGCTTTTCCTTCCAAAATAAAACCTATAATCGCATTCAAAAGCACAACCAAAAGAATTACTATCGTATCTGCAACTTCGCCTATTATAATAGTCAAAACAGATGTAAATAAAAGTATGTATGTAAGCAGATTATTGAATTGAGATAGAAAAATTAATAATGGAGATTTCTTCTTGTACTTAATCTCATTTGGACCATATTTTAAAAGTCTTTTATTTACCTCATTCTCACTAAGTCCTTTATTTGTAGTCTCCAAAAGCGATTTAACATGCTCCTGCTCAAATTTATACCATTGTGTATAACTCTTTTTTGTCTCTTCTGAAAATTCACTCTTATAAGCTCTTACTATCAAAATCACCTCATATTATAACTAAAAAACCTATAAAATCCTAAAAGCTATCAAAACCAATCTACACCCCAAAAAAATAAAAATAACTCTTTCCAGACATAAGCGTTACATAAGTGTTATCAACAACTTTTAATCAAGATTTAGGAACCTTCATTTTTAAAGTTTGCGTTATTTCTTAGTTTAAAAATGAATAATATCTCAAGCATAATCTCGAGCATAAATACTTCTTTAATATCATAGCTACTCGAGATACTCTACTAGAGATACAATAATTATTTTCAAGTTTAATTATTGATAGAAAAATTATTGATAGAAAAGGATACCTCGTGTTTCAACAGGAGGACTCCGTACTCTTTTTTTTAATCAACAACCTCACTGAATTTAGCGCATGCTCTTATATTACCAACATGCCTCGCCCTTTAGTACGAGGTTGTTGATTTTTTGTTAGACTGCAAAAAATCTTATCCCCAAAAAAATATTCCCACATCTTTCAAATACGCTATTTCAAATACGTCTGTTAAGCCTGTTAAGATAGTGATTTTATTCCTAAATCTATTTCCCTAAACAACAATGCTTATAAAATAGATATAAATCTAGCTTCTCAATGGATTGAATTATCCACCTTATTTTTGCACACTTTTTGTTCATGCATTGTCCGTACACAATATCGATTTATAAGTTTTGTAGATTAAAAGACAAGATAATTATAATCCAACCAAAATAGTTACTTTTTGAAAATTTTTTAAAACTTTTTTAAATGGGTGATTAAATGAAAAAAATACAAACTCCACTTTCAGATTTATACGAGCGACTCAATGAAAAGCTAATTTTAACACTTTACAATCCAGAAATTCCAAACAATCAACAACTAATATTTCCAAGGGACCTATCAGGTATACTTTCCATATCCCAAAAACCTAACCAGCCAAACTCAAACTATTTTCTTAAACTTGATAAAGAGTTTTCTGATAAAATTCTTAAAGACTATGATTTAAACCCAGATTTAAATCTAATTCTTGGTTCACAAAAAGCAATAGATTTAATTAAAAATCAGCATCAACTTCCAAACTATAATCCACAAATAGAGCCAACAAATCCTTATCCTGCAGAAGAATACCTCTTAGCAATACTTGATCTTTCAAAAGGTAATCAGGGCATAACTACATCAATCTATACAGTTTCTCTAGATTCTTTAGAAGATAGATTAACAAACCCTAATATTCCTATAGAATCACAAAGATGTATCGGACCAGAATGTGGGGTTGAACAAACATATCTAACAAAACACAGTCCCTTAGTTCAACAAAATCTAAAGATGCAAGGCTATGATATCAATCTACTAAAAGAGCTTACGTCTTTTCAGATTTTAATGCCTCCAAGTATTTCACAATTAATTCAAAATTTTTACGCTTCAAATACTCTCAGAAATTAATAACCTTAGTATAAAAATCTAAAAAATTAAAATCTAGAAAAAAGAGGAGTTCATAAAATCAAATTCAAAAAGAATGGTGATAAAAAATGACAAGAAGATTAATAACATCTGAAAGTGTAACTGAAGGACATCCTGACAAGGTTTGCGATCAAATCTCTGACGGGATCTTAGATGCTCTCTTAAGAAAAGACCCAAACAGCAGGGTTGCAGTAGAAACACTAGTTACAAGAGGAATGGCTTTAGTAGCAGGTGAAGTAACAAGTAATGGATACATAGATGTTCAAGAAGTCATAAGAGACACTATCCATAAAATAGGTTATGATGATATGAAAAAGGGCTTTGATTTTGATAGCGCTGCAGTTCTAACAGCAATCCATCCTCAATCTCCAGACATTGCACAAGGCGTAGTAAAACAAACAATCCAAGAACAAGGCGCAGGGGACCAAGGAATGATGTATGGTTACGCAAGTGACGAAACCCCTGAACTTATGCCACTTCCAATTGTTTTAGCCCATAAACTTACCATGAGACTTGCTCAGGTAAGAAAAGATGGTTCACTTCCTTACTTGGGACCAGATGGCAAAAGCCAAGTAACAATTGAGTATGAAGATGCAATCCCAAAACGTGTTGAAACAGTTGTTATTGCAACCCAACATCATGAAAAAGCAAAGATAGACAAGGTCCGATCAGATATACTTGAAAAAGTAATTAAACCAGTTATTGGAAAACTAATGGACTCAAAAACTAAGGTGCACATTAACGCAACTGGAAGGTTTGTAATCGGAGGTCCCGCAGCAGACTCCGGGGTTACAGGAAGAAAAATAATCGTTGATACCTATGGTGGGGTAGGAAGACATGGTGGAGGCGCTTTCTCTGGAAAAGACCCAAGCAAAGTGGATAGAAGTGGAGCTTATGCTGCAAGATACATAGCAAAAAACATTGTAGCTTCAGGAATCGCTAAAAAATGTGAGGTCCAACTTGCTTACTCAATAGGTGTTCCAGAACCTGTAGGAATTTATGTAGATACCTTTGAAACCGGAAAGATAGCTGATGATGAGATAGTCAATTTAATCAGGAAAGTATTTCCACTATCCCCTGGAAAAATAATAAAAGAGCTAAACTTGAAAAGACCAATCTATCAAAAGACTGCAGCGTATGGTCATTTTGGTAGAGATGACCCAGATTTTACTTGGGAAAAAACCGATAAAGCAAATGAACTAAAAAAACTTGCAGGGGTTTAAAGATTTATTTTATTTTTTTTATAATCCTTTTTTTCTATTTCATTGAAAATACACATATTAAAGAATTGTTTCTGTTATAAAATAAAAAACTATTTTAGTCATAATTGTCAAAAATTATCTTGTTATTAGCTAAAAATCATTCATCTTTGAATCATTTTCATGAAATCAACAATTCCTTAATCTTAATTACTTCCCTTACTTTATTATCAAATAAACCTTTGAAATTATCAACCAAATCCTTCTCACACTTCAGACTTAGAGCAATAACATCACTATTAACCCTAATAATTCTTTGAAGTATCACAAATTCTCTTCCTTCAAAACTATATGCAAAATCCACAGCATCAAAATTGGTATAACTCCAAGTGGTAATAATAGAGAAATCACTATAAATCTCTTGATTTAAAGTATAAAAATATGAACTAAAATCACTTGGAGTATTATTATTTGAAACCTGAATCGTAACAATTACAGGCAGATTTGTTTCATCCAAAAATGTGAAAATAAGCATATTCCCTGATTTTGATTTTGTAAAATTCTCAATTGAAATTACTTCTATATCTGATAATTGAACACTATCTAATACAATCGCCTTAGAACCCTTTAAATCAGTATCTTCAGCCTTAATCCTGCCAATGCTACTTAAAAGAAGAATTAAAACCGCTAAAAACAGCAAGATGCCACCTAACATAAGTAGATTATACATAAATTTCTTCACATTCTTTCCCCTAGAAATGACAAGTTCAGCATCATTTTCAGAAAAACCCTTGCGAGTTAAAGCATCCTTGACCTCTTGAGGAGTGTAACCTTCATCGTACTTAGAACGCGCCCAAACTCTCAATTCTCCAAGCTTTTCCTTATCCATTAACAAAGCTTTAGCCATTTAAATTTAAAAAACTTTTGTTTTAATCCGGTTTATAGTATACGCAATTAGCTTTACACTTTTTCTTGTGTACACTAGCAAAACAAAAAAATCTCTATTCATTCTTTTACAAACAAAAAACAAGAAACATCAATATATTTTATTCGAGATTTATGAAATAAAAAACTCCTCTTTAAAGGATAACAAAAATCCCATCGCTTTTGAATTAAAAAACAATTATCCGATGAATAAGTATTTACAAATCTTTCAGTAGAACTTTTATGAAACGAAGCAACATGACTGCACAACTCAAATGCTTTACCTAAAAATTCCTTATCAGCATTCTTTTTTTTAGTTCCAAAAGGAGGATTTTGTAACACAAGCTCCAAATCTCCTTTAAAATCCTTTCTAGTAACTGTTACCACATCTTTGCTAAGAATAGTATATTTACTTTTATCAAAAGAACTTAAATTTGACTTAAGGATCTTAATAGCCTTCTCGTCTCTTTCAACAAAATAGCACTCCTTTGCACCCAAAAACAAAGCTCCAATCCCTAAAATGCCTGTGCCTGCTCCAAAATCTCCAATAGTCTTGCCTTCTATAAGACCTGAAATAAATAGATTCCAAAGAACAGATGCAGCAGTTTCACTATCTGTTGAATATTGTTCAGAATATAAATCCGGTTCTGAGAAAGTCTTAAGCCCTGAGAGAAATATTGCAAGCCCCGATTTTGAGAGTCGATATCTCTTGTTGTCCATCAAGGGTTCTGTTTTCTTTTCAATTTGTGGTTTCTTTTCTTTTTTTTCTTGCATAAAAAGATTAATTATACCAAAAACTAAATAAATCTTTTGATAGAATAAGGAGTTTTTTTGTTAGTGCGCTCTCAAAATAGTCCCAGAGTTCTTCGTTTAGGTTGTTTTATTTTAAATATTACTGAATTTTTTATTACTTAAGAGTAAGCACATTTGAAAATATTTATAAATGACATAGATTCTCCAAAGGTTCCATAAGGAGGTTTTAATATGGGGTACGAATCAAATGATGAAGGAATGAAGGATAGGAGAAATCCAGACAGAGGGTTTCTTAGTCGTTGTCAAAGACTTGGAATAGGTGGTGAAGAACTAGGCGAATTAGAGCAGATTTTGAATGAATCCAACATTCCTAGAAGGTCACTATATAGAGTTGTCAAAGATTCTATTAAAGATGAAAGCTTAGACAAAAGCGAAATCGCAGGTTACGTAAGATGTTTGAGCATAATATATGATGCTTTGAATAGTCACCCTTTGACAAACACTAATTCTGATGAAGGCAAATGTATTGATATGAGACTTGTTGATAAATATGTTACTGCGATGATGGAAAGGGAAGACTTACTAGATAATGGCAGTGTTGGCGAAGTCTTGGATGTTGTTTTAGGAATTGCCCGAATTGGAGATAATCAATATGAAAACACAAATTTACGGTATGCACTAAAGATTGTAGAAGATTTTAAGGAAGAAGCTATAACATTCTATGATGTTATGGATAAAGCACCAGACCTTTATGATCCCAATGTAGATATAAGTCCTGTAAAAATATTATACGAGTGTATGACAGGTCATCGTAACCCAGTACCATTTTATGACTATGCGGGAAACGAAGATGCCGCTTTCCATCGAGAAAATGACCCTGAGTTATCAGATAGGGAGTACAAAGCCTTATTCACTCAATAATTAGTGATTTTTTTGTTTTTTTTAATTATATTATTTCTAAAAACGTTATAAATAACTCTTATCTAAATCTAGAAGGCAGAATAATAGATGGGAAAATATTAGAATAAAAACTTCTCAAGTTTGTTTTAATAAATAAATTCAGAAAACAAGCAAACAAGAAATTGGCTTGATAAAAACAAAAGATAAAAACAAAAAAAATAAAAAAATCTATCCAATCAAAACAACAATCTGTCCCTACTTTGAAACTGATGTTGGGTCTATTGGTGGCTCACACAGACAAATTAATTTACCTGCATGTGATGAAGTTAAGCCACACCCAAAGAAAGTTGTTTTTTCAAAACTATAATCTCCTGAGTACGGATCTGCATACTCGTTAAGCATTCCGATGACACACTTTGAGTTAAAAACCTTTGAGCAAGTGAGAGAACACCCTTTCATAGGAATTCCTATAAGATTCTCACTATCAGTGTCATCTTCAGTAAGAGTATATACACTCGCCTCAACAATTTCTAGGTCCCTTATTTTATCATAAACATCAACAGAAGGTCTATACCCTACCGAAACAGAACTAATTAACCTATCCACCTCTTCCTTGGTATACAGATTATACCTTCCAAATGCATTATTATTTTGCTTTATTACATTCCCTGTAATAGAAACCGAAACAAACATCGCAGCAATCAAAATCACAGCAACAATCCCTACAATCACTGCAACCCTTACAAAATTAACCTCTTCAACCTTTTTTGACTTTTTAGCCATTAGACTTTCACCTCTTTTTTTTAAGAAATAAAAAATTAAATAAAAAAATTAAACCAAATCAATCCCAAGCTCACTTGAAACCTGTGCTCTTCTAACTTTTTCATAAGAATTAGTACTCTCTTTTCCAAGTATCCAAGGTGATTTTACTCCTGTAACAATAGTCATCACAACTACCTTGCCTTTCATATCATCAGTAACCCTAGTCCCCCAGATTACATTTGCATCAGGGTCCATCTCCTTTGTAACAAGCTCGCCAATTGTCTTAGTCTCCTCAAGAGTCAAATCAGGTCCACCGTGTATATGAATAATAGCACCAGTTGCTCCAGCATAACTAATATCTAGTAATGGATTTGACAAAGCACCTCTAACAGCCTCCTCAACCCTATTTTTAGTATCAGATGCTCCAACTCCAATCGCTGCAACACCACCACCATTCATAATAGACTTAACATCTGCAAAATCAAGATTCACAAGAGATGGCAAAGCAATAGTCTCAACGATACCCTTAATCATCGTTGCTACAAGTTCATTTGCAACAGCAAACGCCTGTTGAATTGGAAGATTTCCAGCAATCTGTACAAGCCGGTTATTATCTATAACAATCACAGTATTACTATTCTTTCTAAGTTCAGCCAAACCAAACTCAGCCTTATCTATTCTTGCCCTTTCAATATTAAAAGGCATAGTGACTGTACCAATAACAATAGAGCCTAACTCCTTTGCAATCTTTGCAACATAAGGTGCAGAACCAGTTCCAGTTCCCCCACCCATCCCTGCACAAATAAAGAGCATATCGCTTCCTTTCAAAAGTTCCTTAATCTCATTACTAGACTCATTAGCAGCCTCATTTCCAACCTTAGGATAGCCACCACATCCAAGACCTTTAGTAACATTCTTACCAATAAGGAGTTTCCTATCAGATTGCGTTATATCTAAATGTTGCAAATCTGTATTGATCGCTAACACTTCAGCCCCTTTAATCCCTTTTTTGTATAGCCAAGAAACCATATTATTTCCTGCTCCACCACATCCAATCACCTTTATATTTGCCTGACCACTTATATTAAAATCAGGGCTTTCTTCCATTGAATCCAACGCATTTTTCACGATAAACTCCATTTTTCTCTCCTCCAAAAAGCCTTGAGGACTTGACAACCGCTAGGCTTTCATTTTCCTTTCAAGGGCAGTATAGTTTTTGATATACTAAAATCTTTTAAGAGCAACTCATATATAAATGTTTTTATTTTCAATATAGAAAAAATATAGATCCAATAACCCATTATACAAAATACATACAATTACATCCCCAAAATTCTTCAAAATCAGTATCTCCGATAGAAAAATGACTCCTCCCAAGTACTCGAAAAAAAGCACATAGGAGGAGCTCATGGTTGAATTTGTAGCAACAACCATGAAACAGATTATCAGATTCATAAAAAAAGT
>Ga0116195_1001001_pt1 | contig 19247 bp, 10 predicted proteins | sample AD_SCU002_MetaG_FD_89881 | JGI IMG/M metagenome (GOLD analysis project Ga0116195, IMG submission 89881) | Active sludge microbial communities of municipal wastewater-treating anaerobic digesters from China - AD_SCU002_MetaG | ecosystem: Engineered > Bioreactor > Anaerobic > Digestate | place...
GTCCTCCCGCAGGTGCGAGGACTGCTGGCAGATCTCGATGACGCCCCGGAGGAGGGCGTACTTGTAGGTCGCGTCGGCGCTGTCCCGCTCGATGATGGTGTTGATCCGGCGGTACTGGGCGAGGTCCATTGGTTGAGGGAGAGGTTGAGGGGGCGGGGAGATATGGGTGTTGGTTTTGGATGGGGAGGGGGAGGGGGTTCTACTGGCAAGCACCGTTGTTCCGGGAGAAACCGTTATAGTTTCTCGGCTTCAGCGTGATGCCAGTGGCCGCTTTTTTGTCGGATGGGTTCGCCTCAGTGTTCTAGCGAAATTCATGTTGAGCAAAAATAAAATAGAGGGGTTCCTTTCATGGTGGAGTCAGCGTTGTCCCATGCTCACAATCCCACCGCTTATCGCAGGTGGCGCAGGTATCCCTGTCTGGATGGTCTGAAGGAGGCCACAGGTTAGTCAATTTGCGTTGCTCGATTTCGGCAACAATGTGACCATATTGAGCCATAGCTTCCTGTATCCGTATTAGTATCTTTGGATCCGTGAAATCAAACACCAACATTGCACGCTGCTGAGCCTGTTTGTCGGGAACTGAAACCCAAGCAGACTTTTTCCCCCGCTTCTGCACAAGTTCGTTCATGAAGTACAAGATCCCCCGCGTGGGGTACATTCCGGTTCGAAGTCGATAAAGTTCAGCGTACACAAGCATTTGGAATTCATAATCCTCATATAATCTTGACCTGGTTTCGGTCCTGTTGGAAGAGGGGTTATATCCGGCCTTATAGTCCCAGATCTCAACAGGTTCATATCCTTGTGGCACAGTCTCATGCGTGAGATCACGAAGGACATCGACGACACCCTCAAGGACGTAGGTTTCTTGCTGAGTCTGGAACGCGCATTCCGTGTCGATGATATGCGGATAGAGCCGAGCACCTTCCAATTCGTTGAATCGACGCAGAATTGCAAGAGCATGGATTTCATTATCATCGTTATATCCACGGATTCCTCGGGCTCGAAGGCTCATGTTGACCTGTCTGAAGTATCTTTCGACATCGTCTTCAGTGGGTACCTTACCTTGCATCGTCGGATCGACAAGTCCCTTGTATTGCAGGTGGAGTTTATCTAACGTCTGATGGATGATAGTTCCAAACCAGAGTTGAACTTGGTGAGCCGACTTGTATCCGCGAACCGTAAAAAAGCCGTACTGGCGGGGGCACCGCCGGTATGAGAGGATATCTCCGGTCACACTATACTTCGGTAAGGCTGTTCTACTTGGTTGTACTTGGATTGAAAGATCCCTATATTCATCCCACGGCATGATCTCTTCCTAAAGTTGATGTACAATCCTGAATCTTTGCCGGTCTCTACCAATGATACCAAAGCCCGGGGTCCCTCGAAGGTGAGCCTCTGGTACTAAGTGGATCAACGCCCATTTTGCCCGGGAGTATGCAACATAATAGAACCGTACAATATCTTGAGCAGCCCGCTGCTCTTGGGTCATGTGGATGTACGACTGTGTTTGCCGAAATGGTTCGAAGTCATCCTCCAAACGGATTGCCTCCTCAACCTCCACATCCCGATTGAGACCATACACAAAGACAAAGTCGAACTCGAGACCTTTCGCCTGATGAACCGTCATAATGGGCAACCGGTTCGGAGGGGCAATGATATCCTCCTCTTCAGGATCGTTCATCCCTGAGGCGATAAGGCGTCCCACAAGGTGGTTGTAGAAGTCCTTTAACCAACCAAAGCTTATCGCTGGACGGTCTCGACTGGCTCGCAGATCTCCGCGATATGACCCCGGACTATCCAGATACGGGATCGAGGCGTATTGCTCAAAGATAACCGAAAGTTGTCCCAAACGATAAGTCCGTTCAGGATCTTCCTGCCAACCTCCAAACGGTTCGTGAGCGAGGATGTGATAGTATACATCACCTATTGACACTCCGATCTTGGTCTTCCGATCTCTTCTCTGGAATATCTCTTGGGTTTTCGTTTGGATAGCTTGCCGAGCCTCATCCACATAATCTCGGAGTGCAGGCGAGGTCGCGGCGACTCGATCGTAGGCTCGGATCCATTCCTCAACTTTGCGGCCGATGTTATCTCTGACATGCTGCCCCCGAACGCCCCCAATGCCTTGGAGATTTCGGTCGATAATACTCACGAACGCTCCGAGCGCAACGGTAATCTCTTCCTGCTCAAGAAATTGCCGGGATCGCGGGTTGTAGGGGAGGATCCCCTGATCTCTAAGAGCATCAGCAAAATGTCCGGCGTTCCTTGGGGACTCCTTCACTGAGCGCATCAAGAGCACGCATTGGTTTGCATTCTCGATGATATGGTTATCGAGCAGGTAGCGAATACAACGAGCAAAATTCTGGGCAGTGTCTTCAATCGTTCTCCCACGTATGAACGCAACCGCCGGATAAGTTCCGGTTATTGAACTCCCTGCACTTAGTTGTGGTTTCCCTTCTACTCGTGCACCTTCTATCCTCATCACTGGGAACGAACGGATATATTCGTCGCAATAGTTGACGATGGTTGGATGTGATCGGTAGTTCACGCCCAAGTAGCGTGGGGTGCTCCTCACTCCCAAATAATGTTGGCATGCATGATCGAAAGTTACCATGCATTCCACTGTTCCACCACGGAAACGATAGAGCGCCTGGTCATCGTCGCCGACGACGCAGAGATTGCGTGTATTGTGAGCGAGTGTGAAGTAGATGACCTCCTGGATTGGGTTTGTGTCTTGATACTCGTCGACAATGACATGAGCGACTCCCGGGTGGATCTCTGGTTCTGAAGAATCACCTTCGATAAACCTTCTGCCGACTTGTGAGTTAAGAAATTCGAGGAAGATCTGCTGGATTGTCGGGAAGTCACATCGTTGGTGCAGAGTCATCTGCTGGTGGTACTGATCGTATGCTTCGGTGAGAAGATCCCATGCAGGACCTGCCCGCTTCATTCGATCCTTATCAATAACACCCTCGGTGATCCGATTGAAAAGGAGCATAGCTGCTCGAGTGCGCTGCCATTGATTTGGAGGGTAACGGTGATCCCGCCACCCTCTTACTCCACTTAAAGGGTCATACCCTAGGAAAAGATAATCGAACTGTTCGAAAATTGGGGAATAACGGTCAGGATCTTGAACGAAGTCCGAGTGCTGCATAATGAAAAGATATTGCTCCATCTCATCCATGAGCCTGAAGTTTTGGTAGCCGGTATACCGGTATTCTTGCATTATATCGGCACATAGACTGTGAAGTGTTCCAATCCTGAGATCATAGATGTTGATCTGGTGGCGGAGGTCCGGATACTGATCGAAGAGGAAGCCTGCATAGGTCAGGATCCGATCCCGCATGTTCTTAGCTGCCTTCTCGGTGAAGGTAGTCATGATGATCGATTTAGGATTGATTTCCATTACGAACATGAGGACGAGCACTCGGAGAACAGCAGTTTCAGTCTTCCCTGAACCCGGTCCAGCAATCACCTGCATTGGATTTTCACCATGCATAATCACGCGACCCTGCTCGCTTCCCGGATCTAGCTCGTAGTCAAGATGCGGTTGGAGGATCGTCCGAAATTCGTCGAAGTGCATGTCACCCACTTATAGTGTATCTTATGACAACACATTGATGAGGAACTTATTACCCTTTTTGTTTTAACATTGGTATCATTAACTACTGCTACAATTCAAATAGAACTTCCTGTGGTAGTTAACTCGTGTAAGATTAGAGTGGATTCGTGGATTCCCTCTTACTACTTTAAGCGTGAAGAAAGGTTATTGTATTCATGAGGATGAGACAAACTCGTCCAGCGAACGATCCCGCAGTGGAATGGAGTGTGCAACAATGCTGCAGAGATCTCCGATGCCACGCGCCTTGAGGAATACAAATCTGTCATCCCAGATATTTTCAAGCACCATCCGATAAGTCATTCCGGCAATGACCATAATCTGATCGTACTGATCGATGATCTCGCCGAGACGGTCCTCAACCGCAGGCTGGAGACTCTTGATATCTGCCTTTGACCGCAGGACCTGTTCATACCCCTCAATCATGTCATCCGGAAAGAGTAGTCCGTACTTTGCAGAGATGATGGCGTAATCAAATCCCATGCTCTCGGCATACTCTCGCACTTTCCGAAATACCATCCCCTGATACATCTCCTTTGCAGGAGCAGTCACATTCCCGAGTGAGTCAAGCTTCTTCTTCGTGCACCCGGTTATCACCAGAACGTTATCCCCCTTCTGCAGGAAGTCAAGCGACTCGACATACTGGAATGCGTCATCCGGCCGCTTTTTTTTGATACAATTCGTCCACAAAGATGGATCCCGAAGTATCTGGTGAAATGCCCAGGTATTGTGGAAGCCTCGGCGACGGTTGCGGTTGTTTCCCCGGAAGATAATCACTTCAATCCCGTGTTCCCTGCATATTGGACATGGACATGCCTTCCAGGGCTTCTCTTCTAGCACCCGTCGGTAGTATTCAAGCACCCGTGGCTTCTCCTGAATAGCAGAGTTAAAGCGGGTCAGTGGCTTGAGCACATCCTCAATATCAATCGATCCCTGATCGTATCTTCGCAGTGCTCGTAAGCATTCCTGCCCTACCATATCGAGCACGGGTTGCTGGACAAGGTCTTTCTTCTTCCCTTTCAATTTCTCTGGGATCCGGATTGCAGAGTATCCTTTCCAATCCGGAGTGATATAATTGAGTTGGGTGCTCGCAGATGAGAGCCAGGCCTTCCGGAGATATGAAGCTGAATCAAACGCGACCCGAATACCAAACTCTTCGAGTTGCTGGAACCTGGAGAAGAGGTCACATCGAGCAAGTCCAAAGAAATGAAGGTATTCCGGGCGGATTTTTGCATCTCGAATCTCGTCGATCAACGCGTCCAGCAGTTCGATAAGGAAAATTGTGGGTGAGCGAACAAGCCCTCCAAAGGCAAGGTGGGAGATACCATGTCTGATGAAGTCGTTATACATCGTCAGATAGTCGGAGACTGTCTCTCCTTGAACCGCAACAATCAGCTGAAAGTCATTCCGATACTTTCTCGACCATTCTTCAAACGCTGCCAACCCATTATTGTATGTTATCCGCATCCGCTCTCCGTTCTGATCTCGATACATTGGAACAACAAGGTGGTCAACGCTCACCCCATAGTTGAACCCGAGATCACTATATAACTGGAGAGCCTCAGAAGTTGAGTAGAGGGGTACTGGCTCATCGATATACGAAAAAGCACCACAATCGGCCATAATCTCAAAGTTCTGAGGAAGCCCGAAGAAGCGATGAATCCCATTCTCTAATATTTTAGCATATTTTGATTTTTTTTCCTGTATGGTCGCAATCGAGACGAGGACACCATCAAACGGAACGTTCTCAATGCCGAAGATATCCCACATATACGTATCGTTATTGAGCGCATCCTCTTTGTGAGCCTGGGAGTGCTGATCCCGGATAAAGTCAAACCCCGGGTCAACTCGATCGTCCCATTCAGGGATGAAGTATCTCATCTTCTTTTATTATTAGTAGTGCTTCCAGATAAAATAGAGCAACGCGGGGTGAAACTGTATTTTCCTCTCAAAATTGACCGCTTTACATTGCCGATCGGTAATCCAAAAGGTATTTACAAGTTCTTGACTTATACGCATCTATTAGCGGAATAGAGGAGTAATATTGAGAAGATTGACTGCAAATCCTCGGCAGATGCTTATTGCGATTGAGTTCATCGGAAAGAACGGTCCCGTCGCAAAGCAGATACTGTTTGACCATCTTGTGAATTTTACTAATCCTGACATGGACGCGCAGGTCAAGTCCCGGGATGGGGCAACAAATGACGTTCTGTACTACATCCGTGAGATACTTGGGTTTGTAGAGGGGGAGGACACAGCACTCATCCTCACCTCTTCGATACAGAATCCCGGAATCAACCTATACTCCGGGAAGGACTTATATGCCGCAAAAGTTAGGGATGACCTCCAGATGGTCTACACTATGTTGCAGACCAATAGTCTCTATTTCTCTCCTGAAATCCGAGATATGTTAGCATTTATATTCAAGAAAAGGAAGGCGCGCAGGGCGGAAGTTGGAACCGAGTATCTCAAGAAACAGGTATATGGACATACCTTTAATCAGGCGACAATTGATTTCGCCCTGCAAACTTTGCTCCGTTTAGAACTGATTGAACTGCAGGAAAATTGTTACTCACTCACATATATCCACCCACTTCTGTTTGCACAACTCCTTGTGGAAGAATATCAGGCAAACGTAAACCCAGTTGACGGAACTGTGAGTTCTAGTGACATGAGAGATCTCTTTGATTTAAAGTATGCGGTAAGTTATGAGGTATTTGACAACAATTTTTCAACAGTACGGTTGCTCCTTCCTGAGTTAATTGTGACGGGGAGTTATGGGAAGTACTCCATGAACATGGATATTGCACAGAGGTTGAATTTCTATGCCTGAAACATCATATGAAGACCTTGGGTTGATGCGGAACCCTTTTGAGACGATCATTGCCGATGAACGATTGGCAATCCAGTATGGGTTGTATGGTCGGGAGGATCAGATTGAACGATTGGATGAATTTGTGCGCTCTGCCGTAAAAGCGGATTTCCAGAAACGGATCTTCATTATGGGGGAATATGGCACCGGGAAAACGCATCACCTTATCAAACTTCGTGAGGAAATCATCAGCGGCAAGTACGGCAGTGGTGTCACTGCAATATATCTTGGGAATCTAGGCATCAGTTTTCGCAAACTCTACGAAAATATCATTGAAACGCTGAAACAAAATGTCCCAGCTCTACGAGGAACTCTTGAGAATCTTCCTGATGTGGAACCCGCCCAGAGCGTGGAACCTACCTATGCACTTGAGAAACTCCGCGAGAATATCATCGCTAACCTCAACCGAATCATGGCGGATGCCAGGATCAACAATATTCATGGAATCTTTCTCCTCATCGATGAGGCGGAGGATATTGTCCAATCAGACGATAATGACCAGGTACAGTACTTCATTCAGAGCTTGCTTCACCTGATCAATAAACTGCTGGGCACCCCGCTTCATATAATCATGGGATTCTCGCGGGAAGCCGTGAGCAAGATCTCAATTGTTGACTCTTCGCAGGGTGGCGATCGAAAACTTGGCGACGCCTTCTGGCAACGATTCTCTCCAGAAGAACCTATTCGGCTCGGTAATCTGCGAGAAAAAGACACCACCTCGATGATACTTGATCGCCTGAACAGTGCCCGGGTTGTTCCGAGCGATTCGCTCTATCCAATCAAGCAAGAGGTCATATCTGTTGTCACAAGAAATGTTGGTGGAAATCCCCGTGAGATCTTGGCAATATTTAACAGAGCTCTTCGTGAAACGCTGCGAAGTGGGACAAAAGAGGTTAATGGCAACAGAATTATTCAGGTCCTTGCGAAGCATGAGTCCTTCTTTAACAAGACAATTGTGCTTGATTGGAATCGCCTGGAGTCGATCAGACAGAACATCGCAGCAGAGAATGAAGCGCTCGAAAAGGATTTTGCAACTCTGATGGGCGTTCTCATCGGAGAAGGGAAAAGTGTTACGGAAGATGATTTGACTGAGCCGGCATTTGCTGAAGCACTCACACGACCCATTCATGGAACCCGTATTCTCGAGCGGAAAACGAATAAGGATGGAGAAACTTTTTACACGATCAGTCCGGAAGTCATTAGCGAGATCTTTAAGGGCAAGCGATATGATTCTGAAACAGAACTGGCTCTAGACTACGAATTAATTGATTTAATGACAAATCCAGGCCGATATCAAGACCAGTTGACTAAAGGGTTCTGGAAGATATTGCAGAAGGAAATGAACGCCGAGTTCAAGTCAAGGCATATTTTTGATGATAAATTGGTGATTATCGGAAAATGTAGAATAGGGAACTCACCAATTCCCTACAGCATTGCATTGACGGCGTTTAAAGGAGTTGAATTCCCAGAGAGTCTGTATAATGGTCTCATCAACCTCATAGAGTCAAAACAGGCAACGTTCAGTGCTGTCCTGTACGATTCCACCACACTTGAGAAGAAGTTTGGGAACAGACTTGAAAACGATCCTATCTATCAGAAGTTCCGCCGCGATCTCAGAGATGCAGGGAAAAGCGTCTTTTTAGAGAGTATCCGAACCATTGAGGCTACAAAACTTCCCATACCTGATGAGCAGTTGATGGGGAAGATCAAACTCCTTGGCAATCCGGAGGTGGAGACAACGGATGATATCGATACGTCAAGTCTCCTCTCTTCCATTGGGATAGCAAACGAGATGGAGCAGCTCGTGTTGACAAAGGTAATTCCTTTCCCCGACGATCCGGGTGTCAGGCGAGTTATCGAAAAGCTCGCTGAAGATCAGACCCGGACCTACTCCCTGAAAGATCTGAGGACAGAATGCAGTGCGCCGTATCTGGACTCGGAAACCCTTAATGGTCTGTTAAAGCAACATTTTGTCAAGAAGGATGGGACACGGTGGCAGATTGCATCACTGGACTTGGACCCCATCTGGAAACTGATTTATGGATTCATTGTTCAGAAAAAATATGCCACTCTCGACGAGATCAAGGAGTATCTTGAGAGCCAGTATACATTGCAATGCTCTCCGGGAGAAGAACTCAGACTTCTCAATTGGTACATCGATCTGCTGGTCAGACTCGAGATGATCGCCGGTGCCAAAGAAGATGCCTCCGTCGTGTACCGACTTCTTGATCACTCTCAAAAACTCGATGTGCTTGTCACACAGTGTGAAGAAGCCCTACGCGATTTGGGGTCGCTTCTAACCGATGCTGAGAGGTTAAATATTGCAATAAGCGATTACGAGCGAAAGGTCGAGACTCTGGAAGGACGACTCGACCCACTCACTGTTGAACCTGAACCCGGCAGCGATCATATCATCAAAGCGAAGAACATTCTCGATGATATCGGGAATGTCAAAAGCGCAGTGAACAATGAGATCAAAAGCACACGGACGTTGCATGCATCCACTCTATCGAACTACAAAGAGCAAATGGATCTCACTAAAGAGAGAATCCGTGGGGCATTTGAGCGTGGGATCATCACCGATAACGAGCATGTAGAGTGGCAGGCTCATATCGACGATCTCTACACTCAGGCCTCAGAGAAACTGAAGGAAGGAAACTTTAGTGCTCTCACTGTTTATTTGAATCAACTCGAGAACGTTATCAAGATCAATACACGCGAGATTCGCGACAGGGAGACGAGCAAAGAACCCTGTATCTCATATGCAAAACAAGTGGACGATCTTAAAAATGCAATAGGAGAACTCTTAGCGGATCTTGAGGAACTTGGATACAGCAATCCCAGATATCTGGAGAATTTTGCTGATCTTAATAATAAACAATCGCACGAATACTTACCGCTCTTTAACGATGGAAAATATGCAGATGCTCTCCGAATAATTGAGTCGATTCATGCCGGGCTGATCACACTGAAAGGAAACTTGGTAAAGCAGAAGAACAGTTACCAGAACTATGAACAAATGATTGCAGCCCATAGAGCGTCAGTGCCCGAAGAACCACAAACCCTTCTGTATCTGGATGAAGCGGAAGAGGCACTTCGAGAGTGGGACTTTGCCACAGCAGAAATGAAAGTTTCACAGTTCCAGGATGCTCTTAAGAAACGAGAGCAACCGGTAAAAACGCCTGAAGATGAGTTTATGGAGAAGTTTTCTGCCCAGAGTAGTGTGACACTTGATACAATTCTTGAAAGTTACACGGTCGATAAGGCGTTCAAATTCCTCCAGAGTCTCTATGTCCGTGGAGATATCGAAGCCATTGAGATTCGAATAAAGAAGAGCCACTGAGGCGAGCGGTCGTGGACTTCACAAGTATCGAAGATCTTCAGAAGTTATGGACCCATCCCTGCACACCAGAGGTGGCAAAGAGCAACAGGGAGGCAGTCAAGTATCAGATCATCAAATATGTCGAGGACAGAAATGCGGATGATATCAATCGGGGAGACTATGACTGCTTTGTCAGTCTCAAGAATATCATAAATCATCTCACCAAAAATCACGGATCGTTAATTACCTCGCTATTCATTGACATGAAGGGTTCGCCGACAGCTCCCTCACCCGAGACGGTGACCTGGATCATTGCCACTTGCGTCCAGGAACTTGTCGATGAGCAGTATCTCTTATACATTTATGACAGGCAGCGGGTGAGGAGCAGAATTGCAGAACTGGTTCGCTACTTGTCGTATCTAAAGCAGAGGTTTGACGAGGACTATACAGCAAGTCCCGGTTTGGCGCACATGGTTAAATTAGAGGTAAAAAGTCGCCTTCGGCCACGAAGGGACATCCCTCTGGTACGGGCGATCCGAACTCTTTCGATGGTAAAGAATGCCGTTCAGATAGACGAAAATATTCGTCCGTTCTTACAGAAAAATTCGAGAGATTCACTCATTTCGTTTCGATCGATGGTTGAGAATCGGTTCAATAAAAAGCATAATGAGATAAATCTTTCATCATTCCAGCTCAGAGGGTTTCAAGAATTATTCCAAGCGGCAATATCTAAGGATTTTTCATCGGAAATTCTTTCATATATCATTCAATCAAGTACCGGCTCAGGAAAAACAGAAGCTTTTCTTTTCCCAATCCTGCTGTATGCATTGCTGACACAGGAGAAGCGTGGTACCAAAGCAATCCTTGTCTATCCACGCATCGATCTCTGCAATGATCAACTGCAAAGACTTATCGAATACGTGTATGCTGTCAACGCCACCCTTCAGAACCCAATCCGTATAGGGATTCATCATGGTAAGACCGAAGACCTTCCCCTAAAATGCCCGCATCAAGGGTGTAGCGGATCGTTGCAGGCCGGTCCAAATGGTTTCGTGTGCTGTGATGATGCAACACATACAGTTAATTTTGTGGTGAAAAAAACTGCTACAGCCGATATCATCATAACCACTCCTGATTCGCTCCATCGCCGTTTAATGGACCGTGAGGGGAAGTTGAATATCTGGAATAAGCAGATACTTCCAAAATACATCGTCTTTGATGAAGCCCATATCTATACGAATCAATCTGGAATGCATGTCGCAAACATTGTTCGCCGGCTTCGCCACAAGATCCGCCATTCGGGTGGTTCTGAACCGATATTCATTGCCTCGAGTGCCACGGTCGGTAAACCCAAGGAGTTCTGTTGTAACCTCTTCTCGACTGAGGATGCAAAAGTAATCTGTCCGAATGAAGTTGAATTAGAAGAAATGGGTCGAGAGTATATCGTATTTTTAAAAGCAACACATCCGCGGAAGATATTGCTCAGTCCGGAGGCAAGCCAGGAAGAACAGACAAACTATACCATTGCCACAAACCTCTCGGCAATGATTCAGACTGCCTTCTGTTTCTTCCACACCATGCTGAAAACAAGTGAGAAAAACCGGATCATTGGATTCGTTGACTCCATCGATATTATAAAACGACTCGGGGAAAAGTTATGTGATGCCGAGCGGAATCGGCGCCTCTATCAGTTAAGGACCCCAGATGCACGACTGGAAACATCTCGAAACCGCCAGTGCCCGCATGTCGGATGCAGATCTCTGCCTCCGAACCCCTACATCAACCGATGCCAGACATACCTCGATGGAGAGTGCTGGTGGGTCATGCAGGAAACCGATGATAGGCCGATGAGCATCCAGATTCACAAATCCGGCACAACACAGGACTGTGCAGGCGGGCAACCAAACTCAGAAGAATGGGACATGATGATCACGACATCCGCCCTTGAGGTTGGTTTTGATCATCCGGGTATTATCGGAACATTCCAGTATATGGCCCCGATGAACATTCCGGGTTTCATCCAACGCATCGGTCGGGGTGGGCGATCACCGGCCGACATGCCCATTGCGGTTGTGGTACTTGGATCACGTCCGATAGATAATTTTTATTTTCACCACACCTCGTTCCTTACCAATCCCCACGACAGTAAACTTGAGATCCCCATTGACCCGGAAAATAGGTACATCAAAGCGATGCATATCACGTCGTTCATCTACGACTATATCAGCACCCGTTATGCGATCGAAGTCCTCGACCAGGTCTACTATCAGGTAGATACGGAAGAGACCCTCAGTCTCATTGAGCAGACGGAGGAGAACTTACTGATAGACATCTGTCAGACCTTCAACCTTCGGTATGATGTGGCGAAACAGGAACTCCACATGATCAAGCAGTACTTTGCCTCCTGCTCTGAACCGTTGAGAGTGGAAGATCCCACAAGCAAGTACTACTGTACAGTCAGGTACCTCAAGAACAAAACGACGGTCGATGACATTATCGACCGATTGAACCGGATCGCATACTAACTCGAGGAGAACTGATATGGAGCGCAGGCATAATCACGAACGGGCACTGGGTGCTCTGACATACTGGAAAGCATTACAGGCAAGATCCTATGCATATCCTTACTTCCACCCTCCAAATCTCTTCGCAGTTGATCCGTGTGTTGTTAAACCATATTATGTCCCAGGAACATTCATCCCAATCTACGTCGGAGGGAACATTGAGATCCACGATGTGTCCGGTGGCCGGGTGAAGAGTGAAGGTTCTGAAACAAAGGAGTTCATTCTTGCAAACTTCCTGCCAGGTGGCTATAAGAAACGCTGGGGATTTCATCACTACAGAGCAATCTGGGCGCCGAGCGAAAAGCACTTGGAATGTGCAAATATTCACCCGACATTTCGATTCGAAAAGTCAGTGCCACTCAGTCAGATCTATGCAGAATCAGAGACATTCTCCCCACTCAATATCCCAGTCCAACAAGCAAAGATTTACTTCCCCGATCAGGTCAAAGTTGAAAAAGTCCTGGCAAATGCCAAGTATTATTGGGATGAAGAGCAGCACCTGCTCACTCACGCTGATACCGGGAACGCTATCGAGGTTGCGCGAGACCCCCTCTCAACACCCCTCTATACAAATATCATGACTTATGGAGGGCCTGCGGAACGCGTGATCGAGTTCCCCGGAGAGAGCCTGATAAAGACCATCGGCTATATGGAGAAGTTTGTCCTTGCACGTTGTTACTATGCAAACTGCATCCATCTTTTTGGGAAAGCCACAAATACCCTTACTCGGTTGGTACGGTTTTATCACGACAATGATAATACCTACGCGCTTCTTGGAACCGAGCACCTCTCACAGGCCACTGTCTTCGAGTTCTCTCTCAAACACCTCTTTGAGAGGATACCAGATATCCTGCAGGAAGACGAAATCCTGCAGAACGATCTTAGAATGCAGTATGTCCTCTTACAACTGTATGAATCAGTCCTATACCAGCAGACCCCTCTTGACAGCACTTACGACATTGATGGACTTTATCAACTCTTGGTCGCCCTTGATTACTGGGTACGCCAAACAGGGCGTGCAGAGAACCTCAAAGAACTTTTCGACCAAGAGACACCTGACATCGAACTGCTCCTTCAGGAACTGATCCCCAACAGTAACGAGACCCGATTACGGCTAGCAGGATACGATCCGGCTCGAAGGGAGGATCTGATCTCTCTCTTAACCGAGAACCACGCTTTATTTGAGGATATTTTTAACCGTGCATTTGACATCAATGAACTGGAGGCGTTCTGCAGACGAACCCTCTGTGCAACGCTGGAGAAAACTATCCAAGTCTGGCTCCAACAGTTCTTTGGATCTGCAGGAGACGGGTTGACGTACTGGCAAGAGTCTGACGGGGAAACCATGACCTTCTATGCATATGATCGCTACCAGGGAGGGTCAGGCATTGCAAAAGAACTCTTCCGGAAGTTTCAGGGTATTTCTCCAGAACTTTTTGACGTCCGAAAAGCATTGGAACAGAGTCTGCTGTGTGATGTCAATATCACGGAATCAATCATACACGATCTCTTCCGGGTATATGATCCCGAGTTCCTTGCTGCGGGGTTTAACGGGTTGGATTCTGATCAGGATACTATCCTCCGTCTGGCGCTAGAAAAATTCGAGAGGCAATATGGGTTTAACTTGCATGCAAAGAAGAGAGAGGATCTTCTTGCATTCTGTAAAATCGATATAAATAGGTTGGTATCATCAGAGGACATTGCGGCATTCTACTCTGAGCTGATTCGAGGGTACACCGATATTCTTAAAAAACTCCATCGAACACCGACAACTATCGATCTTCTACTCTACTGCTCCGGTGATATGTTCTACGATCCTCGAGCGACTGCAGCCTTTGAGAAATATCGTACTCGAAAGAAAGGAGATCTCAGTGAACTAGTCGTCCGGATTGAGGAGATGATGCCTTCATGCATCAACGGTTGTCCAGAGTGTATTGAGATCTCATCCTCCTATGGACAAGACCTGTTTGAATCCACCTTACTCAATAAACGCCTCTTAGCGCGGCTTCTGGAGGTTCAGTGATTATGAGCACGTACGTTGACTCTGCTGATCTGTATGCAGATCCGGCAAGATACAACAGAAACTTCATTCAGAGCACTGCTACACTTGCATCTGGCCCTTATTATTCGCCTACCCGGGGTGGCCCGAAGTATGTCCTTGATCTCGAATCTCCACCAGGAACTGACGTAAAAATTACCGTCTGGCGGATGGTTCCCGAATGGATCCCCTACCCCTCAACTTCACCGATGCTCTGGGATCTCTTTGATAGTCAGAATCCAGATGAGGGAGCTTTTAAACGCCTATTTGCCCCGGGTGGAGAGGTTTTCTTCGAAGGCTACGTCATCCAGCAGGGACAGACAACCTGGATCAATGTTGAGCGAATACTCCTTCCTGCACCGTCTGTTCCTGTCGGGCCAAGGGAGATCATCAGCGTCCGGACGTGTCCGAGGAAATACTATCTCGATTACGTTAAGAGTGTCAAGCACAGCATCCTGAAATACCCAGACAAGTATATAACTCGTGGCAATCTCGTCCATCACATCCTCGCTGCCATGCTTTGTGACGGGACATATTGTTTACTCGGTAATCAACCCCCAGCAGAGCGGGAACATATATTACGGGAAAGAATTGATGAGGCGATCCGGACAGAGTTCCGGTTGGATGCAGCACTGCATCTTATTGCGGGGGTCTCCCTTGAATCTATTAAAAAAGATGTCTTCCATCACCTCGCTACGCCCTTATATCGAGAAGAGTTATCCTCCCTCATCTCCGGGAAAGAGGTCCGGAGTGAAGTACAGATTAACAATGTATACGGTCTTGGCGGGATTATCGATCTTGTTGTCGACAATCGCCCAGTTGAGGTGAAGACGTCGTGGAACGTTCGGCCTGAGCATACGATGCAGCTCCAGGTATACCTCTTTGCATCGTATCTCAATTCGGGAAATCGCACTGGATACCTCCTGTACACGCAACCCGCTCGGTTTGATGAGCAGGATGGGGACCCCTGTCATTTACATGAGATTACGCTGAGCGACTTGGATATTGACCAGATCATAAATGCACGGAACAAAGTCCTCCTGCAGCGCGAAGGGATGCAATTACCGACCACACATAGCAAGTGGTGTAGCGAATGCCCCCACCAGCGCCATCCCGGCCACGCACTCTCAAAAAACCTTCCACCGTGTCAGTATTACTGCCAAACCGAGCGGTTCTGGGAGTGTTATGAGTCAGACGAGAGCGGTACTGTATCTACTAGGTGTCTGCTCATTAATACGTGTCCGACCAAGTTGACATACTTTGATATCAATGAGATCGACTACTTCAACAAGATCCGAGGTGCAATAAAGGCTGAGCATTCACTCCTTTCTTCTCTTGGTTCGCTCCTGAGGTCCCTTCCTGAAGAACAGCGTGTCTTGGCAGGTCAACAAGCGGGGGATCTCAGGTTAGGTCGATACGAAAAGGGTATACTGCACCTGAATTCAGTTTCAGCACTTCCACATCTTGATGTTGCTCCTGGTGATTATGCCTTGCTGCGGACTGCAGGTGGGGCGTATTCGTATCGCGTAGTGGTGCATGCCATAGGTCTAACAACGATCGAGCTTGCCACTCTGGCCTCTCTCCCCGATGAATTCCTGAACTCAGAGCACCGTTATACACTGGTCAAAGATTACGTAGAGATCGCCATCTTCCGGAAACTTCTTGGTGTCATTGATTTCATCCAACGCTCTCAAAGAGTGGTAACCCTCTCCTACCAGAAAGGAAGGCTTCTTCCCGAACACCGCATCCCCCGCTACAATAAAGAGGCCGTAATTGCCGCTCTAGAAAGAGCACAGGTCATTGCTATTCAGATGCCTGCTCACCACTCAGAGGTTGCATGCGCCGTCGATCTGGTCGCATCTCTGGATGCAGGGAAGCGTACTCTTGTCATTCTGAGGAACTTACAGGAGATTGAGGAATTTGTTCAGAATTTCAAGAAACGGCACCTGATCCTGGTCATTAACAAAGAAGCAGGGTTTACCGAAGAACCCGGCTCATGGGAGATCGGCAACCAGCAAAGCATTGAAGAGATTGAAGAGCGGATTCGCCTCTCGCCGATTATTCTTACAGATCGCAATCTCCTGCTCCAATCACGGGTTTTCGAGTTACTGAGAGACCCGGATAGGAAGCGTTACTTTGACTTTGTCCTTGCAGACGGTGCCGAACAACTCTTTGAACCGCTTAGCCACTATATTCAGTCATTTGCAGAGCAGAGTATCCTCATCGGTGATGCGAACCGTGTCGCATCTCCGTTAAAGAGCCAGGAAGCACGCAATGCAGGACTCGGTGTCAGCACGTTTGAAAAACTGATCCGATTCGATGCTTTCTTCGAGTCGAGAGAGTATGCCGTTTTTTCAGAGCACTTCCCCTATCTTCCAGGTCAAATTACAGAAGCGTTGAGGCAGACCAGAACTCGCGTCGATGCTGATGCAGACGGTGGGGATGTCTGTTTCACGACTGTCCACGGGCAGGAAGATAGCGGTTCAAAGATCTATGCGCAGTATACGATTGCCATGGAACCTGTAACGACAGAATATCGACTTTCAATGGAGCCCAAAACAGAGATCGATCTCAAACATCTTGAAACTGCCATCAACCGGCTTTCTGGAAAACAGATCCGTGATTATCCAGTTGGGTCTGTAGTTCCGGTCAAATCAGGAACACTGACCGTCAAACGGTCGGAACCGATTGGCCCTGCAGCCGGGAAGAATGAGAACGTAACGGTAGCGATCACAATCCCGGCAAACTTCCTTGAGGCACTTCAGGATCTTATGTTTGTGAATCAGGCAGAGGCAGAACGAGTTGCAGATGTGGTCTCTGCCCTCCAAGATCGGGAATCCTGTGTAGTACTCACACCCTACATCAGTCAGGCTTCATTAATTCGGTCATTACTTGTTGAGCATGGGATAACAGATGTTCCTGTGTGGCTGCCTCATCAGCTAAACGGGCAGTCATATACGACTGCCATTGTCAGTTTCGTCAATGCAAATCCCGAAAGGGTTCTTCGGTGGCCGCTGACGGATCCAAAAGTTCTCTATACGCTACTCACAGCAGCACGGGAGCACCTTATCCTGATCGGTGAACTGAACACTCTTTCTCAGAGCAGAATACTTCGGGATATCATATCGCCACAGGAGACTGTACAATCTGGGAGTATTTCAAACAGATGATCGAAGGCACGCGAGATCTGCGAAAACTGGCATATAATCGACAATTAGTGTCCAACAATCGGATCGTCTTACCCGAGCAGGTAAGTGAGATCGAGAGTTATCGTGTATTAGAGAAGCCGATATACGAGCTGCTTATCGACGATTTAAAGACATCATCATGGACTATTGACGAACTCTCAAGGAGATATGGCATCGCGAAAGAAGATATCCGTGAACCGCTCATGATCGCTATGCGAGACCCTGTTTTTATTGCCGAAGGATTTGTACCCCGCAGGGTGGGACGTGTCAAGCGAAATGGTAAGGGCCGGAATGTCCAATATGCACTGTTACCCATCCCCATCGAGGCACGAATCTTTGATCTCACACTTGGATTAAGCCTCTTGCATTTTGATTCTCTTCTCACGCAGCATGCAGATCAACTGCAATTTCTTCCATATACTGAGGGGTTGGATGCCTTTCGAGAGACCGTTGCTGACTGCTGGGACATTAGCAAAGAAAAGGTTGATCAATTCATTAGCAAACAAGATGCTGATTGTATACTTTCTGCGCTTGGCCCCCTATTTATTCCGAAGGACAGAAGAGTATATGAAAAGATTCGAAATAAATTATTCGAAGGAGAAACCCTGCTTATTCATCGCTTTACCCGGAAGAAGATCGATGAAGACATCGAAGTGATTCGGCGGAAATTCAGTGAGGGGTTTTTCGACTTCACTGATGTGCATAATACTGTGATTGCTCTCTCGGATCTTACTCGGTTCTGCAAATATAGTGACCGCATGTCGGAATATGCAGAATTGCTCAAAATTTCTGAGGATTTCTTTTATTCACTGTTTATTCTGGTGCGTGAGACGGAGCCAATGCCTGTTCCAGATACATCCGTATCGATCGACGAAGTACCGATTGTGCCTACAGAAGCGGGTCAATCGGGCATCCAAGATACAGAAGGGACAGCCACCACGAGTCGGGAAGTCTCGCAGTGCCCGGTGGATGAGGCAATTGCAGAATTCTACACCGTCATTATGTCACAGACTGCAAAAACAACGGAGATACAGAATGTACTCAGGAGTTTGAGGAACTATCTTGATAGTTCGGGTGTCTTCGATCTTGCCGTCTACTGCCTCACTTCCTCAAAGAACACGAATGTCCAGAAAGAAGCTATTAAAACCCTTGCACTCCTGAGGGATGACCGAGCCGTTGAGTCGCTTATCACCATGTATGGGCAGGTTGGTGTCATCCTGTCGGTGGATGTTATCCGTGCCCTTGGTTCTATCGGATCGCATGAGGCAGTGCCCTTCTTACTTGAAGTCCTTAACCAAAAGCGGCTTGAAAATCGTATTGCAGCAATAAAGGCTCTGGGACAGATACGAGACTCACGGGCAACACCCTCGCTGATTCAACATTTATTCGATCCGAGAGGTGAGATCCAGAGATATGCGACCATAGCACTTGGAGATATAGGCGACACCGCAGCCGGGCCTGCGCTGATCGCTCTCTTACACAATTCTACGTCAGTAGTTCGAGTCGAGGTAATACGGACATTAGTAAAAATAGGGTACACTCAGGCAATCCCTGTGCTGCAACAGTTGTGCGATGACCGTTCTAAAGCGGTTCGGGACGAAGTGATAAAAAGCCTTGAACTGTTATCTATGACTTAAAAGAAGA
>Ga0116195_1001003_pt1 | contig 19217 bp, 12 predicted proteins | sample AD_SCU002_MetaG_FD_89881 | JGI IMG/M metagenome (GOLD analysis project Ga0116195, IMG submission 89881) | Active sludge microbial communities of municipal wastewater-treating anaerobic digesters from China - AD_SCU002_MetaG | ecosystem: Engineered > Bioreactor > Anaerobic > Digestate | place...
ATAATTTTTAATCCTTTTATAATACTCTGTCATTTTAAGCAGCAATTCAATGAATTTTTCCTCCAGCAGTAAACGCTTTCCCGCTACCCATTCATAGTCCCATCCTGAAAGGTATTCTCCTGCATAAAGTGCTAAAGCCTCTTCACATTCTAAAATATTATCCCGTCCGATGATTCCGGTATTTTCTGCAAAAGTACAAAATTGCAGATAATCACAGTAAAGGTTATCCATATTTATACGGTAACTTCCATGGTCATACTGGATAGAAATCTCTATTCCAGAAAGAAGCAGTGCTTTTTTTACATAATGAAGAGTGGTGTTAAAATGGATCATAGCCCTGTCTCCATCAAAATCTGCCCATAGACTGTCGAGGATCTTACTTCTGCTTATAAAACCACTTCTGCAATTAATAAGAAAAGCCAGAAGCTCCTCCGCTTTTTCAGTACGAAACTTTATTTCTTCCTCCCCGATGCTAGCGCAAAATCGCCCGTAACACCGCACCTGCAGTTCACCCGGATGTATATTCAGGCTGCCTTTTTCCGTTATTCTGTGCAATGTTTCAGACAGCCTTTCCGCAGATATCGGCTTTAAAAGATAATCAAGCGCATTCAAACGAAAGGCTTCTACTGCGTATTGGTTGTAAGCCGTCACGAAAACAACGGCAACATTTCTCTGCAGGTCAATGATACAGCTGGCAAGTTCTATCCCGTTCATATCCGGCATCTCAATATCCAGGAAAACAACATCCACTTTATTTTCTTTCAGAAACTCCAGTGCTTTCATTGGCTCGGTGAACCGCCCCCCCACTTTCGTCATGCCACTGTTATTGAGCAGTTTTTCCAGCTTGTTCAGAGAAGGCTGTTCATCATCCACAATTATTGCCCTTATCAATCCATCTCACCTCCATGCTCCATGCCAAAACTTGTGGTCAGAGACTTGAGAGCCCCCAACTACGGTATTTTCTTCAGTAGCTGCATGCAGCGCTGTGAATTTCTCTCTCAGCAACTACACAGACTACACAGTTTTATCATCACGAGTTATCAACGGGACGACATATGTAACCTTGGTACACCCTTCAACCAGTATTCATCATAGAGTTCTGCTTTCAACGGGACTACATATGTAACCTTGGTGCCTTTGCCCAACACACTTTCTATAGTAATGCCTTTTCCAAACAGTTTTTTTAGTCTTTTGTCTATATTCCGGAGTGCGATTCCTCTATCTGCTTCATGTGTAAGAAGTACAGCTAATTTATCGGGTGGTATTCCCTGACCGTCATCCTCCACTGATACCATCACACCTTCCTCAACTTTTTGTACCAACACGGTGACAGTACCACAGCCACTTTTTTTTCGGATGCCGTGACTAATTGCATTTTCAACTAATGGCTGTATGGAAAGCAAAGGAATCTCAATTTCAATTGTACTGTCAATATCAAAGATTACCTTAAGTTTATCTCCGAACCGCGCTTTTTCTATCTCTGTATAGGAGTGTACAATATTAAGCTCTCTTTTTATTGGTACATACATTTCAAGGTTTTTGAAATCAAAACTATCGCGCAGGTAATTGGAAAAATTATCAATCAGCCTTTGAGCACTGGTCGGATCGGTATCACAAAAAGATGAGATCGTATTTAATGTGTTAAAAAGAAAATGAGGTTTGATCTGCGCCTGCATAAAAGCCACCTCCGCTGCGATTGCTTTGTCCACAGAAACCTTCAAACTTGCAAGCGTCCTGACCCTTGCAAGCAGTTCCTCCGCTTCAAAAGGCTTGGGAAGGTAATCATTTGCTCCGGACTCAAAGCCCATGACAATATCCTCCGTAGAAGTCTTGGCGGTCAGCATTAAAACGGGCAGTTCAACACTTGATCTGTTTTCCCTGATTTTCCGGCACACTTCAAAGCCGGACATTTCCGGCATCATCACATCCAATATAACCATTGTATAATACCTGTGTTTTTCCAGCTCTGCGAGAGCTGCTTTGCCACTGCCTACCGCTTTGACCCGGTAGCCGTCTATTCCAAGTATGGATACTGCAGCCTGCATACTGACCATATCATCATCCACCAGCAAAACACGAACGCTTCCTTCCCCTGTTTCTGTTATAGCAGCCATTTCATCAAGAGATATAGCCAACTCCTGTACTGTCTTATCCAGCCTGTTTTTTTCAGAGTCTGATTCTAATGTTGTTATAGACATATCGGCTACTGGCAGTGTAAAGGTAAATCGGGAACCTACACCTTGCTGAGATTCCACCCATATGCTCCCTTTGTGCAGTTCCACCAGATGCTTTGTGATTGGAAGACCAAGTCCTGTACCGCCATGACTTCGTGTCAGCGAGGTATCTACCTGTTCAAAGTATTTAAAGATATCTTCCAGTTTGTTCTCCGGGATTCCTTCGCCTGTATCACTAACACAAATTTCCATCATACTCTCTGCTTTTCTTACTGTAACCTTTATGCAGCCACTGGTAGTAAACTTTACCGCATTACCTACAAGATTATATAATATCTGCACTACCCTATTTTCATCCGCCATCACAGGAGGAAGATCATCCGAAATTTCTGAAATGATTTCATAGTCCTTTGAGCAGCACAACTGCTGAAAGATCGTCACTACCGTATGTATTAGCCCTTCTATCCGGATTGGTTGGATATTTAGTATAATATCCCTGTATTTCATTTTAGAGTAATCAAGTATATCGTTAACCAGGTTGGCAAGCCTGCGGCTGCTGCCTGCAATGATGGATAGATTCTGCTTTTGGCAGCTGTTCATTTCTCCGTCAACTCCCTTGAGCATGGCTTCTGTGATACCCAGGATACCGCTCAATGGAGTTCTAAGCTCGTGGGATATGTTGGCAAGAAATTCATCTTTGATTTTATCCATCCTCAATAATTGTTGTGATAATGTATTGACATTTCTAAAAGCCTCGGATGATCTTCTTGCAAGTATGAAGGATTGTAAAAGCAATAATATGAACAGGCTTAAGGAAACCCATTCGCCTGAATTACTTAGTATAATATTGTTATTGTACAGGACATCATGCATCGCTGATATAATAACGATCATCGCCCCTACCAGCACGATTCCAGCCCCTCTTCTACCCTTAAGAAAAGCCAGCCCCAGAGTATATACAGAGTAAACACCAAAAAGTATTGCAAAAAACTGCACGATGTTCACCCATCGTGTAAAAAAGGAAATTGGCGTAAGCATGAATAGAAGCGTGGCAACTAATGCATATATCCAGCCGGCTTTAAGAATTTTTTTTGATTTTTCTTCCGGAAACAATTCCTCGACCATAAAGGCAGCACAAATAGAAAACAAGCATAGAGTGATATAACTAATGATGATAATGGCACGAAAGCTGATAAATGGTATAAGCCTATAAACCAGATAATCACCGTAAATCATTGTCCTGCCGGCAAAAATAATGCACATGAACACATAGTAAAGACTACTTTTATCTTCTCTCCTCAACAGAAAAATGACAAGATAGTAAAATGCCATTACTAATAAGGCTCCAAATAAAAACAAATCTTTATCCGAAATAATCTTCTCCATGTTTCTAATCTGCTCAGGCTTACCCATATTGATGGGATACCACATACCACCTCGGGCATAAGTGAAATTAGAGACATGAAATATTAGTGTAAAACTTTCGCTCTTAGGCGTAAACTCTACAACTTTTGGCATGTACCCAGGTTCAAACTGCTCCTTATTCGTAGCAACCTTTCCGTTGGATGAAACAAGGTTGTCATTGATGTATAATTCATAAGCTGTTGAAAAGGTAGGAATTCTGAGTGCTAGTGGTTCATCCGCTGCAGCATTTACAACATATATGCTGTAGGTGGCATAGCCAAAGCCCGGCAACTTTTCACCGTTTAATGAGTAACTGTTCCACACTGCTGGCACATCCGCTATCACATCAGCAACAGGATTGTTTTCTGTAAGCTCTTTATATGAGACAAAGCGTTTCCAGTAAAAATTCCATTCTCCGTTTAAGTTCAAAACACCTCTTTGATTCAGACTCCAATTTTGCAGATCCAACACACCATCTTTAGGATGCAACTGATTTTTATATGTTCTTGAGAATAATAATATGCATATTATGCCAACCAAAGAGAGCAGCACACTAGATAACAGAATTAACATATGCGTTTTATATGACATTTCTTTCATCCAATCAACCTCCTACTCCACATTCCGGAAAACATGCCACAACTAACATAAAAACTCGAGTAATAGAAGAAAGTAATGATATTTGAATAATTATATCACATAATTGTAATAGAGAAACAGTCCGCCTTTTATTCGTGTTTTTTTTATGCGGATTATAGCGTAAAGATAAGTGGTCTATTGGAGTGAATTGTGTCATGAATAATGAGAAAAAAACGAGTCGGAGACAGGAGCATGATTACCCAAGCACGCCTTGATGATATAGCGCTGGGCCCGGGTGACTGTTTCAAAGTAATACTGGGCGGCATACCCCTCCGGCTGCAACGAGTCGGCCTTGTCATCATAACTAACTTTAATCTCCAGCTTGCTTCCCTGGATATCAATTCTCTTTAGCAGGTATCCGGCCTTTTCAAGGTTATCAGTGCTTCTCCAGTCGTCACTTTTGAAACCTTCCTCTTTTTTAATTAGATTTTTAAATAGTAAGTTATTAACAAAAGTGATATAATAGGTATAGATATGATTATTCATGTAAAAAGGTGGTATTGATATGGGGGAAACAAGAAAAAAAGGAATGCCTATAGGTATATCAGATTATAAAAATTTAATAGACAGAAATGCATATTATGTTGATAAAACGCTGCTTATTAAGGACCTTATCAACGATGAGAGTGAAACAATTGTAATTACCAGGCCAAGAAGGTTTGGAAAAACCCTTAACCTTTCCATGCTTTACTACTATTTCAACAATTCAGGTGACGATAATACTTATTTATTTACAGATAAAAAAATATTTCAACAGGGAGAAATATATTTATCTGAGCTGGGAAAATATCCTGTGATATATTTAACATTTAAAGATATTAAACAAAGAACATGGGAGTATTGCTATAATAGGCTAAAAAGTGATATTTCCAGTTTATTTATAAAATATAGATACCTAAAGGATTCTGATGTCTTATTCGATACCGATAAAAAAGACTTTATAAATATACTTGAAGGAAATGCTGACATAATAGCTTATAGCAAATCTTTAAAGATACTATCGTCAGCTTTAGAGCAGTATCACAAGCAAAAAGTGATAATACTTGTAGATGAGTATGATACACCTTTAAATGCTGCTCACATTAATGATTATCAAAAGGAAGCTGTAGATTTTATGAGGAGCTTATTAAGCGGGGCATTTAAGGACAATAACAGTCTTAAAAAAGGCATAATAACAGGAATTAATCGTATAGCTAAAGAAAATATATTCAGTGGTTTGAACAATGTAAAAGTATACACTGTTTTTGATGATATGTATGCAGAGTATTTTGGTATAACAGAACCTGAAATGAAGGAAATGCTCCACTATAATGATATGGAACTTACTGATGAAGTTAAGAAATGGTATGATGGGTATAGAATCGGAGGTTATGAAATATACAATCCATGGTCTGCAATTAACTATGTTAAGGATAAAAAACTGCAGCCCTACTGGGTAAATACTGCGTCAAATGATTTGATAATAGAATGCTTAAGAAAATCGGATAACATATTTAAAGACAAATTCAGTAAACTGCTAAACTATGAGTCAATAAAGGTAAAAATAGAAAAGGAAATGACCTATGAGATGCTGGATATGGAAGACAATATCTGGGGTCTGTTTATGAATGCCGGATATATAACCCTTGCAGGGGAAAATACAGGATTCATAGACTATAACATTAAAATACCCAATTATGAAATACAGTTGGAATTTGAAAAGATAGTAGCAATAAGTGCCAACATGGCTTCCGGCTACTTATATGATATGTTTCAAGCTTTACTGGAAAATAATATTGACCTTTTCGTCTACAGGTATAAGCTCTTGCTGCTGCAGGTTATGAGCTATCATGACAACAGGGAAAATGCATATCACATGTTCATGCTTGGGCTATGTGCCACATTAAGAAATATATATACTGTTAAATCTAATTTAGAAGTCGGACTTGGAAGATCCGATATAATCCTAATTCCAAAGGATAAAAAATATCATCCAATTATAATGGAGTTTAAAGCTTTGGGAAAAGAAGGCATAGAAAAGCTTGCAGCTGCAAAAAAACCTACGGTCAATGGAGATAATACGGACAGCGGAGATAATCCGAGCAGCTGGGGTAATCCGGACAGTGGAGATAATCGGGAAAGTTTAGCCCTGGAAACCATAGCTTATGAAGCAATAAAACAAATAAAAGATAGAAAGTACTACAAGGTTTTTGAAGGAGAAGGCTTCAAAGACGTCCTGCTTATGGGAATCGGTCATCATAAAAAGCAGTGTGCTGTTAAAACTGAGTATTTTAAGATTTAACTATAATTTTATTTATAAAGAAAAGCGAAATCACTATACTATAAGGAAGAGGAAGCAATTTGAGATACAACAATTTGATAGACAACAATTTGAGATGCAATAGATACAACAAACATATTATAAAAAGAACGGGTTTGCTTATAAGAAAAAATTACGTAATTCTTCTATCTTTTTTTCTTCCGGCAATTATACTAGAGCTGGCTTATATATCATGTGGCATATTTCCATTTGGTAAATGGGATTTACTTATTATAGACCTTTATCATCAATATGCTCCCTTTATATCTGATTTGCAGGATAGACTAAGGTCATTTTCGAGCTTGTTGTATTCATGGTCAGGCGGTCTTGGTACCAACTACCTGCCATTATATGCTTATTATGTGGCCAGCCCTCTTAATCTGATTACAGTCTTATTCCCCAAAGAATATTTGGCTGAAGCAGTACTAGTATTAACGCTATTGAAGGTTAGCCTGGCCGGAGCCTGTTTTGCCTATTACCTTAAAGGTGTCCATCATGAACAAAGTCTGGTCACAGTGGCTTTTTCGCTGCTTTATGCCCTTTCAGGCTATGTACTGGTGTTTTCCTGGAATATAATGTGGATGGATGCAATTTACCTCTTGCCGTTGATTATGCTGGGACTTGTGAAATTGGTCCGTGATTCCAAGGGCCTTTTCTACTGCATTACCTTGGCTGTTGCACTCTTGTCGAATTTCTACATTGGATTTTTCATATGTTTATTTACTATGCTTTATTATCCAGTCCTTCTCTTTCAATATAACAGTATCAAAAAACCGGTTCTGTTGCTCAAAAAAACTGCGAAATTTGCAGGATATTCACTGCTGTCTGCAGGACTTTCAGCTGTGCTGCTCCTGCCCACATACTTTGCCCTTAAAACAACCTCTGCAGCAGATGATGTGCTTCCCAAGACGATTACACATTATTTTGATCTGTTTGATTATATAACCAGACATTTTACCGCTGCTACGCCTTCCATCCGCGAAGGAATGCCGAACCTGTATTCGGGAATTGTTGTTTTAATCCTTTTACCTGTTTATTTCCTGTGCAAAAATATTCGGTTGAAAGAAAAGTTATGGAATTTAGCACTGCTTGCAGTTCTACTTGTAAGTTTCAACATTAATATTTTAAATTTCATATGGCATGGTTTCCATTATCCCAACCAGATTCCATACCGGTTTTCTTTTGTTTACATCTTCCTGATCTTATCCATGTGCTATGATGCCTTCAAAAGGCTGAATGAGTTTACCAGCAAACAGATAGGAGCTATCTGCATGTCAGTGCTGGGTATTATTGTTATTTCACAAAAATTTGATAACTTGTCACTGGAATATGCTATTATATATGCTAGCATAATATCCATCATCTTGTATGCTGTTGCCTTTGCACTTGACCGTTCATACAAAATCCGGCATTCACATTTGCCCAGGGCCCTGTTCTTTTTTCTAGCCATAACTGCTGAATTAGTGTCAAGTACAATTATAACCACCATAAAAATTGATTCACTTGAAGGTTATTCATTCCGTGACGGATATTCAAGTGGTAAGGAAGTCGCACAAATCCGCGAATGGATTCGTGATATAGAAAAGAAAGACAAGGATTTCTACCGTATGGAGGTACTGCCGCCCAAAACTACTAATGACCCATACCTTTATAATTACCGGGGTCTCTCTATTTTTTCTTCCACTTTGCCTGTGAAGCCTGTAAAAATGTTTGAGAACCTGGGTTACCATAGCAATAGCATCAACAGCTATGAGTACGAGGGATCCACAGCTGTACTGGATTCTCTTTTTGGTATCAAATATCTGATTTACCGCTCCAAAAATATTGAAGAACACTTATATGAAACGGTTGCAGCTACTGAAGAGATGACTGTTTATAAAAATCCATACACCTTGACATTGGGTTTCCAAGCTCCAGATGAACTGAAAAAATTTCACAGTACATGGACCAATCCTTTTGATGCTCAGAATGCCCTTATTAATTATATTTCTGGAATAAAGGATATTCTTGTCCCAATAGATCAGGAACAAGGGGCACAGGATAATCTGACTTTCAGTAGTTCCGGCACAAGGTATTACAGCTATAATCGGACCAATAAGGAAGTAAGTTCTACCGCAAAGGTTAAATTTTCAGTCAAAGAAGATCAGCAGGTTTATCTTTATTTCAAAGCACCTTACAATATGGAAGGCAGCGGTTTTGTTAAGATTGATGATAAAAAAGTTGATTTTAACCCTAAGCATTCTTCAATTATTAACCTTGGATTCTGCAAATCCGGTACTCTACCTGAACTTCAATTAACCTTTGAAAAGTCAGCTCCGGAATCGGGCAGGTTTGAAATATATGTCTGCGGTTTGAATCAGCAGGAATTTGAGAATGCAATGTCGCTTATAAGAGAAAAATCAATGACGATTGAAAGCTTTAAAGATACCAGGATCCGTGGTCACATAGAAACATCAACTGATGGACTGATGGTTATGACCATACCATACAACAAAGGCTGGCATGTCAAGGTCAATAATCAGAAAGTTGAAACACAGGCTATAGACGATTGCCTGCTGGCCTTTGAACTGCCCGCAGGTTCAAATAAAATTGAATTATGGTTCATTCCCGAGAAATTTTTCATAGGTTCTATGATAACATTGGCTTCCATTTTAATACTTGCCTTAGGATACCTGGGAAGAAGCATATGGAAAAAACGTGAGATGCATGGAGACGGTTCTCATATTTTGCAAGGTGCAGAACAAAGGGACGATTCTCCTGTTTCTGAACATACAGAAAATGCAGAAGATGGAGAACATATGGACGGTTCTCATGTTTCGATGTTGTGAAAGTAGGACATTTCTGATGTTTGAGTGCTGCAAGAACAATTATATTATTTGTTTGCAACAATAACATATGGTTCAAATATAAAATGCAATACAGGCAACATAGGTATGGATAATATAGATATATTAATAACGGAGGTTAGCTGAAAATGGGTAAGTCATTTATTACAGTGATTATTCCAGTATACAACGAAGAAAACCAGATTTTTGAAAATATTAATATCATCAGGGACTATCTATCAAAAACAGAAATGAATTTTGAAATCCTGCTTATAGACGACGGCTCTACGGACGACACGTGGTTTGTTCTTAAAATGCTCACGGAAACACATCCCGGCATTAAAGCGTTACGGCTCAGCAGAAATTTTGGCAAGGAAGCAGCCCTTTGCGCAGGATTAGAAGCTGCAGTAGGCGATGCTTGTATTATAATGGATTCCGACCTTCAGCATCCGCCCGAATTGATTCCTGAAATGGTCCGTCTTTGGAAAGAAGAGGGTTATGAAGTAGTAGAAGGAGTTAAAGCTTTACGCGGAAAAGAAAGCCCGGTTAATAAAGCTGGAGCTAATTTGTTTTACTATATATTAAGCAAGTTTTCCGGATTTGATATGAACCAGGCTTCAGATTTCAAACTGCTAGATAGAAGAGTCGTTCAGGCATGGCAAAGCATGAATGAAAAGAATACCTTTTTTAGAGGAATGTCAGCATGGGTCGGGTTTAACAGGATAAGTATTCCTTTTAATATAAGAAAAAGGGAAAAAGGAACATCCAAGTGGTCACTGCTTAAGCTTTTCAAACTTGCAATAAATGCCATAACCTCCTTTTCATCATTTCCCCTTCAAATAGTTACTTTTATGGGGTTGGTCTTTCTTGCAGGTTCGCTGATACTCGGAATCCAGACTTTATACATGAAGATCAAAGGTATAGCTTATAGCGGTTTCACAACAGTTATTCTTCTACTTTTGATAATTGGAAGTGCCCTGATGATAAGCTTGGGAATTATCGGGACCTACATCGCCAAAATATATGAGGAAGTCAAACAAAGACCCAGGTATATTGTGGCAGAGGAAATAGAAAGCAGGAAAGAGCTGTCAGTTAAACAATGAAGTTGACCGTTAAATATGCGTATCGCAGCGGTTAGCTGCAAACAAATAAACATACGCCGCGATAAATTAATATACTATATATTCTCAAAAACTACCATGTAATGCTTATACTACATGGTTTTGAGCAAAAAAGTTTGTTTTTTTGTTAACTTTTTGAGAATAATAGTACAAAGCCCAATCAAAAAGCCAAGAAGCCTCTTATCTTTATAGGTGGAAAGAAGCTTCTTATCTCCATGTTTTTCATAACCTATACTTTTCACAATTTAATCATGGTTTCTCCAGTATAATACAGTACCAGCCTGTGAAGAGCTCTTGTGCATGCAATATATAAAAGTCTTCTATCTAATTCGGTATGGTAATTGTCCTGAGAGACATTAAAAACAAGAACAACATCGAATTCCAGTCCTTTTGCCATATATGCAGGAATAACCAAAATACCCTGTTCAATTTCATCGCTATTTGAGTCAATAAGCTTTATATCTGTATACAAGTTAATATCTTCATACATCTTGTTTTGCCGTTTTAACAGTTTTCTCATTTCCCTCAATTTTTTATAAACATTTTCAGATTCACAGGTGGTTTTACATATAATCGCTATAGATTTATAACCTTGTTTCAAATGAGAATAAGCATCTTTTATAATTGTTTTATACATTTCATCCAGAGTGCTCTGAAATACTATCAACGGCTCCGCTTCATGTCTCTCAAAAGGTATAATATCCTGTTTCTTGCTAAGTAATCGCTGATTAAAAGTACTTATTTCATAGGATGATCTGTAACTTTTATTTAATGCGACTATTACTGACTTCTTCTTATTAAATATTTTTACTATAGTGTCATAAAATGAGAGGTCAATTTCTTTGTCCATAGATTGATTGACATCCCCCAAAACTGTATAATTAGCATCTTTGAATAACAGGTTGAAAACTTCATAATGCATAGGGGTATAATCTTGAGCTTCATCAATTACAACCTGTCTTATATCTGAAAATTCATTGCTGCCTTCTAGCCGAAATTTAAGATATAACAACGGTGCACTGTCCTCATAACTTATAAAATCTTTTTCTAGATTATCCCAGGTAAACTCGATTATTTGCGCAAGATTATCCGGCATTTCCAAGCCTTGCGAAAGTGTTTCAAATAACCATCTTTCCTTAAAAAGCAGTTTATAAACACTATAATAATCAACCTCCGTGAACTTTCTAATCTTATTCAAAAAAATTCTTGATTCTTTTATAGAAAGGAGACGAGCAAATTCCCTTTCTTCAAATTCATGTCCACCATGAACTTCAATAATCTTTTCAATTCTCCGCAGCCTATCCTTCTGCAAAGGACGAATTGCTTCCAGCATCATGTTTTCAATTCTTTTTAATCTCTCTGCTGCCGGCCGGTTTATTTTGTTATCTAAAAAGATGTTTTTCAACCGCTGCCGTGATTCAATTATTTTTCTTGCAAAATAAACATCATCAAAATGTATCATACGATGTTCAAAATATGCTATGAACCTGTCGAGAATTTTTACAAATAAATGAGATCCTTTAAATTTACTGCTTTGCTTTTTCAAAAGCACCTTTTCAGTATCTTGTGAAGATATTAATGTTTCAAAGTATTGATCCTTTGTTTCTACTCTTCCCTTTTTCTTTAAAGTTTTTACTGTATAATCAGAGAATGCTATTTGGTTTACATTTTCTTCTCCAAGTTCAGGCAGGACACTTGATACATATTGGCTGAAAATAGTGTTTGGTGAAATTATCAGCATGTTTTCAGAGGTAAGCTCTGAATGCAGTCCATGATAAAGCAAAAATGCAATTCTGTGCATGGCAATGGATGTCTTTCCACTCCCTACTACACCCTGCACAATTAACAATTCATTATCAGTATCTCTTATAATAATATCCTGGTCTCTCTGAATGGTTTCAACTATATTCTTCATCTTATCTGATGCATTTTTGTACAGCACTTCCTGCAGTACTTCATCATCTATCTTGACACTGCAATCAAAAAAGTACTTTAGTTCCGAATTTTCGATTTTATACTGTCTTTTAAGAATTACATCACCTTCAATATTCCCTGCCGGGGCCTTGTAAGAAGCCTTCCCTGGTTCATACCGGTAGTATATGCTTGAAATAGGAGCACGCCAATCGTAAACATATATCTCATGATTCTTTGAGTCTATAACACTATGTAATCCTATATATATTTTTTCTCTTTCTCCAAAGCCATTTTCAATAAAATCAAATCTGCCAAAGTAAGGGGAATAAAGCACTTTTTCATATTTTTTTATCTTTGCAGCAGTATCTTTATAGCTTCTTGCCTGGCTGTTGACTTCCTGAAGATAATTATTCATTTCTGTAAGCTTATCAAAATCTAAAGATGAATGCCCACTATTCTCCCACATGTCTTTTCTGGCTGCAATAAGAGATTTTTCTTTACCCGACAGCAACTCATATTGCTTACTCAGTTCTTGTTGAGTAGAATTAAGAGTTTGTTTGAGATATTCTGATTCTTCCAGGTAATTTTCCTGATTATTACTCATATACGCACGCTCCAATCTTTAAAGCACATATTATTTTATTTTTAAAAAATAACCCCTTGACAAAACATTGAATGTATTATACAATTGTATTGTAGTATTATAATAAACTTGGGTTAGTTATGCTCAGAATTACATTATAACCTTTTTGATTAATTATATCAAGTATTTTTTATCTTACAATATTTTAACCGTACTAGGTGCATTACCCTATCACACCTTTTATATGAATAAATCGGATATCTACCCATCTGTATCCTATTAATGGGTAATAATCCTGATCATCTGAATGAGTAGCTATAAGTATGTTTCCAAGTTCAGGAGGACTACCTGTATGAACTACCACAGGAGAATGATTAAAAAATCCATTGCCAACAAATGACAGTTGAATAATATCTCCAGGCTTTATATCTTTAATATCCACCTCTTCTGCAAAAGGTCCAGGCCCGCTATTGCTTGTCAAAAACCTGTACAGATAATTTACCCCTGTCCAGGATGGAGTCCTGTTATTTGCATTTATATAATACCATCCATATGCTGGGGTATAGTTCATTACCCCACTTCCGGCGTGAATTACCTGAGAGGCAAAGTTGGTACAATCACCGCCAATATTTTCGAAATCATAATATGCAGGATTCCTGGCATAAGCCCACTTATGAGCATATGCCACTGCCTTCTCTCTGCTATATTCATATACCCTCATACTTCCTGTAGCGCACCCCATATATATTAGATATATATACACATTATTCACTTGTAATAGTTAATGTGCTTAATGAATCACAATTCACTACATTTAACATGGATTTAACAAATAGTTAATTCAGCTTTAACCCTGTATTTGTATAGTAAAACCATAAAATGAATTCATTTTAAAACAAATAACAAAATTTATTTAAATTAAAAATGAAATGGAGGAATTAATATTTATGAAATTTACTGGTTTCAATACTAAAAGCAATATAAGGTTTACTGCAATGTTATGTTTGGCTTTTGTTACGCTTCCACTTATATTTTCAAGCTGCAATTCAGCAAATACATCTACTGATAGTGGAAAGCTCAGTAGTAAGCTTGAAATCATAGGCTCAACTTCCACTCAAAAGCTATTTGAAACTCTTGCAGATGAGTTTGTCATAAAGAACCCAAAAGTAAAAATTAACTATCAAGGTGTCGGGTCAAGTAAAGGTATCAAGGCTGTAAAAGATGGTACAGGAGATATTGGTACTTCATCCCGCGAACTTAAGGAAGAAGAAAAAAGCTGGGGACTTAAGGAATATGTCCTGGCAAAAGACGGCATAGCCATAGCAATTAATCCCGGGAATCAGAAAAATGAACTTACAGTAGACCAAATAACAAAAATTTTCAAGGGGGAAATTACCAACTGGAAAGATATTGGAGGCAAGGACAGGAAAATAATAGTTTTAAGTCGTGAAGCAGGATCAGGTACCAGAGGAGCCTTTGAAGAATTACTGAAAATTGAAGATCAGGTTGTAAAAGAAGCTCTTGTTTATGACGGAAACGGGCCAATGAAAGCAGCAATTGCAAGCACTGAAGATGCTATCGGCTATATATCTTTCGGCTATATGGATGATTCAGTAAAGACTTTAAGGATTGATGGCGTCGAACCAACTATAGAAAATGTACTTTCCGGCTCCTATCCCCTGTCAAGGCCTTTTATAATCATGACAAAAGGCGAAGCAGAAGGGTTGGCCAAATCTTTCATAGATTTTGCACTTGATAAAGAGGGACAGAGCATTGTAAAGGATGAAGGATATATTCCAATTAAATAGAAATTTGAAATGTGAAGTCAAGATAGAACTGTCTCAAGCTATTTTAAAGAGAACTGTCCCCAAACAGGAGGACTGTTCCCATGTATCTAAGAAACAGGAGAACCGTCCCCATGTGTCTGTGTCTACCCATGTGGCTAAGGAGGAAATAAATACAATGGCTTATGTAAAAAGTGAAGCTTTTGGCAAAGTATCGCCAAAGGATGTTAAAAGTAAAACAACTATAAATACCAAAGCAATTGGTAACACCAAGTTTAAGTGGAATAAAGTGAAAGAATGGCTGGCTGAGAAAATGTTCTTTTTCTGTGCATTTATCTCTGTTTTCTCCCTTGCTCTCATAACTGCATACATTTTTATTAAAGGTACTCCAATAATATTTAAAATAGGCCTATCAGACTTTATATTCAATAAAGACTGGAACCCTGACCCTGTAAGAGGGAATCCTTCCTTTGGAATTTTCTCAATGATTGCAGCATCGATGCTTGCCACATTTGGATCAGTTATTGCAGGCAGTTTTCTCGGGATACTCACTGCGGTATTTCTTGCAGAGATTGCTCCGCTTTTTGCAGTAAAGATATTTAAACCTGCAATTGAGCTTCTTGCTGGTATACCATCCGTAGTATATGGATTTTTCGGACTCGTGATGATTGTCCCTTTAATAAGAAAATACCTGGGCCCTCCTGGAAACAGCCTGCTGGCTGTAATCATCATACTGACCTTTATGATACTGCCAACAATTGTTAATATATCAGAAGCAGCTATAAAAGCAGTCCCAGCTGAATACAAGGAAGGTTCACTTGCAGTTGGAGCGACCCATATACAAACCATATTCAAAGTGGTTCTGCCTGCTGCCAAATCAGGTATTCTGGCATCAGTAATTCTGGGAATGGGTAGGGCAATTGGAGAAACAATGGCTGTGATTCTTGTTGCAGGGAATTCTACCCTGATGCCTGAATCTCTCTTAAGCCCGGTACGCACCCTTACTGCCAATATCGCTTTAGAAATGGGTTACGCTTTTGGTGACCATGAAAGTGCTCTTTTCGCTACAGGTGTAGTACTGTTTATATTCATAATGACCTTAAACATTATTTTCAACATGCTTGTAAATAAGGCAGGTGGACACCATGATTAATAACATGACTAATAAAAATATTATTATAAATATGAATAAAAATTTAAACGAAAATATAAACGAAAATATGAATAGAGTAGCTGGTAATGCGTCTGTCAGACTAATTGATAAATTTATAAGAGCTGTTATCTGGTTCTTCTCATTTATAGCCTTAGGCTTTCTAATATGGATAATCGTATTTGTTTTTATTAAAGGAATCCCTCATATATCCTTGAGCTTTTTAACTTCTCCTAATAACGGCAAAAATGAGGGCATTTGGCCTATGATAATAAATACCCTTTTTATAGTGGTTACATCACTTGCTATTTCAATCCCTGTAGGAATAGGTGCTGCAATATATCTGGTAGAATATTCAAAGCCCGGTAAAGTTATAAATACAATCCGGTTTGCAGTTGAAACTTTGGCAGGAATTCCTTCAATACTGTATGGTTTGTTTGGTTTGATATTTTTTGTTACAATAATGAAACTTAGCTTTTCAATATTAGCAGGAGCCCTGACCTTAAGTATAATGGTCCTCCCCACTGTAATTCGTACCACCGAAGAAGCATTAAAGTCTATACCCTCTTCATATAGGGAAGGCAGCTTTGCTCTCGGTGCAACCAAACTGTTTACAATCAGAAAGGTTGTATTGCCCTGTGCAGTTCCGGGCATTCTTACAGCAGTAATACTTAGTACAGGGCGTATTGTGGGAGAAACCGCTGCAGTATTTTTAACGGCAGGTATGGGAAGAAATATAGCGAGAAACATTATGGAGTCAGGAAGAACACTTTCAGTACACCTATATATTCTGGCAAAAGAAGGGATATCATTTGATAAATCATATGCAACTGCAACCGTGCTCATAATTCTTATAGCAATAATTAATATGGCATCATCCAGACTTGCTGCCCGAATGAAAAAATGAAATGAGGTGAAAGATTTAGTATGATGAATAATGCTGTTCAGAATAATGTTAAGATTTCAACGCGTAATCTAAATTTATTTTATGGTAGTATGCAGGCATTAAAACAAATAACTATGAATATTGAGGAGAGAAAAGTTACCGCATTAATAGGTCCCTCCGGATGTGGAAAGTCCACATTTATTAAGACTTTAAACAGAATGAACGATCTTATATCCGGTGTAAATATAAAAGGAGAGGTACTGCTTGATGGTTTAAATATATATAAGGATTACGATGTAGCAGATTTGAGAAAAAGAGTTGGAATGGTGTTTCAGAAACCAAATCCTTTTCCAATATCCATATATGATAATGTTGCATATGGACCAAGGATACATGGTATTAAAGACAGAGCCAGGTTAAATGATATCGTTGAAAAAAGTCTCAGAAGTGCAGCACTATGGGATGAAGTAAAGGATCGTCTTAAGCATAATGCCCTGAGCATATCAGGGGGACAACAGCAAAGACTTTGTATAGCAAGAGTTTTAGCGGTAGAACCTGAAGTAGTTTTAATGGATGAGCCAACATCTACCCTGGACCCTGTATCTACATTGAAAATTGAAGACCTAATTGATGAATTAAAGGGAAAATATACAATAGTAATAGTAACTCACAATATGCAGCAGGCAGGCCGTATATCCGACAAAACCGCATTTTTTCTACAGGGTAATGTTATTGAATTTGATGATACGGAAAAAGTATTCAGCAGGCCCGTAGACAGCAGGACAGAAGACTATATAACCGGACGGTTCGGATAAAAGTTAATATAACGTCATGTGATATGATATCAGGTAAGGTAACATCAGGTAGTATAAAATCAGGCTATATAATTTACAATTTGAAAGAGTTAATGAAGAATTTGGTAATAAATGCATACGGAAAGGTGGAATTGTTAAATGGTAACACGACGTTCTTTTGAAATGGAACTGAAAGAATTGCACATGGAATTGATAAAAATGGGCAGTCTTGTTGAAGAGTCAATAGAAAATACAATATTGGCTTTAAAAAAGCAGGATGTAATATTGGCAAAAAAAATTTTTATGAATGATGATGTTATTGATGATGTTGAGCAGAAGATCGAAAGGAAATGCCTGCACCTTATAGCAACTCAGCAGCCCCTCGCCAAGGACCTACGATCAATTGGTGCAGCTTTAAAAATCATAACAGATATGGAAAGAATAGCAGATCACTCAGCAGATATAGCAGAAATAACAATCCGAATGGCTGGTGAAAAATATATAAAGCCTTTAATTGACATACCTTTAATGGCAGAACTAGCCCGAAACATGGTGAAAAGAGCTCTGGATGCTTATGTAAGACAGGATATGGAACTTGCCAGGCAGGTATGTTCTGATGACGATGATGTAGATAATCTGTTTTCAAGGATAAAGCTTGAATTAATAAATATAGTAAAAAATGACCCTGATTCTGTTGACCAGGTTATTAATTTTCTACTTATAGCAAAATACCTGGAAAGGATGGCAGATCATGCAACAAATATAGGCGAATGGGTTGTATTCAATGTAACAGGTGAACATGAGCATCTGGCAAAAATGCTTCATAAAGATGATGCGAAACGTAATCCCTTTGCAGATATTGAGGCCTGAATATCCTGTGGCTTTATATGTCAAGAGATGTATCTCCCTGGCAGGTAGTATCTATTTTATGTTGAGAAATGTCCCCAATAAATGTGGTAAAATTATATTGTGATTATGATTTTAGTTTATTATGATTTTAGACTATTGAAGGAGTTTATCATGGCAAAAGAATTAATTTATGTTCTGGAAGATGAGGAGCATATTCAACAGTTAATTAAATATAATCTTGAAGCAAATGGTTATGAAGTTGTGGGTTTTCAAAATGGTGAAAGTCTTCTAAAACAAATTGAAACTTCTCTCCCCGGCCTTTTTATACTGGATATAATGCTGCCGGGTATTGATGGCCTTGAGGTATGCAAAAGTATAAGACGTGATCAAAAGCTAGGAACCATTCCCATAATTATGCTTACTGCAAAAAGTGAAGAGTTGGATAAGGTTTTAGGATTGGAACTGGGAGCAGACGACTATATTACCAAGCCTTTCAGTGTAAGGGAGCTTACAGCAAGGGTAAAGGCATTATTGCGAAGAGTCAATGCTCTTGTGCCTAATGGAAAAGAAGAAGAAAAAGAGAAGGAAGAAAACAAAGAGGATGTAATTAGATACAAAGATATATGTATTTATACTGACCGTCATGAGGTATATAAGAGTGGCAAGCTTATTGATTTGACCCTGAAGGAATTTGACCTATTGAAAATTCTCATGTTAAATAAAGGAAAGGTATTGTCAAGGGATCTACTGCTTGACAAAGTATGGGGATTCGACTATTACGGTGAAACTCGTACA
>Ga0116195_1001006_pt1 | contig 19192 bp, 18 predicted proteins | sample AD_SCU002_MetaG_FD_89881 | JGI IMG/M metagenome (GOLD analysis project Ga0116195, IMG submission 89881) | Active sludge microbial communities of municipal wastewater-treating anaerobic digesters from China - AD_SCU002_MetaG | ecosystem: Engineered > Bioreactor > Anaerobic > Digestate | place...
ACCTCTGGTCGCGTGGCTTCACGATAAGCGGGAAGTCCATCCTGGAAGTGTCGAAGTCCTTTAGAAGCGTTGTATCGGGAACGGGAATCGAGAGAGAGGAGGCCAGTTGCGTCATGGTCCACTTATCGTGCAAAACCTGTATATGTTCATGCCTGGGCACGATTACCCTGACGCGTCCCTCGAATTTGTGCATGAATCTGCTTATAACGAAGCCTTCTTCGAAGGTAGGAAAAAGTAAGTCTATCTTCAGCTCTTCTATTTTTTTGAGAAGACACTCTATGAACTCGTCGCTCTTCTCGCTCACAGGAGGATATATGAATTTACCTTTCAGATATTTCGAGTACAGACCACCGCTGACCTTGCCGCTGTCGGCAGCGAAGACCTCATGACCCTGTCTGGCCAGAAGCCGGATGCTGTTGAGCGCATACCACATTCTTGCGCCTGTAACCAGTACCCTCATCGAACACCCCCGAAATCTATTCTATAGTAAATTAGGGATAGTAGAAATCTGTTAACATATCAACATCCGATCTGTGTAACGATCCCAAATTTAATTATATCATCTCCGGTGGAATTGGAACAAATTGCAGGCTTGGATCGATGCTTTGTTGGCCGATTTTGAGATATGGAAAGAAAATAATAGAGCAGTATTCCATATACAATTTACACATTAATTTACATAAACGAGGATATTTGACTTTTAGGGAATTAATTGTATAATATATCTGCAAGGTTGTTGGTTAACTTTTGACATACAAATACGATAGGGACCCGATAAAAAGGAAATGAAGTTAGCCGCAATCCGGACAACTCCTCGTTTCGTAGCAATTCCCCCTTCGATTCCTGGCGCCAGTCAGGAATCCTTTTTTTGCTCTCATGAAGACTTACAGCGATAACCATCTTAAGAGCCGTGGTGGGTGGTGGTTAGTGGATAGTGAGGGGTGAATACGGTTCTTCCCAAAGACGGCTCTTTCCGCAGTATCAATCGAGATTGAAATCGTGGCCGCAGTTGGAGCAGAACCTTTTCTCCATTTCGTTCAGTTTATAACAGAGCGAGCACTTTTTGTAACCCACCAGAGAAGTTCCGCAGTTCTTACAGGTAGAGGCTCTGTCGTCGTTCTCGGCATCGCATTCGGGGCATCTGGAGTAACTAAGAGGTTTCTTTCTTTCGGTTTTTGCCTCTCTATCGGATACAAAGGTGTAGTCGTAAGTCATATCTTCTTGAACCTCTCTTCGGGGAGATCTCTGGTCATCCAGAGGTCCGCTGGATTTCCTCGTCCGGGCCATTCCGACCAGGGCTCTCCCGATAGAGGAGGCGACGATTCCAAGTATCACGAAAGTGAACATGCTTGTGAAGACCGTCCCGATCGCGGGCGCGAGAAAGAAACTGGCGAAACTGAATATTATCAATCCAACGCCGACAGCGTAGATTATTCCTCCTATTATTCCTATTACTATTCTTGTCGAATCTTCCGAGCGGTTGTACATAATACCACCGTCCTTTCATTTAGATTCTACAATAGAGACCTCTATTCGGAGATATCATGTAGAAGAACCTCTACATTCAATTTGTAAAGTTGTACAATTGTTTTATAGAAAACTGGGGGGAGAGTTGTGGATACATCGATGGTTTTTTTGCTTCTCGCTCTGTTCTTTAGTGTCATAGCCGTTTTGATAATCCTCTACAAATAACGCAGAAAACTGGAATAAGCAACACAGGCTTCAGGGACAGCCGGCTCCGGGCGACACGACGAAAGGCGGGCCATTATAACGATTCACGCTGAAGCACTCACGGAAACGACGGGTTTCCGGAGTGTTTTTTTGTTCTATTAAAGGGTTTCCCAATATTATGAGCGTGGTGCTATAATACTATTCATTACTCTGGATGAAGGGATAGAATTGATTTTAGCCTTTTTACCCGCGGTTTTCTTCGGCTGGGCCCTCGGAAGAAACGACGCAGCCAACATATACGGGACGACTGTTACCAACGGACTCCTGAATTACAGATTTGCGGCGATAACCGCGAGTCTTTCAATAATCGCCGGGGCGATAATCGGCGGCAGGAACGGACTCGAAACTCTGGCGAGTTTGAGCAGTCAGACTCTCGTTTCGGCGGCGATCGTGGCGGCCGCCGCGGGTTTGTCGGTGATAATCCTGAATCACTTCGGCCTGCCGGTATCTTCCTCTCAGGCCGTAGTGGGCGCGATCATGGGTATCGGCCTTCTCAACGGAAGCGTCGACTGGTTCGTGGTAGCCAAGATCGTCATCTGCTGGATAACGACTCCTCTGGGCGCGGCCTTGCTCGGATATGTGTTGTACAGAATCATCGCGAGGTTCTTTCGCAGGATAAAATCGATAGTGGTTCAAGATATAACGCTAAAGGCTCTCGCCATCGTGATCGGAATTCTCGGCTCCTTTGCTCTGGGGGCCAACAACGTGGCCAATATAACCGGTACTTTCGTCGGAAGCATATCGATCGACGAAGCCGCGCTGATAGGCGGGCTGAGCATCGCCGCCGGCGCGATAATCTTCAGCAAGAAAGTCATGTACACGGTGGGCAAGAGGATAGTCTCCCTGGAGGCCTTTTCCGCGGTCGTGGCGGTCCTGGCGCAGAGTCTCACCGTTCTCATTTACGCTTACATAGGAGTTCCAGTCTCCGTATCTCAAGCTATAGTCGGAGCCGTTATAGGTGTGGGACTGGCCAGGGGTTCGAGAAACTTCGACGGCCGTCTGATCCGGAGGATCTTGCTGGGCTGGCTGCAAACCCCGCTCATCGCCGGCTGTGTGTCGGCGTCTCTATTCGCTATCTTCAGCTTTTTTGGATTGAGCTAATCCGAAGTCTTCGCCTTTTCAAGCTCGAAGAAAAACTCCACGCCATCTGGAAGATTCACAAAACCACAGCTTTTGCCGTCCAGATCGCAGATGGCCTTGACTATCGAAAGCCCTATGCCGTACCTCTCCTCTTCCCTTGTTCTGGCACTGTCGGTTCTATAAAAACTGGTCCAGATCTTCTCGCTCTCTTCCCCGGGTATGTTCCGGCCGGAGTTGAACACCCGCACAATCACCGAATTCTCTTGAATCTCTTTTCGGACAAAAATTTCCTTTCTTTCATCGACATGGTAAACGGCGTTGTTCAGGTAGTTGGTGAGTATCTGCTCCGTCCTGAAAGAATCGGCGTAGACAACCGTTCTTTCCCCCTCTGCGTACTTCGGCTCGATTCCATTTTTTAGAAAGACCTTTTCGAACTTTCCCGTCACCCTTTTTATCAGCTCATCGACGCAGAACTCGCTCTTGTATAGCGTTAAATTCCCCGTTTCCATCATCGATAGATCGAGGAGGTCTTTGACGAGCCTGCCCATTTTCGCCGTCTCCTCCTTGATCACTCCACAGTAAAAGTTCCGCTTTTCGTCACTGGAGGCTATGTTTAGTTCCAATCCTTCGGCATAGCCCTGAATGAGCGACAGGGGGGTCTTCAATTCGTGCGAGACGTTCGTTATGAACTGCTTCCTCATCTCTTCAACGGCTTTTTTGTGTTCTATCTCTTTTTTGAGCGCCTCGTTCTTCTGGCTGAGTTCTTTCAGCGTCGCATCGAGAGATTCCGAAAGATCGTCTATGCTACCGGCAAGCTGTCCGAACTCGTCTTTGGATTTGATTTCGCACTTTTCAGAGAAATCCAGGTCCTTCATCTTTCTGGTGATTCTGTTCATGTGAAGGATCGAACCGGTGAACCTTCTTGAAATGATGAGAGCTATAACCAGAGCCAGCGCCGAGGAGACCAGTCCGACTACTAGAAGAAAGCCGTTCACTACCGAGACGCTGCTCTCGATGGAGGACACGGGAATGCTCATGTGAAGGGTGAAGCCGTTGTCCAGCCTGGATTTTAGACTCAGAAACCTCTGTTCTCCCATCCTGTCTATGGCGAGTTCGATCTCCGTGCCGGAATCGATCTTTTCGCTGTAGACCGTTTCGAGAGGTTTTCTGGACGGAGGTATCCTTCTGGTGTCGATCCCGGGGACGAAACCGCCGGGTTCCTGCGGAATGAGGTGCGTCGTATAGATCGGATCGCCCGAACCGTTGAAAATGAGGATCATGGCGTTGAGTTCGTTGCCCATATCTACGAGAAAATCGACTTTCTCCTGGTAATCGGAGACTCCGAAGGAATTGATGCTGTTCCTGGCCTTGATCAGCTGATCCTTTTTCGTTTTCATGTAGTACGGTTCAAGCATGAAGGTATTTGCAAGCCACAGTGCCGAAATGATAAAGAGTATCACCGCAAGAATCTGTAAAAAGAGTTTCCTGCGAATCGGGCTCATTGGCGAACTCCGAACCTGTAACCGTACCCCCTGATAGTCTCTATGTACTCGCTCGCTTCCCGTAACTTTGATCTCAACCTGTTTATGTGAGTATCGACTGTTCTATCGGTACCCTGGTAATCGTATCCCCAGACGCTATCGAGGAGCTGGTCTCTTGTGAGCGTTATTCCGCTGTTGGAGACGAAACAGCTGAGCAGATTGAACTCGGTGCGACTGAGAACGATTCTCCTGTCGTTGACGTACACTTCCATACTGGAGGGCTTTACATGAAGAACTCCGATCTTCGTTTCCTTCTGCATCGGGCAACTCCTCCTGAGTAGCGCATTCACTCTGGCCACGAGTATTCTGGGACTGAAGGGCTTGGATATGTATTCGTCGGCGCCGCACTGGAAGCCTTCCAGTTCGTCGGTTTCGGCGGATTTCGCGGTGAGCATTATAACGGGGATATGGCATCTCTCTCTTATCTCCTCGAGAACCTCTATACCGCTCATACGCGGCATCATTATATCCAGAATGATGAGAGACAGATCGGGATTTTCGCAGAACTTCTGGAGAGCTTCCTCGCCATCAACCGCCAGAAGCACCTTATAGCCTTCCATTTCGAGAAAATCGGCCACCAGTATCCGCATATTTCTTTCATCTTCGGCGAAGAGGATTTTCAACCCACGACCTCCCTGTCCGGTATGGCTTTATTCTAATATCGCCATGTCACAAATCTATCACAGAGCCGCTGTGATAATTCTGTGACAGAAGCTCCTTAAAATCGATCAACGATGAAACTGGAGGAACCACTGTGGAAGAGATCAAGGGAAGGCACGAACTCAAGTATTATATAAGCTGTTTCGACTATATCTCTCTCAAGAGCAGGATCGGACACGTCATGGAGGTCGATCGAAACGGTAACGGTAACGGCGACTACGAAATAATCAGTCTGTATTTTGACGACATCTACAACTCGGCGTACCGCGAGAAGATCAGCGGAACAGACAACAGAACGAAATACAGGATACGGATCTACAACTTCAGCGATAGCGTCGTTAAGCTCGAGAAGAAGACCAGGAAGGGAGATCTGACTCAAAAGGTCGGCCGCGTCATTTCCAGGGACGAATACGAGGAGATAATGAAAGGCCGGGTTTCCTTCTTGCTGGAGGAGAGACCGCACGAGTTCATAGACTTCTACGAAGGAATAAAAAACAGAACTTTGAAGCCTAAAGTACTGGTCCGCTACAATCGCGAGGCGTACTGCCTGAGAGCGGCCAACCTGAGAATCACCTTCGACGGGAATCTATCGACGGGAAACAACAACCTCGATCTCTTCGACAGAAGCGGTTCCTTCACACGCTCCATGAGCGATCTCATGATACTCGAGATCAAGTACGACGGATTCTTCCCTTCTCACATAAAGAGTATCGTTCAGAGCGAGGGGAGGTTCAGGAGCAGCGCATCCAAATACGTAATCGGGAGAAAATACAACTACCTGTATTAGTTTTAAGGAGGACAGACATGGAGACATTCAAAGACATATTCAAGAACAGTTTTCTGGAAAACTTTTCGGCATCGCAGATATCGGCAGCCGATACGGCGATAACACTGCTCTTAACCTTTCTCATCGGTATTTTCATCTTTCAGGTATATAAGAGGACCTTCCAGGGAATAATGTACACCAAGAGTTTCAACGTATCGCTGGTCATGATAGCCATGGTCACCTCCCTGGTAATAATGGCCGTAACGACCAACATCGTGCTTTCGCTTGGAATGGTGGGCGCTCTAAGCATCGTGAGGTTCAGAACCGCGATTAAAGACCCGATGGACATAGTCTTCATGTTCTGGGCGATCGCCGTGGGGATAGTCACGGGCGCCTCTTTCTATCTGCTCGCGGTCATGGGCTCGGTCATCATAGGCATAATCCTGCTTGTATTCGCCAACTTCAAGTCCCAGACGTCGCCCTACATACTTCTGCTGGACTACGTAAATTCAGAGGCCGAGAAGGCGATACTCGACAAGCTGAAGGACAAAGTCAAAAGGTACAATATAAAGTCGAAAACGGTCACGGCGGAAAACATCGAGCTTTCCGTGGAATTGCGCATCAAAAGCGGAGAAATCGATTTCGTCAATGAACTCAAATCTATCGACAGCGTATCGAACGCGGTTCTAATAAGTTACAACGGTGATTACGCTGCCTAGAGGGGCGATGATATGAAAAAGCTTTTAAAGGTGTCGGCACTAATGTTGCTTGGCTTATTGACGGTGGTCTTCTTCGGCGCCTTCGAGGGAGGTTCGCAGACTGTAAGAAATCCGACGGACGCCGTTCTTTTTCCTCACGACAGAGTTATAGACGTATATATAGAAGTTGACGAGGCCGAGCTCCAGAAGATGTTCGATCAGGCCCGTATGGAAGAATACATAATGTGCAACGTCGTTTACAACGGCTATCGCATAAAAAACGTCGGGATCAGACCCAAGGGCAACTCCTCGCTCATGCAGGCAGCGAATTCCACTTCGAACCGTTACAGCTTCAAGCTCGACTTCAACCACTATGTCAAAGGTCAAAACCTTTTCGGAATAACCAAGATAAACCTCAACAACGGTTTCTCAGACCCCTCGTTCATGAGAGAGTACCTGACGTACGAGATCTCGGAAATGCTCGGTCTCGAAACTCCGCGGACAACCTATATTGCGTTGCATATAAACAACCAGTACTTCGGGCTTTATCTGGGTGTCGAAAACATAGACGAAAACTTCGTACGCGATCACTTCGCTTACGGTTACGGAGATCTGTACAAACCGGAAGGCACCGGAGCCAATCTGGTGTACATAGACGACGACCCGCAGAGCTACCCCGGTCTGGCCCTTCAAACCAACGAGGAGACGAGCGACAGAATCTCTATAGTTGAGATGTTGAAGGTTTTACAGGAAGGGACGTACGAAGAACTTGAAAAAGTGCTGGACATAGACTCCTTTCTCAAGTATTACGCTCTTTGCGTAGCCGCCGGAAGCATGGATTCGATACTGGGCGGAATGAACCACAACTACTACCTCTATGACAGAGACGGTCAATTCGTGATGCTACCATGGGATTTCAACATGGCCTTCGGGGGATTCGGCGGCGACAGAGGAAGCGGCGGCAGCTTCTACATAGACACACCGGCCGTCAACATGGCCTCGCTCCCGATAGTCAACAGACTGCTCACCAGGGAGGAGTACCTGGAGAGATATCACGGCTATCTTCAGCTTATAATAGACGGCTATCTGAACGACGAATTCTTCGCAGAACGGGTTGAAGAAGTCGCTGCGATGATCGATCCTTACGTCAAGGACGATCCCACAGCGCTGTATTCGTACGAGCAATTCCTGGCTTCCTTCAACTCCACTGATGGCCGGAGCACGGGACTGATCGACTACAACAGCGCCAGAGTCGAAACGATCTTAAAACAACTGAGCGGGGAGATTCCCTCTAAAAGCGATGGATCCGACAGTACGGCGAGCTCTTTCTTCGAAAGAATGCCCATGGCCGGTAACGAAGGCTGGAACGTGCCGGCCAACGCGATGCCGGTGAGAGACAACAGGAACGCAGAGAATATCGATCCCCTCGAGATGCTTCCCGAAAGGGAGGAAAGAGTGCAGAACATGCAACCCCCAGATATGCAACCTCCTCAAGGAATGCCCGTCGATGCGGGCGGCATGGTCGAGGGGAGGGCAAACATGCAACCACCCTCTGAGATGCCCGATTTCGATATGGGAAACAGGGCGAGGGGAGAAGCCGAGCAAATCCCCGAAAAGTCCGACGATTTGACCCGGAGTGAAACTATAACGATATACGCCTCCATGCTCGCTCTGGGATTATCTATTACGATCCTAAAGTTGAAACGTAAAATCTAGAGTGAGGGACAACCCGGTTTTTCACTTTTCCAGACAAGAGGAGTGTTCCTGACTTCGGCGAGCGGAAAGAGGTTTCGAGGCTTCTGGCTCCGAAAAGGGAAGAAATGTTATACTAAGGCCGGGAGGTGAAAAAAATGAAGAAAGCGTTGCTTTTACTGATTCTCGTGGCTGTAGCCGTTTCGGCCTTCGGCTATACTTTCAACACCAACAACATAGGTGGGTCGATAGCGTATTTTCCGTTCATCCTTCAAACCTTCTCGGCCAGAGGGTATTATCACATAGGGTTCAAATTAGCCGATCCCTGGAGTGTCGGTCCGCTGGAATTCACCCAGATGATGCTTTATGCCGGTCCGACGGTCTCCTACAGCTCCGACTTGGGGGGAGCGAGTTTTGAATTTGGAATAAGTGGAAGGCTCTTCACGGGTATCGAGAATCTGTCCTTCCCCTTCTTTGGAAGGAAGTTCATGGTAGCCGTCGGATTGCGAGGCTCTTCAACGTACTCGTTTTCCAAAGGAAAGTTTTCTATGCCCCAGATATCTCCGGCTCTGAGCATCATCGACGTTACGAAGATGACCGACAGGCTCAATTACTCCCTGTACTTCTGGCCCCTGCCAGTATTGCTGGGTTTCGACGTTTACTTCTGATAGATTTGAAATAAAATAGTGAAGGCCCTTAACTGGGCCTTTTCTTCCTGGAGATACAGGATATTCAAATGATGATACAATTCCCTTTGAAGAATCCGGTTTTCTGGGGGAATTGTTTTGTCTAAAGTGGTTGTGCTATACAAATCCAAATACGGGAGCTGTGAAAAATACGCCAGATGGATTGCCGAAGATACCGGGGCGGATATTTCCGACATCTCTTCGTTCGATACTGAAAGGCTTGGCAACTACGATGTGGTTGTCTTCGGCGGGTCGCTTTATGCTGTGGGTATAATCGGTCTGTCGGTGATCGACTCACGAACGACGAGAAAGGCATGCTGGCATCGTACTCAGTGCCGGTGAACTGGACAAACAGGAAGAGCACAGCGCCGCTGGTAGAAAGTATAGAAGAATTCATCAAGAAGGGGCAGTGATCGTAAGTGAGAGTATTTTCAGTTCTTGCAAGTCCGAGAATCAAGGGGAACACTTCTGTGGTTCTGAAGAGATTTCTCGAAGGAGTCAGGGAGAATCACAGCGGTGTCGAAGAGCGCACCGCGATTCTACACGAGAAGAGCATAAGGCCCTGCATGGCCTGCGACAATTGCAAGACCGGTCCGAAAGTGTGTGTCATAAGCGACGACATGCAGCAGCTTTACAGAGAGGTTGAGGCCGCGGACGTTATAGTGCTCGCTACTCCCATCTACTGGTGGAACATGACCGCTCAGCTGAAGACCTTTGTCGACAGGCTTTACGCGATGGACTTTGAAAAATCCTTCAAAGGCAAGAGACTGGTCCTCCTGATGACTTACGGCGGTGAGGATCCCAACTCCGGCGCCGAGATAGTTGAAAAGAGCTTTAGAGAGATCTGCGAGTTTCTCTCCATGGAGTTCACCGGTAAGTTCGGGCTGTGCAGCGAAAATCCTATCGAGCTTAGAGAGCGCTCCCTCGAGGAAGCTTACAGTCTTGGCAGAAAGTTGTAACCGACTCGGACGTACCAGGAAACTCAACAAGTCGAAAATCGGCTCACGTTTCGGACACGACTATGTTTCGGCCGCTTTGTTTGGCCGTATATAGAGCCCTGTCCACGCGCTCATAAGCTCTATCCAGGGAATTTTCCTCACATCTTATAGACGCGATCCCGAAACTCGCCTTCACTCTTATGCTTTCTCCATCGATCGAAAACTCGGTCCGCTCGATCATAGTTCTGAGTTTTTCGGCCACCTTTCTAGCCTCTTCGACAGATGTGTTGGGAAGCAAAACGATAAACTCTTCTCCGCCCCAACGACAGGGTTTATCGACGGCGCGGAGATTTTTCCTCAACAGGCCTGCGATTTCCTTCAGAAGCTTGTCCCCGATCGGATGGCCGTAGTCGTCGTTGATTTTTTTGAAGTGATCGATGTCCATGAGCACCACACTGCCGCTGGTACTGTATCTGCAGATCGATAGGCTCTCTTCCCCGGCAAATTCATACCATTTTCTCCTGTTGTAAAGACCGGTGAGGGTATCGAGAAACGCCAGTCGCTGGAGCTCGGCGTTCTTTTCTTCGAGTTCTTTCTGCTGTCTTTTGATCTCCTCTTCCTGGAAGAGATTCTTTCGGGTTGTATTCCACAGAATAAGCGAAAGGTACATTCCGAATACGACGAAGGTGATACCGTTCACTCTGTTGGTCAAAAGTATGGCGGGCTCCTTCTGGACAGTACCGATCAAAAGCAGGTAAGCCGTCAGAACAACTCCGAAGACTATTAAAGTGGATGATGGTCTCAAAAGAAAGATAACCGCCAATCCCAAACAGAGAACAAGAAAAGGCGTTATGTTGGTGGTCACGTACTGGTCGATGGTCACCAGAGATATCGCCATGGCTGAAAGTGAAACAATAAAAGCGTACTGGATATAGACAGCCTTTTTAGATAGATGCTTTTGCTTTCTGATTATGGAAATAATTATTGCAATAGCGATACTGACTAGCAGATGAATTGAATGGACGACTATGATACCCGTTCGCCAAACAGCCTCTTCGCTGGAGGAAGGATCTGTAATCCAGAACATGATCACATGCGCTATATGAGACGGAATACCTATCAGGGCCAGATAGTAGATCCTGCGCAGGTTCGTCTCCAGAGTCTTTTGGACTATGGAATTATTCAGCGATCTTTCCTTTCTAATCCAGTTTATGAAAGTTCTTAATTTGCTCACGCTAGAGTCCATACTTCTCCTGAAATAATCCTCTGTATATTCTACCACGGTATATTCTACCACCGGCTAACGGCAATTTCACCAGTTTATAGTGCAACTTCGTGCCATAAAACCGCGCGATATGCCGAAGAGAAGAGCGGAAGAGCCGTCCTTGGTCCTTCGTCCAGGAGCGTGAACCCGTCCTTGGGGAACCTGAGGCTAGAGGTAAGAGGCGAGAGGCTGGAAGAGCGGGAAGACCCGTCCAGCGTCCGTCGTCACAGAGCGTGGACCCGTCCTTGGAGAGAGCGAGAGCGCGAGAAGAGCCGGAGCGAGATCCCGAGGAGTATTACGGGATGACGGTTATGAAGGAGAATTCTCGCCTTCTCGTGAGCGAAGTGAACTCTCGAATACGCTCTTTCTCATGTTTTTACCAACAACGGTTCTTAGAATGCGGGCCGGTCTGCGCAAACGGCCGATTTCTGGCTGTGTCAACTTTTCCAATTGTGTGGCAAAATAGAGATGCACGGCGAGTGTCAACCGGCTGCACCGGCCGGAGATGACGGCGCTCAATACGTTTTTCGAGGGAGATATGGAGAAGATACGCGCGGCAATTGTAGGAACGGGATTCGCGGCGGAGATCCACGCCCGGGCGCTAAGTGAGCTCGGATACAAGGTGGCCGCAGTGGTCGGGTCGAACCTATCGCGTACATCGGCCTTCGCGGAGAAGTGGAAGATAGAGCGTTACGGAGTCGATTTCGAACTCGCGCTCCAAGAAGATATCGACTGCGTACACATTTGCACGCCCCCGGCCCTTCATTACGTGATGGCGAAACGGGCTATGGAATCGGGGAAGCACGTTATATGCGAGAAGCCCCTCTGTCTTGATACGGCCGAAGCCGAAAAACTTCTGACCCTCTCGAAGGAAAAGGGGCTGGTCGCGGCCGTCAACTTCAACGTACGATTCAACGGAAAGTGCCACGAAGCCAGGAAGCTCGTAGCCGCCAGTGAGTTCGGCGGCGTCTGTCTGATCCACGGCGCCTATCTCCAGGAATTTCAGGCTCTTCCGGACCGTTACTCCTGGCGCTACAAACCCGAGCTGGCCGGACATATGCGCGCTGTCACCGAAATAGGTTCCCACTGGATCGATCTCGCCAGATACCTGACCGGCCTCGAAGTGACCGAAGTATCGGCCGATTTCGGCGCGTTCACCCCGCAAAGATATCTCTCGGGAGACGATATGTATCTCGAATACAGAGAGGGTTCGGAGAGGATCACGGTCAATTCGGAGGATGCGGCGGCGATCCTTTTGAAGTTCGACAGCGGTGCTATCGGGAACGTTATACTGTCGGAGGTTTCTCACGGAAGGGGAAACAGGCTCGAGATAGAGGTAACAGGACGGAACGAGTCGGTGTGGTGGGACTCGGAAAGCCCTTGCGAGCTCAACAGAAGCCGCAAATCCGGCGGTGTCCTCACCAGTTCCGACGCTTTCTGCGGAGGTTTTGTCGATACTTTCAAGGACTGCTTCAGAGAGGTTTATGCCGATATCGAAAGGGGCGGCCCCTCTGTCAAACCTTCATACCCCACTTTCGAAGATGGTTACAGAAACACCGCCGTCTGCTCGGCCATCTATGAAAGCGCCGTAAAAGGTCGATGGATGCAGGTAGAAGGCAACCCCAGATGAGTCAAGACAGCTGCGCTCGAGGAGGCACGATGAAGGAAGATAAGGCTCAATCACAGGATAGAAAAGCGAAAGAGATTCACCCGGATACGAAAGCGATAATAGAGCATTACCGGTTCCAGCGGCTGCCGGTCGAGAGCACCCTGTATGTCAGCACCTATCGTTCCGGCGCCAAAACGCTCGAAGGCGGGCCGCTCTCGACGGCCATGATCGGGCTCTATTCGGACAGTCCGGAGAGTCTTTCGCTGTTCCACCGTCTAGATATCGACGAGGTGTGGCATTTCTACGGAGGCGATCCCCTGAAACTGGTTCTGCTTTATCCCGACGGCTCGAGCGAAGATATAACGATGGGAAACGACTTCGGCAGCGGACAGCTCGTTCAGTTCGTCGTTCCGGCCGGAGTCTGGCAGGCCGGTTATATGGTTCCGGGGGGACGTTACTCGCTTTTCGGCTGCACGATGGCGCCGGGATTCACCGCCTCCTGCTTCGAAGCCGGAACCGCCGATGAACTGCTCAAGGACTACCCTCAACGGTCGGAAGAGATAATCAGGCTCAGCATAAGCGGCAATCGGGAGAAGATGCCCGACGGGTTCTCCGGTTGAGAATCCTCCGGCAGTTTCATACACGGAAAGCTGCCGACAAAAACTACATGCAGCACTCCAGAATTCCCTGACCGCTTCCGGTGCTTCCCCAGCTGCTCACCTCTATATCGTACTGGTTGGTTTCAGGATTCCAGTCGATGCTTATCGAGCCGGTGGGCGTTCTGTAGGCCCAGCCGTAGTAGAGTATGCAGCACTCCTCCGTCTTTACCAGCCTGGTTTCTATGCGCGCCTCGCCCGAGGTCATCTTCGCTTTCGAATCGTAACTGCACTGGAGGGGCGGCCCGGAGCATTCGAGGCTCCAGGAAATCGAGCCGCGTTCGGCACCCCAGAACCATTTGATAGTAACCTCTCCGGACTTTCCGCCGGCCGGCGTTATTTCAAATTCCTCCTCAACGACGCTCCCCAGTATCGAATCCCAGACGATATCGTCTTCCTCGACCAGAGCGGTAGTGACGAATTCCTCACCCGAGGCCGGTGCTTTCCATTTCAGCTTCACCAGATGCTGGCCTATCTCGACAAGCCCTTCAACGGACTCCTTGAACTCCTTCTGACTATCGGCCGGAACCGCCGAGAGAAGAAGCAGACTCAGAAGGCCGGGATCGGTTATATCGGTGTGCACGATTCTTACCGAGTCGGGATCGGTGAGGAGCGCGAGAACCTCCTGATACTTCACCGGGTCGTCCAGAATGCCTTCGTAGTTCCAGGAGATTATCTCCAGTTCGTTTGCATAGAGGTTGTTCCATTTTTCGATCACGTTGTTCACACGGGTCTTTATACTGTCGGGAGCTTTAGGCAGTTGAAAGCAACCCGTTATGAGGACTGCGACAAGGAAAAGGGCAAGAATTGCAGAGAAATATCTCTTCATTGTTATCACCCCTTATATTCCGAGAATATATCTCGTGTATAGAGAATAGCATTTTCTCCGGTCACGACAATGGATCTTGAGAAGAGGTCTTTATTCGAAGAGTTTCACGGACTTTTCGAAGCCCACGATCGAGGTCTCCGTGTAGGATGGAGCCTCTTTGAGGTTTTTGTTGAGTATCTTGACGCTGGAAGATAGCTCGACGCTCTTTTCGGTGTTTCCAATCTTTATGTTCAGCAAATCTTTGTCGACGCTATCGACGCTGAAGGTCAGCGAATCGATATCTTCGTCGATCAGATTGGAAAGGTTGTTCTTGTCGCCCGACCAGATCTTCACCCTTTTCTCGTTTTGATCCAGCCCGATGAACAGGTTCGTAGAAGACGGAGTCGGGGAGAGCGAATCGAAATCTTCCACGAGTGCCACGCTCTTTGCCACTCTCAACTCTTTGATTATTATCTCTATCGCCGAGGTCAGTCCTCTCTCGATAACGGCCTTACTTGAGGCCAGGTTATAGGCCTTCCACCAGAGGTTGTAGATGTTGAAAGAGATTATGAGAACGGCCACTATTATCGCCATGGCTATCAGGACTTCCATAAGGGTCAGGCCGGGCTTTCCTTTGCGTTCAGTCACCGGAAGGCCTCACAAACTCTACGAGTTTCTTGCTCGAGCCGTAGGGGGACTCGCGCAACTTACCGGAGATTTTTACGCCGTTCACGGTGACCGTCGCGGTTTCTCCATCGATACCTCCGATTTCAAGCTCTCCGGAGCTGACGAGGAGATCTCCCGCGATTTTGGAAGAGGTGTCGTTCACTCTCAAAGATGTGGTAAGAAAATTGAGAAGCGCTACCACCGAGATGATTATTATGAGCAGAGCTATGAGAACCTCCACGAACGAAAAGCCTCCGGCTCGACCGGAAAGCGAAAGTGCCGGACTCACACGGTGAATCATCGCCCTCACTCGCCCCACAGTTCGCTGGCGTTGACTTCCACGATCGGGTCGAGAGTGTCGCCGAGGCCATCGATCATGTATACGATTCCTCCGGAACTTCCACCACCGGAAGTAGTGAGCTCCTTGGCAACTATCGCACCGTAGAAGGCCGAAGTTCCACTCATATTTACAGTCGAATTTGGTGCGTACAAAACTGATTTTATAGAGCCGCCGCTGACTGAATTTCCAGATGTTGTTATACTATTGCTGGTATCCCTTTCATTGCCCACTATCATCAAGCCGTGAAGTTTCATACCATCCTTTCCCGATCCCATAGTAACAGTAGTAGGGTTTTTAATATAAATGGTTCCGGTCATATCTAAAGATTCCAAATTTATGCCACCTTCAACCGAAGCGTACAGCGTCACCCTTCCGGGATCGGCATTGCTGACTTCGTTGATACTTCCCGACGGAGATCCGGAAAAAGCCCTGACATACAGCTCGAGTTCTCCCTCTCCAGTAAGCACTATACTCCCGCCGCTCAAAGCGAGAGTGTCTACCACTATTTTTCTTACCGTGTCTTTGCCTCCCGTGTCAATGTAAAGGGTTTTATTATTCCCTACTGTCAAACTTGTATAATAACCGTCGGCACTTATGGTCTGATTGTTTTGTACGTTAAGCGACCCTCTGCTGGTCAGGTCTGGAAATGACGGGAATGGCGGCAGTTTATATTCGACATCGAGGTTATAGACAACACCATCCGGTATCTTGTCAGAGCTATAATTCAAAATAGTGCTTTCCCCCGTTCCGACTTTTCCGATAATTGAATAATTGGCTGAATTACCAATGGTTATCATGCCTGCTGCATAAAGGGCCATGTTTATTACCTGCTCGGCTGAAGTTGCGCTGGTTCCTTCGAAAGAAACCACTCTCGTGGCATCGGCCGCCGTGCCCAGCGACAGAATCTTCGTTGTCGGACCTTCTTTCCAGACGGCCACTACGATCTCTTTGTCGGCCAGACCGTCTTGTTTTCTGAAGGCCTCCAGTTTTTCGCGGACACCGGTCTTCCATTCGCCCGTGTTGTCCTGGATCGAGAAGGAAAAGCTGGCATCCTCATTGGCGCCTGGCAGGTTACCGTACAGAATATGTATCTTGTCTGCCAGATCAGCCTTTGAAGAGTATTGCCTGGCAATCTCGGCACCGGATCTCGCGAAGAAGTAGGCCTGTGTGCGCTTTTCCAGGTCGTTGGTCTGTCTGGCTTTGCTCATGACAATGGCCATTATGGTGGTTCCCAGAACGGCTATCGTGAGAAACATCATCAGGGTGACACCGAGTATTATTCCCTTTTTTCTTTTCATCTATGCGCCTCCGGCCGAAATCATCGGCCAAGCTTCTCATTACTTATAATTCAGCTTCTAGATACAGATAATTGTAAATAGCAAATTCATGCCATACGTTTCGAATAAATTATAACAGTAGTTATTATAAATAAATAGAACCGTGTACAGTCGTTTGCTTCCTTCCTCTAAAAACGTTTGTTTGTATTAGGTTGCGAAAACAGGGACTGACGGGCTCCTGGTTTTCACTCCAATTTTCGCGTCTCTCTTTCTCTCTCTTCCTCTCTCCTCTTCTCGCTCTTTCGAAGGACGGGTCTTCCCGCTCTTCCAGCCTCTCGCCTCTTACCTCTAGCCTCAGGTTTCCCAAGGACGGCTCTTTCTGCTCTTTCCGCCCCTCGATAGAGTAGAATTTCTTCGTGGGAAGTTCACCGCAAAAGGGAGGGTTTTCAATGAAGAAGGCATGCGTGATAGGGGTGGTTTTCGCTCTGGGCATCGCTCTTTTGAACAGCGGTTGTATCCCCCTCGAAAAGCTGTATGGCTACTCCGCCTGGGTCGTCGGGGACGTAGCGAAGGACGGCAAGGCTATGATACTGTATTCGGACGATTCCGGCGGGAGCTGGAGCCGTCAGGGGACGGACGTTCTCCCCGACGGGGAGAACCTGTCGGACGTGTACGCCGTGAGCATGTACGAGGTCTGGGCCGTCGGGAGCGGAGGTCTGTTGATCAAGACGAGCAACGGCGGGAAAAACTGGAAAGTAGTCGATTTACCCGATGAGCTCAAAGCTGGCGAGTTGGCGCACATTTCGATATTCGAGGACGATATCTGGCTGAGCGGGAACGAGGGATTGATAGGGTTTTCGAAAGACGGAGGCAAAAGCTGGACCGTGGCCGATCTGCCCGAAGGCTCTCAGGAGTATCTTCTTCAGGGAATACACGCGATAAATAACGATCTCGTCTACGCCGTGGGAAACAAGTCCACGGGGACCGAGACCGGAATCGTTCTCCGCACCGAAGACGGCGGTCTTACCTGGGATAGAATAGTCCTTCCGAATGACTACAACGTGAACGGCTGGATAGGAGTCAAGGCGACCGACGAAAACCACGTGATAATTTTCGGCGGAAAGGGACATTACGCAGTGACCGCCAACGGAGGGAAACAGTGGGTCGCCGGCGGGCCGCTCTTCTGGAAGGATCTCAACTCTCTGGTGATGCTCGACGAGATGACCTACTGGGCGGCCTGCGATTTCGACACGATAATACTCACCAGAGACAGCGGCATAAGCTGGGAGGAACAGCCGTCGGCCGGAACGGGCAACTCTTTTTTGCTCGGGATAGCCGCGCTGGATAGAAATCACGCACTCATAGCGGGTGGCTCTGCAGGATACCCGCAGTTCGGCAAGATACTGCGAACTAGCAACGGCGGGCAGAGCTGGGAGGTCGTCCTGGATGGCGACGAGTGTGATGTCCCTCTATGGCACGTGGCGATAGCCAAGCACAATTACATGGCCCCTTTGCCTTGATTGCTGGGCGAAGTCGAGAGCCGGTCTTTCAATAGCGAGGAATAGTATCTTCTTTTGTCTCCGGTTGAGTCGCTTTCATGTTGTAGAATAGTAAGAATAACAAACAAAAGGAGGTGCTGAATGCTTTCAGACGAAGCCTATTCGAAGATAATAAACCGTATTCTCTCCGGCGGAGCCGATTTCGCCGAGGTGTTCGTGGAGGAGAGATACACCAACAACATCAGTATGATCCAGGGAGAGATCGAGGACAGCAGCTCGGGGAAGCTTCTCGGAGCTGGATTGCGGGCTTTCAAAGGAAACAGGAGCATTTATGCCTACACCAACGATGTGAGTTTCGAGGGTCTTATGGACGTGGCCGGCAGGCTGAAGGCGGTGGTGGGACAGGAGATCGACAGGGATCTGGCTCTCGATTTCAGGGCCGGTGAACACAAAGATATCTGCCCGATTCTCTTGATGCCCAACAGTGTCTCGAAAAAAGACAAGGCCGCGGTCATGAGACTGGCGCACGAGGGGGCGTCGGGTTTTTCCGGCAGGATCTCGCAGGTCGTCGTGAATTACTTCGATTACTCCCAGAACGTCTGGATATACAATTCCGAAGGCGTGAAGGCCAGCGACAGCCGTGTCAGAACGAGGCTCATGGTTTCGGCCGTGGCGAGCGTGAACGGGGACAAGGAAGTCGGTTTCTACGGTCCAGGCGCGGCGCAGGGCTTCGAGCTTTTCAACAGGATAGATCCCCGCGCGGCCGGAGAGAGGGCGGCAAGAATAGCAGACCGCATGATCCGGGCCGAATACGCCCCGGCCGGCAAGATGCCCGTGATAATCTCCAACGAGTTCGGCGGCGTCATTTTCCACGAAGCCTGCGGCCACGCGCTGGAAGCCACCAGCGTCGCCAAGGGAGCCTCCGTATTCGCGGGGAAACTCGGGGAGAAGGTAGCGGGTGAATGCGTCTCGGCCGTCGACGACCCGACGATTCCAAACGCCTGGGGTTCGGCCAACGTTGACGACGAGGGAACGCCCACCAGGAGAAACCTCCTGATCGAGAAGGGGATTCTCAAGAGCTACATGATCGACAGGCTGGGCGGTCTGAAGATGAAAATGGAGCCCACCGGGAGCTCTCGAAGGCAGAACTACACTTTTGCTCCGACTTCGAGGATGAGCAACACTTTCATACTGCCGGGCGATCATTATCCGGAGGAGATAATAGCCGCGACCGATTACGGACTTTACGCCAGGTCCATGGGCGGCGGTTCGGTGATGCCG
>Ga0116195_1001027_pt1 | contig 18867 bp, 10 predicted proteins | sample AD_SCU002_MetaG_FD_89881 | JGI IMG/M metagenome (GOLD analysis project Ga0116195, IMG submission 89881) | Active sludge microbial communities of municipal wastewater-treating anaerobic digesters from China - AD_SCU002_MetaG | ecosystem: Engineered > Bioreactor > Anaerobic > Digestate | place...
TCACAATTATATTAATTTGCATGGTGACCTCTATCGTGCCCCTGAAGGGGCAGGGCTTCCTATATCACATCATCCTTAAATATGTATTCCACCTATCTTGATATAGATTTCGCCTCAAGTTCAATAAATCAATCGTTAAAGATCTCAAAATTAGCGAATCAACAGTAAACCGAGTCTGGATGGTACTGGATCAAGACCAAGACCCTGCTAAACATATGTAAATTCGGGTCGTGTACTTGTTTGATTGAAAGATTTTAATACTACTTCTTTATATAATTGATCTGGGGTAGCGATGGAGTCAAGTCTTGATTTGTCAAAGTTTTGGTGCTGGCAGAAAGACTGTACTGATTACGGGAAAAAGGGTGCAGGAAACATAGTTTTGAAGGAGAGATATGGTAAGGATAAAAGAGCGCTCCTCAAATGCAGAACCTGCGGACATTGTTTTAGCGAGACTCACGGAACGCCGTTCTTCGGCCTTAACACTACGATTGATGAAGTCTGCCGAACACTTGCAATGATACCAGAGAAAGGAAGCATTCGCGGGGCTGCGCGGATGTCTGGTCATGATAAGGGCACAATATGCAAATGGGTTGATCTTGCTGGCAAGCACTGCAAAGAAGTGACGGATTATTTTTTGAAAGAACTTCGCCTTGATCGCGTGCTGGTTGACGAGATCTGGTCTTATATAAAAAAAGGAGAAAAACGTCGCTGTCAGCGATTCGAAAGAATACGGTGATGTCTACAGCCTGACTGCAATCAAACCAGATACTCGCCTTTTTTTGAGCCATCATGAAGGAAAGAGAACTGCATATGATTGTGTCGAATTCTTTGTCGACATTGAAAGACGTCGCGCAATTGATTCGCCTATTCCTGTATTTACATCCGATAACTGGGACCCCTTCGAAGAAGGGCTTCTAAATGTTTATGGATTTCTTGAGACGCCGTCTTACTGTGGAATCGGAAGAAGACCGGATCCCATACTGGTTCCTTACCCAAACTTAAAGTACGCAAAAGTATGCAAGAAAAGAGAGAAGGGAAGGATCGTTGAGGTAATTCAGCAAGTTGTTTATGGAGATATAGAAGAGGTAATGCAATTACTTGGTGCAGATTCTGGTGGCAAGATCAATACCTCATATATCGAGCGGTTGAATCTCACAATTCGCAATTCATTGGCTCGTTTTGTGCGTAAGAGCATGAATTGCAGCAAGATCTTAGGACGGCATACTCATGCGCTGGACTTTTTCCAAGCTTGGTATAACTTTGTCAAGCCACATAAGTCACTTCGGCTAAGAATTGATCAGGGCAGGAAAAAATGGATACAAAGAACACCTGCGATGGCAGAAGGAATGACTGATCATATATGGTCTATTAAGGAGCTAATGACATTCACGATACCAATTCAATGATTCGAGTACACGACCTAAATTTGGACGAAAGAAAAAGGAATTCGATGAGGCCTCGGTGGATTAATCATCCGGGTCCACAAAGAGCAAAATCTTGGCGCAAGACGTCTGGAGGCGATCATGCACCTTTCGCAACCTATATAATAATGAGCTTCAAACACGGTTGGGTGAAAAATTTATGAAAACAATCTTAATGATAGCGCTGCTATGTTGTGCAATTCTCTGCTTTAGTTGCTTTGCTGCAAGTCCGCAATCCGCAGCATCATTGGGGCTAAATCAGATTAAACAACCCGAATCCGTTATCAATGCTCCTGCAGCAAAACAATCGGCGAACTCTGGCAATACGCAGGCACCAGTACAACAAGAAAGTATTACCATATTGATGCAAGATAGCGGGAACAATATCTCTAAAATGAATCTTACCTTTGCTGTTTCACCTACTTACGGGACAGCGCAGACCGTAAAGTTCACCGCACCAAAATCAGGCTGGAAGCTTAATGCAGTATTGATTATGGCCACCGATGGTTGGAACGCGAGCAGCAACAAGTTGCCGAGTCCCTTGCCCTTCGCTATTGAAATACGCGATGCGGACCTAAAGCTGCTATATCACTTTGCAGACACTCAGTTACCATACTTCACTAATAGTCGCGGGATCGGACTGAGTGGTATAGAATTGCCCGACATACTCGTGAGTGATGATTTCTTCGTTTGCTTTTACGGCTATACATCCCTCGGACTTGCGGCCGAGCTTCAGAACGCAACAGGTAACACCTATCTCTTCGATAAGGTAACGGGCAAGCTTTACTCTTATGGGTTGCCATTAAGAAACAACCAGACACTTCCAATAAATTGGCTCATAAGAGTCGGAGGACATTAATTATTCTAGAGCATAAAAGAATTTGGCATAGCCTAAGAACTAGAATCAAAGGGTAAAATGGATAGGTTCAATCCTATCCGCATTTTTCTGATTGATTCGTTGATGGGTTAAGGGTCTAGAGTTAAAAATTTAAAGAAAATAATAAATTAAATATTAAAAAATGGCAGAAACTTGACTGTAGTTTCCAAGTTTTTGATTTTGCATACGCAATGCAGATGCAGTAAAGAGGTAAAGCACATGTTATTAAATAGCAGAATATTGGCACAAAAGAGATATCTATCTCTAGTCAATTATGTAAGAATTGAATTCAGTTTATAAAGTTGGTGGTTGAAGTGAAAAACTTGGAAAGTACAGAAACTTGAAAATCCAGAACAACATCTTGCCACTGTCAATTTCATCTCTTGGTAGCAGGCTATCTCTTATCTACATCCCACATCCACTTGATATACCATCGATCGTTAATGATTATGTCCTTAAGTCTTTCTGCACTTTCTTTCCAGGTCAGCCAAGTCATGCCATCGGATTTAGGATACTTTCCGAATCGGTACAGCGCCAACCATTCTTTTATCCCTCTTGCTAGATCCAACGGCTCCTTGCCGCTGAAATAGAAGGCATGGTTACCCGCAACTTCTCTAAATACAGGGATGTCACGGGCGATTATTGGCAGCTTATGCTGTGCAGCTTCGATCAGGGGCAACCCAAAGCCCTCGCCCTCGGAGGCTGCTATCAGGCAGGTACAGGTTGCATAGATTAGCTCCAGGTACTCATCGCTGATGCCCTCGAGCCAGAAGAGCCGGCGTCCAAGCTCTGGATGATGACGCAGCCTATTTATGAACTCATCCACATTCCAGCCCTGCCTGCCTACGATAACCAAGTTGGCATCAATCCCATCCGCCCAGAGATTCTCGAATGCTGCCACAACTTGGGCGTGCCCCTTCCGTGGCTCTATTCTGCCAACCATCAGGAAGCTGGGCCTTGCAGAGATTTGCGAAAGGATCTGAGAAGCATCGTTCGGCAGGCCACAAGTTGGCATGGAGTTTTCAATATCTGCGCCATTATGGGACCAGCTGATCTTGAAGGGGCGGATGCGTCTTGTACCATTGTTTTTCAGCCATTCTTCGAGATCATCTGCAACGGTGCGTGAGACGCAGATTGCTCCATCGGAATTTGAGACTGCCAGTAGCCATTCGTGGAACTCAGAGCATAATTCAGGCCAAAAAAAATCTGGTCTCAATTCCGGCAAAATATCGTGGACAATATGATAAACGAGAACGCCCTTATTTCTCAAGAATTGCGTCTTTTGTCTATGTGAAATCGCAACAGCCGGGTGCAAATCAAGGAAAAGCAGAATATCACCTGCGCAGAACACCACCATCTCATCATCGAAATTCCTGCTGCCTATTTTTGATATCTTGTTGATTAACTCATTCGCTCTGTAAAACTCAGAGTCATCGGGTGAGGTGTAAACCAATTCGATATCGACTCGCGCGGGGGGATTATTGATAAGTTCGCTACAGATAGCTCGCGTCACTCTCTGAATTCCTGATCTATCATCTTGCTTTATGATGGCACTGACATCCACAAATACCATGGGTTTGCGTTTCTTTCTCGGGCAGAAAGTCTCCGAGATGGAAATGGACAACGCAATCAAATCTTTGTCATCAAAAGATAAGCCTGAAGACATCGATGCCACATGGTTAATGATGGCTTTTATGTGATCGCATCTGTTCGATGACGTAGCATCTTTGCCACCATTTTTTATATATTTTTCAAATATTATTAATAATCGCTCCGCACTATCACTCCAGGAAAACATGCACGCTTGTTTAATCCCACGAATCTTTATCTCATTCCTTAATTCGTTTTCGGTTAGGACTTGCACAATCTTTTCTGCAATATCATTATCATCAAATGGATTGAATAGAATATCGTCATATCCAATTATTTCCGGAAGGCTTGATTTATTTGAAGTAATGACTGCAGCTCCGCATGCCATTGCTTCGAGAGGTGGAAGGCCAAAGCCTTCATGTATCGAAGGAAAAACAAATAGATCGCACAAATTATAGAGCTTTACCAAATCATCGTCATCAACCTGGCCCGTAAATATAACTTTATCCTCGATGCTTAAATCCTTAAGTTGTTTCTGGTAATTAGATTTTTCGTGCTTCAGATCCCTACCGACCATCACTAATTGGTATGAATTCAAAATGTAATTGGGCAACTTTGAGAATGCAGATAATAATCCATCGAGGTTTTTATTTAGCCCAGTCCCACCGACATACATGATAAAATGGTCAGATATATTCATACGAGCCAATAGTTCTTTCTTATCATTACTTCCAATACTCATTGGTTTAAACTTATCATGATTAATACCATTATAAATAACATGTATCATCTCAATTGGTACTTTCAATAACTCGCTAATTTCTGCTTTAGATGAGCGTGAAACGGTAAGAACAATATCAGATCTTTTAATAAAATCAATCTTTTCCAGATACCACTCACGTACTGTGTCGTTGCTAAGGAAGTCATCGGGATAGATTAGAGGAACGACATCGTGAAGCGTGGAACAAATTAGCGATTTTGTTGGCAATAATTTTACACTTGTGCAAGCATTATCCACAAGCCCCTCCTGTAAATTTGTTGAAAAAATGATGTCCCCCTGGAGGCTGTTTATAAATTCCTCACGAAGTATTTCGCCAGCTTTCTTTCTCCATTTATTCTCAGGTATGATTGCGGAGGTGTCGAAGAACTGCTGCCATACTTTAATATTTTTTTGGGATAGAATGCCCTCAAACTCGGCCCGTATCGCCTCTATTGTATTGGGAAATGCCCCATTGAGCACCAGAATAATCTCATGGCCCCTGGGCTTTAGCACCATGGCCTTGACTAATTCAATTGTGTAGCGGCCGACTCCTCTATTTCCAGAAAATGAAGTTTGTGCTCCTTGCATATCGATGACAATACGCATTTTTATACCTCTTTTTTTGCTTTACAAACGCAGCTCCTAGTTCGTCATGGATACAATGTTAAAGCCGGCGTATATCTGCGGAGGCACATCAAATGGAGCAGGTCGATGGATGATGTCATTGTTGTCTTTCCGCTCCTTGTACCTTATCACTCATTCCACCTCCATTCCGTGTACCACTGATCATTGAGGATTATATCCAACAGCCGTTCAGCGCTCATTTCCCATCTCAGCCAGGCCATACCATCGGACCTCGGATGCACGCCCGATTGATATAGCGCAAGCCATCTCTTAATCGCATCTGCAAGATCGGCAGGTTCCTTGCCGCTGAAGTAGAATGCTTGATCGCCTGCGACCTCTTGAAATACGGGGATGTCACGAGCAATGATTGGCAGCTTATTCTGCGCAGCCTCGATCAGGGGCAGCCCAAAGCCCTCGCCCTCAGAGGCTGCTATCAGACAGGTACTGGATGCATAGATCATCTCCAGGTACTCATCGCTGATGCCCTCGAGCCAGAATATCCTGCGCCCAAGCTCAGGATGAGGGCGCAACCGGTTCACAATCTCCGGAATTGTGCGGCGCAAATCATTTGGAAGGTCCTTCCAACCCTCCTTGCCGACGATCACGATATTAGCGTCCACACCTTCGTTCCAGAGATGTTCAAAGGCTGCTATAGCCTGAAGATATCCCTTCCGCGGCTCAACTGTGCCAACCATAAGGAAGCTCGGACGAGAGGAGAGATGATTCAGCACCTGAGACGCATCGTCAGGCAGGCCCTGAGTTGGTACTGAGTTCTCGATATCTGCACCTATGTGGAACCAGCCTATCTTTAAGGGGCGAAGTCGTTTCGGGCCATTTGTCTTCAGCCATTCTGCAACATCATCTGCAACGGTCTGGGATATACACATAACACCATCCGAGAGACGACATATCGAGCTTAACCATCTTTTATGAATTTCATCTGTGCCTTGTGGGAATGCTTCAGGGATCTGAATAGGAAGTATGTCATATACAACGAAAAATATCCTGACGCCTGCATTTCTCAGCGACTCAAGGTAGTCTGCTTGTGCCACGGTTACTTCTTGATGAAGATCCAGCCCCAGGAAGATATCTCCGGGGTTGGCATCTATTGGCTCATCAATAAAATCACCAATTGGGCAGTTGAGAAAACGCAAGCTGAACTCACGAGCGTACCGATAGCCGTGTTGATCTGGACTTGCATAGACAGGCTCGATCCTATATCCTGCTGGTTGGTTTAGAAGGATCTCTCTAAGAATGCTCCTTGTAACGCGTTGAATACCCGTCTTGATGTCTATTTTAGCGAGCGCTGAGATATCAATTAAAATCTGAGGAGCTGAGTGCGTGGAAGGCAGGCTATGGGCGATACAGACCACGAGGGAAATGAGTGACCGTTCTTCAACATGCAAGTCCATCGATCTGGCCAGCTCATTAATAAGCGACGCTCTGCTACTCCTTGCTTTCTCATAGAACGCTTCGATGGCTGTTGCATATCTTTCAGCACATGAACGGGGTGAGTGTTCTTTCGATATCACCTCGCGAGCTCGCATGCCTAGGGCGAGACGGCGATCTGTATTACGCCAAAGTATTTCCAGAGCCTCGATCAGCTCATCGCTCTGAAAAACATCAGGCAATTTCCAGACAGCATCTGATGGCAGCTCAGCAAGAGAACCGTTGGAGTTGACGATGGTGGCTAGAGAATGATTCATGCAGTCCAGGACGGCTGCTGAACTCTCCCCCCGTGAGGTGGTCCTCAATTGGACAGCTATGTCTGCTGCCGCAAGGTAATTGTGAAAAACATCTGCATCCACCCAGCCTGTAATGAGAATGCGTTCTTTGAGTTCACTTCGACTTATGAGCTCGAGAAATTCTCTGCCATATTCTCTCGCATCATTTTCGCCGACAAAAATTAGTTTGCAGCGAGGATCGTTTGACATCTCAGACTTCTGGAAGGCCTCCAGGAGACGATGATTTTGTTTTATTGGACCAAGGATATCAAAACTGCATACCAAGAAATCATCTTTATCAATAGCTAATTTCTTTCGAGCTTCATCCCGTCCAACATTCTTTACCAAAGCACGCAGCATAGGAATGACTTTAAAGTGTTTTGCTATTGAGTTCCCATACCATTGATCTGCAAGCTTAATTGAATAATTTGAATGCACGATTATACCCAATGCCCTCTCCATTATGTTGAAGTTGCCTGGGTATTTGAAGACAACATCTATTTTATTAAATCGTTCCCATAAAGCTTTGTAGCCGTGGGAATTATAAAGCCCAAGGGCCCAGGTCCCAGGAACGATATGCTCCAGATATTCATAAGCATCCCCCAAAAAAAAATCATGCAGCACAACTACACCAGGAAAGCGGTCTAGCAGACCAAACATGTGATGATGAAAGAAGGAGTTGCCAAAGTGGTACAGAACACGCTCAAAATGATCAGGATTTTGCGTGAAATAATCAACTGAGCGCGTGGGAAAGGATCCCCTTATCCTGAGATCTGATACCTCTGGCAGATCAGTTATAACCTCTACATCGTAGTAACGGGCCAATTCTGGCAATAGTTCTGCGCTGTAGTCTGATATTCCGCTTCGCTCAGGCGGCAGAGGGGAGAAATAGGCGAGCTTTGGCCGCCTGCGAGACCGCAAAGCGATCTTCAATCTTTGATCTCGGTCGGCAGCTGCTTGTTCCAAAACGGCGACCGCCCGCCTGGCGCTCCTGTCCCAGGAGAACCTCTTCGCCTGCTGGATGCCATGACGGATAAGGTCCTCTCGGAATACGTCATTTTCCAGCGTCTCTGCGATCTTGGAAGCGATTGATTCTTCTGAGAAGGGATCAAAGAGAGCATCCTCCCGCCCGACTACCTCGGGAATGCTGGAGGCATTGCCGGCGATTACAGGTGCACCACAGGACATCGCCTCGAGGGCTGGCAGTCCAAATCCCTCATACCTGGAAGGGAAGACAAGCAACCTGCAAAGGTTGTATAGCACCATAAGCTCTTCATCAGGGATATAGTCGGTAAGGACCAACTCGTTACCGTACAGCCCCGCTGAAGTGGCAGTTCTCTGCAGGGCCTTCACTTCAGCGTCATGAATTCTGCCAGCCAGTACAAGCTGATGCGAGCTTCGCAAGTCTGGAGAGAGTCTCGCATAAGCACGGATCAGACGATGAAGGTTCTTCCGGCTATCTCCCCCCCCAGAGTGTAACATGAATGGCCTGACAATCCTGTACCTGTTGAGCACCTCCATTTTTGTCTCAGGCGAAATATCAATGGGCTTGAAGCAATCGTCGCATGCAGCAGATATATTGATTACCTGGCTTGCGTCCAGGCCCATATCGATTCCATCCTTTGCCGATGCCTCCGATATGGCAAGCCACGCACAAGCTCTCTTGAAATATTTTAATTTCATCAGGTAGTGCTGCTCGTACAACGGATTGGGGCGCAGATAATGCTCTGAATCACGTAGAGGGATCAAGTCGTAGAGCATAACCACAACGGGAGTCAGATTATCAAAGATTCCTATGCTGGTGACGGCATCATCAAAGAATCCCTCAAAGAGGCTGGTTATAAATATAACGTCAGGCTCCAGACTGGCTAAGAAGGCTTCACGGATGTGTTCTGCAGCCTCTCGGCGCCAGTTATTTTCTGGCTGGCCTTCCTTAACGGGACCAGGTGCATACCAGACCCGAATGTTCTCCTGTGGCAGAAGACCGTCGAAGGCGGCACGTATGGGCTCTATGGTCTCAGGAAGGAGGCCACTTATAGCGATCAAGACCTCGTGGTTGCCACGGTTGCGAACGATGGCTTTGGCCAGCGCAAGGGTGTAGCGGCCGATGCCGCGAAAGCGGGATTCTGTCTGTGCTCCCTGGAGGTCTATAACTATGCGCATCAGTTATGTCTCCTATTCCGCTCCATTGATGCCTTAAGATCGAGATAGATGCGGCGAGCGTCAGGAGAAAGATCCCAGAGCTCCAAGGGAACTAGTGCTTCTGAAGAGGTCTGAGGTGATCCGCTATCGGCAACCAATCCGCGAGATTGGGCAAAGCTGTACAGCCATGCATCAAGGCGCGGACACATATGGACCAGTGTCAAGGCCCGAGCCTTCAGCGATGGATGGGCTATGGCGAAGCGGACCATTCTATCAAGCAAGGGGCTTGCAATTGAGCCAATTTTGCGCCTTAAGACGTGAGAAATTCCGATAATGGTCCCTTTTAATCTGAGCAGCAGATCGAAGCCTGCCCGAAGCGGTGCGGTGATCCGCCAGCAGCGGCTTGAATAGACGGACTGAAGTTCGAGATTGAGGTATTCTATTCTGACCTTTGCTGCATTCCATTCGCTCTCCAGCCAATTCACCTTTTTGCGCTCGTCATCAAGCGCTTGAGATTTCTCTGATAGCTGAGCCTCAAGCTGAGTCGCTTGGTCTCTCAAGGCAAAGATCTCACCAGCCTGCTGATCGATCGTGACCTTTGCTGTATTCCATTCGCTCTCAAGCTGAGTCGCTTGGTCTCTCAAAGCAAAGATCTCACCAGCCTGCTGATCGATCCTGACCTTCGCCGTATTCCATTCGCTCTCCAGCCATTGCCATCGATCGTGCTCGTATGCAGCCAGCTGTTGATCTTTTTTTGCATAAAGCAAGGCCAGATCGTCGATAGTCCGTCCATAGTCCCTATTGAATGCTTGATCAAACAAGCTCATCTGCTCATCGGGTGCCCTCTTCTGAGCGACGACAGCATAATCCGGGCTGACTGCAAAGAATATATCAGTCACACCTATATCATCTGCCAAGCTGGAGATAGACTGCGACTCCTGCATCCGCAACAATTTTATCCTGGCAAAACCGTTATATTCTGCCAAAAAATATAATAATTTTGGCGGTATGGGTTTATTATGGGTTGGATCAAGGTAGAACTCGGTAGTGCTGACCAGAAGGTTCTCCGGATTTGGCGTCTCCAGGATCAATAATCCACCTGGTTTAAGAACGCGAAATGCCTCCTTGACAAGGATCTGGAGCGAGTCTGATGAAATATGTTCAATAATCTGAAATCCTGATACTATTTCGACACTATTGTCTAGAATTTTTTGCAAATACTCTATGATATCAGATTTTACAATTGAGAGACCAGCAGCATTGGAGATCGCCAGCATGGATTCGTCGAGGTCGACACCATGTGCCTCAAATCCTTCTTCAACCATCAGTTCAAGCCATTCGCCCCGGCCGCAGCCGAGATCGATCACCCTGCAATCATCATAGATGGCCTTCAGTGGGATTACAAAAGGCAGATAAATGCGCAGTCGGGATTTTATCAGCTCTCTCGATCCCCGAAAACGATCCTCGAAAGCGTGATAAAAGCTCCTGAACTTCATAGCGCCCTCCAGGGCACAGGGGCAGCGTAAACCCCGGTCTTTAGGCCGCGGAAGAGCGTACTCCGCTGTTGATACCGAAAACTGTATATCAACTGAACAATTTCTTCAGAGCAATACATAAAACCTTGATGGTCAAGCTGAATCCGAGCGAGGAGCAATATCAGATGCTTCTGGATACTATGCACCGCTTCAATGAAGCCTGCAATGCTATCGCAGAGACCGCTTTTGCGATTCACAAAGCCAACAAGGTAGAAATTCACAAGCTTGTCTATTATGACATCCGAGAGAGGTTTGGGCTCTCCTCTCAGCTTGCGGTTAGAGCAATATCCAAAGTAGCAGAAGCCTACAAGATAGACAAATCCATCAAACCAGAATTTCGGCTCGATGTGGCTATCGTCTATGATCAGAGAATCCTTACTTGGAAAGGTCTGGAAGCCGTTTCTCTGATCACCCTTAAAGGCAGACAGCTTATCCCGGTTAGAATCGGAGATTACCAGAAGACCCGGATGGATAGGGTAAGAGGGCAAGCTGATCTGATCTTTGTAAAAGGAATTTTTTACCTTTGCGTTGTGGTCGAAGTAGCCGAAGAGTCTCCTTACGACCCTAAAGGAGGTCTTGGTGTCGATCTTGGCATCAAGTACCTTGCGGTTGATTCTGATGGAGAAGTACATTCCGGTGAGCAGGTCAACCAAACAAGAGACAAGCTCGATTCCCTGAAAGCAAGACTCCAGAGCAAAGGTACAAAATCGGCCAAGAGGCATCTTAAGAAACTTTCTGCCAGGATGCATAGGTTCTCCAAAGACATAAACCATTGCATTTCCAAACGGATAGTCACGAAATCCAAAGACACTCTGCGATCTATCACCCTTGAAGATCTCAAGGGCATCAGAGCCAGAACCACGGTTAGGTAAGCTCAGCGTCGTGGCTTGCATACTTAGAATTTCGGGTTGTTTAGGATGTTTATTGAGTACAAAGCTAAGGTTACTGGTGTTCCATTGGTCTTGGTCGATCCTAGGATCACTTCTAGGACATGTCCCTCTTGCGGCCATGTTTCGCGGGCCAATAGACCTATCAGAGGTGAATTCAGATGTCAGTCCTGCGGCTTCGCTGGGCCTGCGGACTACATCGCAGCGATGAATATCGCGTTTTGGGCTGCTGTCAATCAGCCTATTGTGGCGAGGAAACATCTTACCTCAGTTACAAGCTCCGGTCTTTTGGCGTCTTTAGGCCGGAGTCGTTGACTCTTGGGAGCAGGTTATCCATATCCCTAATCCACTTGATGTACCATCGATCGTTGATGATTATGTCCTGAAGCCTTTCTGCACTCTCTTTCCAGGTCAGCCAGGTCATGCCATCGGATTTAGGATACTTTTTGAATCGGTACAGCGACAACCATTCTTTTATCCCTCCTGCTAGATCCAACGGCTCTTTGCTGCTAAAATAGAAGGCATGATTACCTGCAACTTCTCTAAATACAGGGATGTCACGGGCGATTATTGGTAGCTTATGCTGTGCAGCTTCGATTAGGGGCAGCCCAAAGCCCTCGCCCTCGGAGGCTGCTATCAGGCAGGTGCTGGCTGTATAGATCTTCTCCAAGTACTCGTCGCTGATGCCTTCGAGCCAGAAGAGTCGGCGTCCAAGCTCAGGATGATGACGCAGCCTATTTATGAACTCATCCACATTCCAGCCCTGCCTACCTACGATAACTAAGTTGGCATCAATCCCATGCGCCCAGAGATTCTCGAATGCTGCAAAAACTTGGGCGTGCCCCTTTCGCGGCTCTATTGTGCCAACCATCAGGAAGCTGGGGCTTGCAGAGAGTTGCGAAAGGATCTGAGAAGCATCGTTCGGCAGGCCTCGAGTTGGCATGGAGTTTTCAATATCCGCGCCATTATGGGACCAGCCGATCTTGAAGGGACGGATGCGTCTTGGGCCATTGTTTTTCAGCCATTCTGCGAGCTCATCTGCAACGGTGCGTGAAACGCAGATTGCTCCATCGGAATTCGAGACGGCCAGTAGCCATTCGTGGAACTCATAGCATAATTCAGACCAAAAAAATTCTGGTCTCAATTCCGGCAAAATATCATGGACAATATGATAAACGAGAACGCCCTTATTTCTCAAGAATTGCGTCTTTTGTCCATGTGAAATCGCAACAGCTGGGTGCAAATCAAGGAAAAGCAGGATATCACCTGGGCAGAACACTACCATCTCGTCATCGAAATTACTGCTGCCTATCTTAGATATTTTGTTTATTAAATCATTTGCCCTGTAAAACTCAGAGTCATCGGGTGAAGTGTAAACCAATTCGATATCGACTAGATGATGGGGATTATTGATAAGTTCACTGCTGATAGCTCGCGTCACTCTCTGAATTCCTGTCAGATCATCTTGCTTTATGATGGCGCTGACATCCACAAATAACATGGGTTTAGGTTTCTTTCTTGGGCAAAAAGTCTCCGAGATGGAAATGGACAACGCAATCAAATCTTTATCATCAAAGGACAAGCCTGAAGACATCGATGTCACATGGTTGATGATGGTTTTTATGGGATCGCGTTCCTTCGATGATTTATGACTTTTTTTATTATTTTTAATAGTTTCTTCAAATAGTTTCAATAACCGTTCTGCACTATCGTCCCAAGAAAACATCCTAGCTCGTTGAATCCCACGAATCTTTAAGCGATTTCTGAATTCGTTGTCGGTTAAGGTCTGCTCTATCTTTTCTGCAATATCATTATCATCATACGGATTGAATAACGCATCTTCATCTTCAATTATTTCAGGAAGGCTCGATTTATTAGAAGTAATAACCGCGGCTCCGCATGCCATAGCTTCAAGCGGTGGAAGTCCGAAGCCCTCGTGTAGCGAAGGAAAAACAAATAGATCGCATAGATTATAGAGCATTACTAATTCTTCATCATTAACTTGGCCAGGAAATACAACTTTATCGTTGATCCCTAACTTTTTGATTTTTTTTCGAAAACTTGATTCTTCGAGTTTAAAACCCCCACCCACCATCAAAAATTGGTATGAATTCAAAATAGTTTTAGGCAACTCTGAGAATGCAGAAAACAATCTATCGAGGTTCTTGTTTAAATCAGTCCCACCAACATACATGACAAAATTGTCCGATATGTTCATACGAGACAGTAGTTCCTTCTTATCATTATTTTCGATGCTCTTCGGTTTAAACTCATCCTGATTAATACCAAGATAGATAACATGTATCTTCTCGATTGGTATTTTTAACAGCTCGCTAATTTCCGACTTCGAAGAGCGTGAATCGGTAAGAACTATATCCGATTTTCGTATAAAATCAATTTTTTCTTGATACCATTCACGAATTGTGTCGTTGCTTAGGAATTTATCTGGGTAGATTAGTGGAACAACATCGTGAAGTGTGGAGCATATCAACGATTCTGTGGGCAATATTTTAACACTTGTGCAAGCAGTATCCAAAACCCCCTCCTGTAGATTTGTTGAGAAGATAATGTCCCCCTCTAGGCTGTTTAAAAACTCCTCCCGAAGTATCTCGCCTGCCTTCGTTCTCCATTTATTTTCAGGTATAATAGCTGTCGTATCAAAAAACTGCTGCCAAACTTTAATATTTTCTTGGGGCAGAATACCCTCGAATTCAGCTCTTATTGCCTCTATGCTGTCAGAAAATGCCCCATTTAGCGCCAGAATTATATCATGGCCCCTGGGATTTCGCGCCATGGCCTTGACCAATTCAATTGTGTAGCGGCCGACTCCTCTATTTCCAGAGAACGGAGTCTGTGCTCCTTGCATATCGATGACAATACGCATCTTTTAAACCTCATTCTTCTGCTTATCAAATGCTGCCTTTATTTCGTTGGGTGCGAGTCTGGATCCATTAATTAGCGGCCAGCAATACATAACTTGCCTAGCGGCCCGGAGCGGGAGATGAGAAGGAACCACTCTGCCAGGCAATAAACGCTTGGCCAGAGCAAAATCTATAGATCCATGCGTGAGCATTGGATGTGCCAAAGATAAGCGGATCATACTGGCTAGGATTGGACTGAGGATCGCATTGATCCCTCCTCTGATCATTCCAATAATCCAGCCGAAGGCCGCTCGTGTCTGCCGGAGCACATCAAAGACGACAGGAGGGGGGACGGCGGTGTTATTCCTTTTTGTCATCATTCCACTTCCACTCGGTGTACCACCGATTGTTGAGGATTATGTACAGTAGCCTTTCTGCGCTCTCATTCCATCTCAGCCAGGCCATGCCATAGGACCTCGGATGCTTGCCTGATCGACACAGCGCAAGCCATCCCCTAATCGAATCTGCAAGATCGGCAGGCTCCTTGCCGCTGAAATAGAAGGCATGATTACCCGCAACTTCTCTAAATACAGGTATATCACGGGCGATTATTGGCAGCTTATGTTGTGCAGCTTCGATCAGGGGTAGCCCAAAGCCCTCGCCCTCGGAGGCTGCTATCAGGCAGGTGCTGACTATATAGATCTTCTCCAGGTACTCATCGCTGATGCCTTCGAGCCAGAAGAGCCGACAGTCCAGCTCAGGATGATGACGCAGCCTGTTCACAATCTCCGGGATTGTACGGCGTAAATCATTTGGAAGGTCCTTCCAGCCCTCCTTGCCGACGATGACGAGGTTAGCATCCACGCCATTGTTCCAGAGCTGTTCAAAGGCTGCTATGGCCTGCAGATACCCCTTCCGTGGCTCAACTGTGCCAACCATCAGGAAGCTGGGCCTGGCGGAGAGCCGCGCGAGTATCTGCGAGGCGTCGTCCGGCAGGCCCTGGGTTGGCACGGAGTTTTCAATATCTGCACCTATGTGGAACCAGCCGATCTTCAAGGGGCGAAGACGTTTCTGGCCATTTGTATTGAGCCATTCTGCAACGTCATCTGCAACAGTCTGAGATATGCACATAACACCATCCGAGAGACGACATATCGAACTCAACCATCTTTTATGAATATCATCTGTGCCCAGTGGGAATGCGTCTGGGATCTGAATAGGAAGTATGTTATATACAATGAAAAATATCCTGACGCCTGCATTTCTCAGCGACTCAAGGTAGTTTGCCTGCGATACGATTGCTTCATGATGAAGATCTAGCCCCAGGAAGATATCTCCAAGGTTAGCATCTATTGGCTCATCTATCAAACCACCGGCAGGGCAGTTGAGAAAATGCAAACAGAACTCACGCGCATACCGATATCCATTTTGATCTGGACTTACATAGACAGGCTCGATCCTATATCCTGCTGGTTGGTTGAGAAGGAGCTCTCTAAGAATGCTCCTTGTAACGCGCTGAATACCGGTCTTGATGTCTATTTGGACGAGTGCCGAGATATCAATTAGAATCTGAGGGGCTGAGCGCCTGGATGACCGGCACTGGGTGATAGAGTCAGCCAAAGCTGTGATCGAACCTTCTTCAGTGAACAGGTTATCTGATCTGGCCAGATCATCGATCAGCGAAGCTCTGCAGCTCTTTGCCCCATCATAGAATGCTTCGATGGCTTTTTCATACATATCAGCACACCGACTGGAGGAGTTTTCAGTCATTATTACCTCGCGCGCTCGAGAACCCAGTGCCAGACGACGACCTGGATCACGCCAAAGTGTTTCCAACGCCCAGATAAGCTCATCGTTCTTGAATCTATCAGACAATTTCCAGACAGCATCTGATGGGAGCTCAGCAAGAGAACCGTTGGAGTTGACGATCGTGGCCAGAGCATGACTCATGCAGTCCAAGACGGCTTTCGAGCTCTCCCCCCGTGAGATGGTCCTCAATTGGACAGCTATGTCTGCTGCCGCTAGATAATTGCGAAAAGCATCTGCATCCACCCAGCCGGTAACGAGAATGCGTTCCTTGAGCCCACTCTGGCTTACGGTCTTAAGAAATTCTCTGCCATATTCTCCTGCATCATTTTCGCCGATAAAGATCAGTTTACAGCCAGGATCCTTCGACATCTCAGATTTCAGAAAGGCCTCAAGAAGACGATGATTTTGTTTGATAGGACCAAGGATTCCAAAACTGCATACCATGAAATCATCTATATGCACACCTAGTTTCCTTCGAGCTTCATCCCTATCAACCATCTTTGCCAAATCACGCAACATAGGAATGACTACAAAGTGTCTTGCTATTGAGTCCCCATACCATTGATTCGCAAGTGTAACTGAATAATTTGAGTGCACTATTACACCCACTGCCATCTCCAGAACGCTGAAGTTGCAGGGGTATTTGAAGATAACTTCTCTAACATCTTTTTTGGCAAATCGTTCCCATAAAGCTTTGTAGCCGTGTGAATTAGAGAGCTCGCGGGTCCAGCTTCCAGGAGAGATATGCTCCAAGTATTCATAAGCATCTCCAAGGAAGAAGTCATGAAGCACAACCACTCCAGGAAAGCGGTTCAGCAGATCAAACATGTAGTGGTGAAAGGCTGAATTGCCGAAATGGTACAAAACACGTTCAAAATTGTCGGCATTTTTCGCGAAATATTCAACAGACCGTATGGGCAGGTGCGCCCTGATCCAGGGGTCTGATACCTCTGGCTGAGCGTTTATAACCTCGATATCATAGTGGCGGGCCAGCTCTGGCAGGAGTTCCGTGCTGTAGTCTGATATGCCGCTTCGCTCTGGCGGCAGAGGAGAGATATAGGCAAGCTTCGGTCGCCTGTGAGGCCACAAAGCGGTTTTCAGGCTTTGATGTCGATCTGCAGCTACATCTTCCAATGCGGCGATCCTGCTATTGACACACTTATCCCGAGAGAATATTACTGCATTATGGATGCTATGACGGCTGAGCTGCTCGCAGAATTCGTCATTTTCCAATGCCTCTGTGATCTTGGAAGTGGTCGCAACTTCTGAGAAGGGATCAATGAGAGCATCCTCTCGCTCGACAATCTCGGGAATGCTGGAGGCATTGCCGGCGATCACAGCTGTGGCCCAGGCCATCGACTCGGACAATGGTAGCCCGAATACCTCATTATAGGAAGGGAAGACGAACAGCTTGCAAAGGTTGTACAGCATTGCCAGCACTTCATCAGACATGTAACCAGTGAGGATCAGATCATTCCTGGACTGGCTGTGGACCTGGCGATGTTCTGCATGACTCGGACCTCGGTGTCGGGAATCCTGGCCGCTAGGATCAGCTGATGCGAACTTCGCAGATCGGGAGGCATTTCGAATAAGAGTGAATCTGTCGGTAGAGGTCTTTTTTTGGATATCTGTCCCTCCTATATGGCAAGCCACGCATAAGTTCTCGTGAAGTATCTCATATTCTTCAGATATTGCAGCTTGTACGCTGGACTGAGGTGCAGATATTGCTCCGGACAGAGAAGCGTGATCAGGTCGCAGAGCGTGGACACAATTAGCGTCCGCTGATCAAATACCCATTTGCTGGTGCCCTCAAAGAGGCGAGCTATAAATACTACGTCAGGCTCCACACAGGCACCTCCGCACAGAACAAGGGCATACCAGATACGGATGTTCTCCTTTGATAGTTTGTCGTCTATGGCGGCACGCATTAGGCTCGATGGTCTCAGGCAAGAGGCCGTTTATGGTAACCAGGACATCATGCTCGTCGCTATTGCGAATGATGGCCTTAACCAACGAAAGAGTGCTGCGGACGATGCCACCAAAGCGAGATTCTATCTGGGCTCCCTGGAGGCCTATAACGATGCGCCTCAGAATCCCTCCTTCCTATATTTTTCCATTGCATCTTTCAGGTCACCATATATACGACGGGCGTAGGGCGAAAGAGAAGACTCTGAGAATCCATGAGAAGAAATTTGAACTCTAGTGCAGCAGTCAACCAATCCCTTCGAGACGACAAAGCTGTATAGCCATGCATCAAGGCGTGGATACATGTGGACCAATTTCAAGGCCTGAGCCTTCAGCGACGGATGGGCCTTGGCAAAGTGGATCGATCCGATCAGCAATGGGCTGATGATCGAGCCTATTTTGCGCCTTGAGATCTGCGGAATAGCTGAAAGGTTCGCCTTTGCTCCGAGATACAGATCGAAGCCGGCCCTCATTGGGGCAGTAATTCGCCAGCAGATACTGGAGTGTACGGACTGGAGTTCACGGTCCAGCCACTCCGCACGCTTGCGCTCGCTCTCTAGCGCTTGGGATCTCTCCGATAGCTGAGCAACTTGGTCTTTTGAGGCAGAAAGCTGAGCATCAAGCTGAGCAACTTGGTCTTTTGAGGCAGAAAGCTGAGCATCAAGCTGAGCA
>Ga0116195_1001040_pt1 | contig 18675 bp, 14 predicted proteins | sample AD_SCU002_MetaG_FD_89881 | JGI IMG/M metagenome (GOLD analysis project Ga0116195, IMG submission 89881) | Active sludge microbial communities of municipal wastewater-treating anaerobic digesters from China - AD_SCU002_MetaG | ecosystem: Engineered > Bioreactor > Anaerobic > Digestate | place...
CGGCGACGCCTGGTGCTTCGACCCGCGTGTGAAGATCTGTTTCGCCGACCCGGCACTGAAGTTCGACTTCGCCGAACCGCGCCGCGAGTTCGCAAAGGGTGCAATCCGCGAGTACATGCCCGCCGGCGAGCGTTCGCTCATCATCCCGGCCCGGTAAAAACCGAACACCACTACCCCTTTTTATTGCACGTCCTCATAACCCTGCAAACGCAAGTATTCTTGCCGGTCAGCTGGAAAATAGGTGGAGCGAGTGATCGCTCACTCGCCCACGTATTATGATAGTATAAATTAATATCACAAAATCCACCTATTCTCAATGGTCTCTTCACATCTTTGCCATTCCCGATCCGTGGGCTGAACGGAGGAGGCACCCTCAATTACCAACACCCCATTCCGGGCCGGTCTCCCCATCCCTGTCACCCCTGCAACATCACCTTGACCCTCCAGTTACTCTTTTTAAGTTAGCGAGAAGGAGAACTCTGTAGGATGACAACCGCCGGAAGCAGGATCGTGCTGCACGTAGACATGGACAGTTTCTTTGCTTCCATCGAGGTCCTCCGCAACCCATCGCTTGCCGGGCGCCCGGTGATCGTGGGCGCCGACCCGAAAGGAGGGGGCGGTCGGGGGGTCGTGAGCACGTGTTCGTATGAAGCCCGGCACTACGGGGTGCATTCCGGGATGCCCATCTCCCGGGCTTATGACCTCTGTCCCCACGGGGTCTACCTCCCGGTGGATCGGTCGCTCTATCTCCAGGTCTCAGAGAGTATCATGGCGATCCTCTCCCGGCACAGCAGGCTGTTTGAGCAGGTGAGCATAGACGAGGCCTACCTCGATCTAAGCAATACCGGGGATTTCACAACGGCAGGATCGATTGCTGCCTCAATCAAGCAAGAGATCCGCGAGGAGACGGGGCTTACCTGTTCGGTAGGGGTCGCGCCGGGAAAGACCGTGGCAAAGATCGCTTCCGACTACTGTAAACCCGACGGGTTGATGGTCGTCCGCCCGGAGGAGGTCAAGGCGTTCCTGGCCCCCCTCCCCGTGGAGAAGATCCCGGGGATCGGAAGACGAAACGGCGAAGAACTCCGGCGAATGGGTATCCTGACCATCGGCGATCTCGCACGAAGAGATATCCAGGAGATTGTCGCACACCTTGGAAGACCCGGCATCCGGGTGCACCACCTCGCCACTGGTATCGACGGTGCGGAGGTGCAGTGCAGGGAGGGACGAAAATCCATCTCGCGGGAGAGGACTTTTGATATGGATATCTCCGATCCGTCGGTGATCGCGGAGACCTTGGCCGGGCTTACGGAGAGTGTTGCAGAGACGCTTCGCACCGCGGGTCTCCGGTGTCGGACGATCACGGTCAAGGTTAGGTACAGCGGGTTCCAGACGTATACCCGATCGAGGACGCTGGAACGGTTCACCGCAGACCCGGGCGTGATCCAGAGAGCAGTCTCTGAACTCATCCAGCCGTTCCTGAACGGCACAGACGTCCGGCTTCTCGGGATCCGGATCTCAAACCTGGAAGGCGGGCGTACCCGTCAGGCCTCGATCGAAGAGTTCTGCGTTTGAGACTCCGGTCGCCCTGCCGGTCGGCGGGTTGCGGGGGGTGAAAACCAGTTTTTATCACACGCCACAGACAAAACCTCCTGATCGTGAGCCACACACTTCAGGTGAGCCTTGACGCCTTCGACCGTTCGGGGTCTCCCCTCTGCGGCGATCGCCCCGACCAGAACGGGTTTTACCGACTCTGTCTCCAGTGCCCTTTCGCTGTAAGAGGCGATGGCCGGGTCTACTGCGAGAGGTTTGAGACCCCCATCCGGGCACGAGAGAAGTATGCCCTTCGGGCGTGGAAGAAGACACGCAGGAGGGTTCTTGAACGTGACAGAGGGCGCTGTGCTATCTGCGGTGCTGGACAGGATCTCCACATCCACCACCTCGATCACGATACTTCAAACGATGAGATGGCCAACCTCATAACGCTCTGTGAGATCTGTCATGCCAGGGTGCACACCGATCTCCGTCATGAGGGTGGGGAAGAGAGGGTGGCAAGGGTTCTGCTGGCTGCGAGAGAACGGGCGCGGTGATAGAACCCGCGAGCGTTCTCACCAGACGGCGGTGTGGAGATCCTCATCACGCCGAAACCCTTGAAAAGAGCGATGCCCATGGACAGTTTCGATGACAGGGCGGCGCACCACCCTGGCAAGAAACCGGAGCAGGATAGCAGGCGTCCCGCCGTTGAGGTGGCTGTAGAGGAAGTCCCGGACCCTCATCTCCGCCTCCAGTTCACGAATGAGACGACGGTTCAGGAGGGAGGTGTATGTCGCGGCAAGCGGCGCGCCCGAGGTGAGGTGTCGGTCTATTGCATGAGCGGCGAGTTCTGCCGTTCGGTGGGCATAAAAGATCCCCTCGCCGAGGATGGGGCTTGTGAAACCGCCTGCATCCCCGACCAGAACCGTCCCTTCATGGGCCGGAGATGGGATGTAATTGCCAAACGACAGTAGGCGTCCTGCAGGCTTTCGGTCTGAAAACGCTGCAAACCCAATTTTCACAAGGAGTTCTCGAAAACGGTCGGGAAGTCCCTTCCGGTTCGCCTCAAACAAACCACCGATACCCACGATGACCGCATCAGTGTTCGGGAAGACCCAGCCGTAACCCATCGGGCAGGCGCCGAGGAAAACATGGGGTATCCCAATCTCGGCGTCCAGGCGGATCGCCGCTTCCCTGTTCAGGTGTACCCCCGCCTCCCTCCGGTCGATCTTAATCTCCAGCGCCAGGCCAAGGTTCTTGCGCCACCGCTGTGGGTCAACAACACCCTTCGGGAGAGAGCGCCGGACGCGGCTGTGGACCCCGTCAGCCCCGATGATAACACTGGCAGAGTAACGCTCCCCGCCCGCCGTGGTTACCGTCCGCTGAACGTGGTTGACCGCGGTCACCTCCATGCCTTCAAGGACCTCCGCCCCGGCCCCCCGCGCCATCCGGGCAAGGCAGGCATCGTAGCGCTCCCGTCGAGTGAAGTAGAACGGTTCTGCCAGGTCTTCGGCAAGGAGGCGGCGACCACCGATGTAAAGGGCATACCCCTTCCCGGTGAAATCGAGCAAACCCTCTCGCCGCATAGCGTCGAGCGGCAGGGAAAAAACCCTGTCAAGGAACCGGACTGACTTCTGGGTCAGGCAACCACCGCAGACCTTCTCACGTGGGTACACCGCCCGTTCAAATAGCCCCACGCGGTGGCCGGCTTTTGCAAGCAGGAACGCAGCGGTGCTGCCGGCGGGTCCTCCTCCAACAATTATGACATCATAATCCGGCTGACTCCGCATTCACCTTTCACTCTTGTGAATGGTACGCCTTTAAACAGGATATTGTTTCCCGGGCAAACCACCGGCCCGGGATCTATCCATAACACCAATAGACTTCCACCAGACGTTCATATCTTCAAGGGATCCGCATATGTTGACGCACTCAGAAAGCACCCCTGCAAAGGCGTATCCAGCCCTGGAAAACATGATGTTGGCCGGGCATGAATCTGCCCGGGCGATGGCAAACACCGTCTTTATCCCCCTCGATCGGACATAACCTTCCATAACCCGGAGGAGAGAGGCTGCAAACCCATGCCCACGGTAGTCGGGCAAAGTCGCAAAACCCGTCATCTCAGCAAACTCTACAGCGGTGTCAACTTCAGCTGCAGCGACCGCGACCATGCGACCGCCTGGCCCAACCATACCGAAACACCACAGATTCTCCTGCATCTTCTGCGCAAGGTAACCGGGTTCATCGACGGGGACTGGGTAGGTCACAAAGACCCTCCTGTAGATCGATGCAACTGCCGGGGCGTCCGCCACCGTGGCACGGACCACGGTGAAACCCGGTTCAAGCGCCGGACCCGCCGCAACCCGCTCTCCGGCTTTAGCCATGGCAACCGCAAGGACTTCGTCGTTCCCGCTCCTCTCGCTACCAGACGTGAGACGGTGGTGCACCACGTAGTAGCCATCCACCTCCCCGCGAAATATACCCGGGATCCGCACCAGCGGCATGTAGCCGCCTGATAAAAACTGATCGAGGGCGGTGGCCGGTATCCTTGCAAATATATGGGAATACCCCCGCTCTTCTGCAAACGCCCAGAGCCTGCCGGTGATCTCAGGGAGGTCCGCCGGGTCCAGATGGTATAGAAAGGCAAGTTCGTTGTGCGGACCGTGGTGGACCAGGCTGCGCCCGAGCGCTGTAACGGCATCATTACAGGCGCCAGCGCGTGGAGGATACCTCTGAATTGATTGTCGCCTGGACTTCTCTCCTGTACGCCGCGTCAAGGCGGTTTTTGCATCGGAAGAACGCATTTGATTCTTCTGATCCTGTCGAGAACCGGACATGCTCTTCCATAAAATATATATTTATTTTAATATATAACAAGCCAGGATATTTTGCTCCCTGACGACAGCGACCAATAAACACTTTCACCCCGCGCGCGACAGACTCTTTTACCTGTGGACCCATGATACAATCATGTCCGTTGCGGAGCAGAAACTCTCCAGCCTCACTGCCGCCGGGCAGTTTGACATCTGCGCACCCGGCGAATGCATCCAGGTCCTCTCTACGGCGACGCACATAACCTACAACCGCCGGGCGGGCGGATGCGGCCGGATGCTCAAGGTGCTTCTCAACGGTTATTGCTCCTACGACTGCGCCTACTGTTCCATCAGACTCCAGCGTGAACGACTGGGGTTCTCACCGGCTGAGTTCGCCGACGCCTTCCTTCGCCTCTGGCAGGAAGACCTTGTCGGGGGACTCTTCCTCAGTTCCGGTATCCCGCACGACGTCGACCTTGTGATGCACGACCTGGTGGAGACTGGGGAGATCCTGCGGCGCAGGGGCTACGACGGTTACCTCCACCTCAAGATCCTCCCCGGCGCAACACGGGCGGATATCCATGACGCCGCCAGTGTGGCAGATCGCATCAGCATCAACCTGGAGACCACATCCTCAGACCGCCTGGGTTGCATAGCCGGGGTGAAGGATTACCAGCAGGATATCCTGAAACGACAGGCGTGGGTGGCGGAGGAGAAGCCCGGTGGGCACACAACGCAGCTCGTCATCGGGGCGGCGGACGAGACAGATGCGGAGATCCTCTCCTGTCTCGCCGGGCAGTACCGCAGGGTCAGGCCGGCCAGGGTCTACTTCTCGGCGTTCCGCTCCCTGCCAGGAACACCACTCGCAAAGCACCCCGACACGCCGGCATGGAGGGCGCAACGGTGCTACCAGGCCGACTACCTCCTCAGGGATTACGGTTTTACGGTCGACGAACTCCGGGCGGCTCTCGATGAGAGAGGGTTCTTCGAAAACCGTGACCCAAAACAGGTCCTTGCAGCCGACAAAGCCCCCTTGAACATAAACACCGCAGGTAGATGGGACCTCCTTCGCGTCCCCGGGATAGGACCGAAGGCCGCGGACAGAATCATCACACTCCGCAAAGAGCGGCCTTTCACCGGCCCGGCCGACCTTGCGCGTGCCGGAATCAGGGGTAAGGTCGCCGCACACCACCTCACCTTCGGCAACCGGAAGGAAACCATCCAGACGAAACTGGTTCTGTGAGGGTATCGCGGACGCTCGCGGATGGGTGGTGTAGAAGTGGCTGAACGGTTGCCGGGATGACCTTACACCCCGGCATACCGGAGGATGAGTTCGGTTGCCGCCCGGATATCCCCTCCTTGATTCCTCACCTCGGCAAGGTAAGCGTTGTAAACCTCATCAGTAATGAGCCGGATCTGGGGGCGGAAGAGGTCAGCGTGCATCATCAGGTCGAAACACCGGGCCTCGCTCTCGGTCAGACCGAGCGCCCGGTACTCCCCAACATGTGGCATAAAAGCCGGGTTCTTATCGCGGGGCGTCCTTACCACGAGATCGGCAAGCGGCGTTCCAGGTATGGGCTCAGCAGCGCTCACAAAGACATCGTCGAGCAGGAGGATGGCGATCAGATCCTTTGTCGCCTGGTAGTCCCGTTCGGTCTCACCCGGATACCCGACAATGAAACTCCCGGCAACATGGAGCCCATATCCCCGGCACCGCTCCACCGCCTCCACAACCTGGCTGACCGTCACACCTTTGCCCATCATCCGGAGCACCCGGTCGCTCCCAGACTCGATCCCGAAGAAGACCCAGCCGATTGTGTAGCGCTTTATGGCGTCAAGTATCTCGTCGGTGATACAGTCCACCCTGATATCCGGGGCGGAGATATTTTTAGGCCCCATCACCTCCGCCATTCCGCGCATGAGGGCGATAAAGGCGTCAGGGTTCATCTCCCCGTTGCTCGAACCGTAGAGCGACCCCGTCCCACCTGATATAGAAAGCCGTTTTGCGCCGTGGGCTGCAAAAGCCTTCACCTCCTCGACGATACTCTCGATCGATCGGCTCCTGACCCTCCTCCCGAAGAATCGGGGCACCTGACAGAATGTGCACCCGCCGATACACCCCCGGTGGGTCTCGATGTAGGCGCTCGCCCCCCTGATACTCTGGCTCCCTATATCGTCCGGGATCAGGGGTAGAGGGCGCTCTATCGGTGCAGGGGGGGCGGGAGGCGTCACCACGGTTCTGCCGCCATCAATGAACGCGATTCCCGGGAGATCTGGCGAGACCCCCTCCTCGACCAGGCGGACCACTGTCTCCTCACCCTCGCCCACGACAACCGCATCGGGGGCAAGCTCACCGAGCACCATCTCCGGCGCGGCCGAGACGGGGCCCCCCACGTAGACCCGCCCGCCACGCTCGCGGTGTGCCCGGATCAGGTTCCTGATCGCAGGATCAAGGAGGTGCTGGGTTGAGAAGAGGCTAATCAGCAGGATCGAACTCGCAGGGACATCAGGCGTCCGGGTGAGGGTCACCCGATGACCTGCGTCACGAAGAACGCCGCCGATCAGCATGGCGCCGTAAGTGTAGATACCGGGGGATAGGATCGTGATCTCCATGATCCAGTTATTGCCGCGACTGTATACAAAAGGTAGGGATAGAATGCAAAAGGTAGGGGTAGAGGCTGCTGTCTCACGCGGTGCAACCGAGTCGATAACCCGCTCCCTCAGGGACTCTTCTCTCCTACCCGGTGGGCGTAGACAGTGATCGCCCACCCCAGAAGCGCCGTCGCAGCAGCGACCAGCGCCAGAACCAGCCAGTGGGTGGGGCCGATGGAGTCCACCGCCAGCCTTACGATGAGGTTTAAGGGGTTGTAGGGGACTGCCATGACAAAGATGAAGACCACTACAAGCGCCGTCGAGAATATGAACTGGGCACTCGTCCTCTCCCGGTAATGGAGCGCGACGAGCGCCCCGAGCAGTATGAGGACTAGACCCGACGTCGAGACGTGGAGGAGGATCGCCATGGCGTTATTCACAGGGATACCGTTTAGCCAGAGGAGGATGAGCCAGGCGCCCGCCTGGAGAGGAACAAGGACCTCGCAGGCGGCAATCTTTCCCCAGATCACCTCCGTGAACGTGATCGGTGTCGAGAGCAGCGTCTCAAGCGTCTGGCGCTGGTACTCCTCCGTGATCAGGTCGATGATCAGGGCCGCCGATACGATCGCCGGAAGGAAGACGAGCAACGGGATGAGGAGACCGTAGACGAACTCAAAGAAGCTCTCGCCACCCCCCGAGTCAGGGAAGTTCAACTCCACTGGCGAGTAGATCAACCGATCTGCCCGGATCTCACGGAGCTGTTCTTCATAGTCCTGAAGAACCTCTTTTATCTTGACGTTGACCACACCCGACTGCAGGTCGTTCTGGATGAGATAAAGCGTCACCGTGACCGGGTCTTCAGCGTCTGGAGGTGTGTCAGGGACGTATACCACCGCCGAGACCATCCGCTCGCGCAGTGCCGCAAGCGCCTCACCGAGATCCATCCTGTAAAGGATGAGATCGTCTCGTTTTGCAAACTGATCGATCAGCGGTGATTCCGCCCCGGCGTAACCGACTCTGTAGGTGACCGTCGAGTAGCCCTCGATCGATTCCGGGTCGTACATCGCGGTGAGTCCAACCATCAAGAACGAGGAGAACATCGCGATAAAGACCTGGAGGAGGATCGCAAAGACGATCGTCTTCTCCGATGAGAGCCCGGCGATCTCTTTCTTCGCGATCAGATTGATATGGCGCCTGTTCAAAGGAGCACCCCCCCGATGAAGTAAAGGTTGTAGAGACTGTGGACTATCCCTGCCGCAACTATCCCCGGAGCATAGGCACGCCGCCCTCCGAGCAGCAGGAACCCGCCTGTGATCAGCACCCCGGCGATGTGGAGGAGGAGCGGCATCCAGAGCGCCTGGAGAGAGAGGAAGAGGATGCTCCCGAAGATCGACTCGGTGATCTGGGCAAGCGTGGCAAAGAGAAGTAGTTTCTCGCCGACAAGGAACCCGAGACCTGTGACCGTTGCCCCGATGAGGAGGTTTTTAACCGTGAGGAAACCGGGCCAATCCCTGGCTATCGCGTAAAGCCCGATCGATTTTGCAAACTCCTCGATGACCGCGGCAGTGAGCGTCAGCAGGAGGAGAGAGAGCGGCATTGGGATGTTGAAGAAAAGGACAAGCGTCAGCATCTCGGCCATGAAGACGAACGGGATCATGAATGCGGCGAGCAGAAAGAGCGAGACGTGCGGGTGGTTCCGGCTGATCCCGGTCGAGATGAAGTCAACAACCCGTGATGTCAGGCGTCTCTCCGAGAAGAGGTGCTCTTCCCTGAAGTTTGCAATACCGACGTAGAAGAGGATGATGCTCGTTGCAAAGAAGAGCGCGGTCGAGTAGAGGTATTCCATCGCGGTGAACCCATCACCCTGGATCGCGAGTACTACCAGGGTGAGGGGGGAGACGATGCTGATGACGTGGGTGTTTGCAAAGACTGTGGGGAAGAAGAGGTAGGACGTTGCGATGGTCGAGAAGAAGATCGAGACGAACGAGAGTTCTTTGAAACTCCTGGATGTCATCCCGATGATCAGGGCGTTTGCCAGGAAGAAGAGGATGACAGGTATAAGCGGGAGGAGGATCGTGAGGGGTGCCCTGGCAAAGAGGGTGATCGCGGCCGCGATCAGGATCATGATCGTGAAGTAAGGAAGGGCCTTCCCGACGACGATCGCCGCCTGGCGGACGGGGGCAGAGAGGAGCGCCTCACCTGCCCGTCCCACCCGCTCGTTCATCACGCTCATCATGAAGAACTGGGAGGTGAAGTAGAGCGGGAATATGAAGACGAAGACCAGGATGATGGTGTCAAACGGTAGCGGCGGCGAGAGCTCTGAGGGTGTCAGGAGTCTATCTGTAGTGGACTCGCCAGAGATGAGGGAGGTGTAGCGCTTGAGGGGCTGACCGTCCCCGGACTCTATTAGATGCTCCCGGAGTTCTTCCTCTGTGGTGAGCTTGCCCTGGGATGGCGGAGTCACCTCCTCAACCGGGAGGGATGGAGTTGGAGGTCTCTTTGTCTCCACCGGGGCGCCGACCTGCTGCCCGCTCTGAGTCGCCAGGAAATCGATCTCGCTCTTCACGTACTGGAGGTCGATCCAGAGGGGATAGGCGGCGAAGAGGTCGGGTTCCGCTGCGGCAACGCTTGCAACGTAACTCTCGTAATCGCGCTCAAGCGTATTTAGCGCCGCGCGCCCCTTATCCGTGTCAACAGCGTAGACCTCCCCGTTTATGATGACGATATCGTAGGAAAACCGGTTCTCCCGGAGTGATGCCCCGTCATCCAGGTATGTGACAAACCGGGTGTCGGACGCGACGATCCTGGCCGTGTCGGGGTCATCAACACCGATCCGATACATACCATCCTGTAGATGGAGACCGCTCTCTGCGGCAAATGCCGTCACCAGCACCAGCAGGAGGAGAAGCACCACGGCAAGCGGCAGGATACCTTTTCCCATCGTGCTCATGGAGCGTTTTATCTCCCAGATGGCGATCGTCCGGATGGAAGAGAGAAGACTCATGGTGATCCCGGAAGGTGTGAGAGAAGCATATTTTTGTAGAGCAACCTATTAGTAGGCATCGAAGACAAAAGAGATACCGGATGATAACCGCCCGCGATCTTGTAAAGTACTACGGCGAGTTCCCGGCCCTCGACGGCGTCTCATTTGACCTGGACGATGGAGAGATCCTGGGGGTGATAGGGCACAACGGCGCGGGCAAAACGACTCTTTTAAAGATAATGGCCGGGCTTATCACACCGACGAGGGGCAGTCTTGTCATAAATGGTATCGACGTTGTTAAAAGACCGTTCGACCTGAAACAGAACCTGGGCTACCTCCCGGAAGAGTCCAGGCTCTACGAGACGATGAGCGTTGAGGCGTACCTCTCGTTCTTCGGTGAGATCTACGGTCTTCCGGCGAATGTCATCAGGAAACGGTCGAGAGAACTCCTCGACGAACTCGCGCTCGATCCCGACGGTAAGAAGATCGGAGAACTCTCAAAAGGGATGAAGCGGAAGGTTGCGATAGCGCGATCGCTTATCCACGACCCGGACCTGCTCATATACGACGAACCCACCTCCGGCCTCGACCCGATGACCTCACGATCGGTGCTCGACTATATAAAAGGGCTGCGCGACCGGGATAAGACCGTAGTCTTCTCCGCCCACAACCTCTTCCAGGTGGAAGAGGCCTGTGACCTGGTTCTGATCCTGCGCCGGGGGAAGGTAGTGGCAAAAGGCAGCATGCCTGAACTACGTGAGGCCTTCGGATCGATCACCTACCAGATCTTCTTCCGGATACCCGACCCTGCGACGTTTACGACCCCGGTCATTTACATCGCCTCCGACGGCCGCTACTTGGCAGAGGCGCAGACCATCGAAGACCTGAACAGGATGACCGCGAAACTTGCAGACGCCGGCGCAACCATCGAGAGGATCGAGTCGCACTACCCGACGCTTGAAGAGATGCTATTAAAGATCGGGCAGTGAGTCGGCCATCTTACCTGGCAAAGCTTCCCAGCGGGTGGCGGGGGGAGGGGGTCGGTGAGAGACGTTCACCAGTGGCGATTTGAATGGGCCAGGCGCATACTGTCGGGAAACAATGACAGTGATGTGCATCAGAATCATTGGTTTGATCTCATCATCTCCTCTCACCTTCACCCCCTCAAACTCAAGCGTCCGATTGTCAGTGGCGTAAGAGGTGGTCCCATCCCACCGCTGTCAGGTCTGTGGCTTACCGGGTTTCCACCTTCACACCTCGCAGGCAGGTATATATTGTAAAAAATTACTATGGGTAATCAAATGGAGATCCCAACTCCAGCGCAACTTCGTGCGAAAAGGATCCAGATGGGCTTAAAACAGGCCGATGTGGCCCGAATGGCCGGAATCAGCCAGTCCATGGTGGCGCGGATCGAGGCGGGTAGCGTGGATCCGAGAGTCAGCACGCTCGCAAAGATCGTGAACGTTCTGCAGGCAGTAGAGAAGTCAGCGGTCACAGCGGCCGATGTGATGCACTCCCCGGTCTTCTCGGTCACGCCGGAGGATCCCGTCAGCCGTGCCATTGAGATCATGGGAGAGAAAGGCATATCACAGTTGCCCGTGCTCGAGAACGGCGTACCCATCGGTTGCATATCCGAGTCGGCCATCACGAACGCAATGGAAGAGGGAGGACTTTACCAGAAACACCAGCGGATGGTGAGGGACTACATGGAGCCCGGGTTCCCCACGGTTCCTCCCACAACGCCGATAGATACGATTGTCCACCTGCTACACCACAGCCATGCGGTGATCGTCATCGAGAAAGGGAGGGTGCAGGGTGTGATCACCAGGCACGACCTGATATCGCTGATAACGTAGTTGTTTCAGATCAGTGAGACCAGGTCTCGGAGGACGGCCTCAGGGTCTTCGGCCTTGACCACACTCGAGGCGAGGAGAACCCCGCATGTCCCGAGGTCTATGGCGATCTTCACACACTCTCCGGACTGGATTCCTGCCCCGGTCAGGACTTTTACGTTCGGGTTTGCTCTCCTCACAGCATTGACAGATCGCTCGATTATCCCGGGATCGGCCTTTGAGACCGAAATCCCGCTTCCGATCAGTTCGGGGGGCTCGATCGCCACGTAGTCCGGGCCGAGCGCTGCGGCAGCAGCGCTGGTAGCATCGTTGTTAGTACAGACGACCGACTCAAGGTGGAGCCTCCTGGCAGCCTGAACGCAGGCATCGATATCCGCAAGGGTGAGACGGCGCTCGGAATGGTTGATCAGGGTGCCACGTGCGCCCGCCGACCGGACAGATTCCGGAAGGATATGACCGGTATGGGCGCCAGGGGCGATCGGGTCTATATGCTGGGCGTAGACCGGGATCGAGTAGTGATAACTCATCGGATGGAGTTCAGTGAACGTCGGCGCGACACCTATGACCGCCCCGCTCTCTTTTGCCACGGTCTCGGCCGCAGCAGCTATCCGATGGGCGTTGCTGCCCATACCTTCCTTATAGGTCTTGAGGTTGATCAGGATGAACGGCGAATCCATATCCATCACGTCTGCCTGATAGGTTGCTCCATCCGGTATTAACTCTGATGCAGGCCCCGGTCTTTCATCAACAACCCCTCACACATGACGACTCTCAACCCTCAATCCCCCTGACAAAATGCCCCCCGGTGATCCCACCAAGAGCCCGCCGTTTAACCTCGTCCCTGAGCCCGGGGAGTATACCTGAGTCCCCCCGCGCCACAGCAGCGACCGCAATCCTGTAGAGGCGGGCCATCTCTCCGGCGTAACGGGGGCCCCGACCCCGTGCATCGATGGCAACGGAATCTATACCCATCCCGGCGATCTCCGGGATGTGATCGATCAGGCAGGTCTCAACCGCGTTTGAGATGTAAGTCCTGCCCTCACAGTCGCATCGAAGCGGAAATACCCGGTTGCGCCCGTCCTGTAGCCCGACAAAACCACTGATGTCTATCGCTTCCCCGCCAACGTTCGCCAAAAGTCGGTCCTCGCTCGCCATCGCCTCGATGTTGCCCTGGACCAGCACCTCAAGTTCCAGAGTCCCGCCAGTCGAGGCTGCAAGCCCGGCGAGGTCGTCGGCAGGGAGCTCCGGGGATGCCGTGCACCGCCTGAACAGCCCCTCAAGTCTCGCGGCGGCGCGGTGGTTCCAGAGGTTCAACCCCGCGGCCCCGTAGATGCTCATCCGTGGTTCGGCACGCCTCACAGCATCCGCGGCACCCATCCCGCTCACCATCACCCCGCGAACGCCAGCCCCGTATAGCGATGGCAGGATGGACGTCGCCGTATCCAGGAACGAGCGCCGGGTGATTGCAGGCCATTTCCAGACAACTTCTGCACCCCCTTCGCGACAGACTCTGGCAGCCTCTTTGAGGAGATAGGGGACAGCGGCCACCTCCAGGTAGAGAGTCCTCGCCCCTCCACCGAGAGCGGCCTCCACGCCATCCAGGGTGTCGGTATAGACCGAGACCTGGAGGGGACGGGGTTCACGGCCGAGCAACGCCACCCTTCCAATCCCGGCAAGCGCCGTTTCAAGCCGTTGCCGGGCCGCATTAACCGCCCCCGCATCAGGGCGTCGCGCGGCAAGGAGGGTCTCCTCAACCCGCTCGAGAAATGCCCGCCGGACGCGGTTCAACTCTCCAAGCGGGGCAAAAAGCCCGCCAGGATATCGGATATCAATGTTCCGGATCACAAACTGCGTCCCCCCCGTCTTCCCGAACTGCTCCGCGATCTGCTCTTCTGTCAGCGGCCGGTTCCGTGCCGGTTCCATCCGGAGAGCGGAGCGGTAACGCACCCGGAGCGGTTCGCCGCCGATCGGTTCGACGATCGCCTCCAGACAGGGTGTCTCCCCGTCCCAGGTGACCAGGAGATCGAGTTGCAGCGGTTCAGGGGACGCATCCATTATCCTCTTTGCCCGCTCCTCCAGGTCCATGCTCCTTGTGAGGAAGACTCGTGCACCGGGCCTTACCGGCGCAGGAACGCTGAGTCGTAGCGTGCCGTTCCGGACAGCGGGTGCCCCGCGGATAACCGCTCCCACATCCATCCCGGGATCCTCTCCCCAGAAGACCACGCCGTCACCGGATCCTGGCACTATATCCCCTGTAAGGCGAACGGTTGCCTCCCCCCTCAGCGGGTCGTAACCTGTAACCCGCCCGAGCATTACCCCCCGGTTCCCCGGCCGGTCACGGCCCATGAGATCGTGGGCGCCGAGGATGTAGCCCTCCGTGAACTCCCGGTTGAACGCGAGCGCCAGGTCTCGCAGATCCTCCCTTAAAGGCGACCAGTCGTCCCCGGCGGCGATCGCATCGAGAGCACGCCGGTAAATCCGGGTCACAGTGGCGACGTAAGCGGGAGAACGCATCCTGCCTTCGATCTTTAGCGAGGCCACCGGGGCCTGCACCAGGCGATCGAGGTAGGGATAGACACAGAGGTCCCGCGTAGAGAGGAGGTATCGCTCATTCACGGGCAGGGGCTGTGGCTCTCCCGGCCGACCGTATTCATCCACACCGGCGGTCACGAGCCGGTAGGGTTTCCGGCACGGTTGGGCACACATACCGCGGTTCCCGCTGCGGCCGCCGATGACAGAGGAGAGGAGGCACTGACCGGAGTAAGAGTAGCAGAGAGCACCGTGGGCAAAGACCTCAAGACCCACCCCCTCTGCACGGGGATCGGCAGATATGTCCTCGATCTCGGGAAGGGTGAGTTCCCGCGCCAGCACCACCCTGGAAAAGCCTTCTTCAGCGGCCCAGGCAACGCCTTCACGGTTGTGTATCGTCATCTGGGTGGATGCGTGGAGGGGGAGGCCCGGGACTATCTCACGTGCAACTGCCGCCACACCGAGATCCTGAACCAGGACGGCGTCTGCCCCGATCTCGTAGAGTCGGTAGAGGTAGCGGGCCAGATCGGGGAGTTCTGATTCCCTGGCCAGGACGTTCACGGTGACGTAGACCCTGACACCCCGGAGATGCGCATAATCGATTGCGGAGACGAGTTCCTCCTCCGAGAAGTTCGCCGCGTATTGCCGGGCACCGAACCTTCTCCCGGCGAGGTAGACGGCATCGGCACCCGCGCTGACTGCTGCGGCCAGAGCCTCAGGAGACCCTGCCGGCGCAAGCAGTTCCGGCAACCCTGGACCACGATCATGATTGTGCGGCATCTCTCTGTTAGGGTTCGCTCCAGAAGACTATATACCCTGCAGCGGCAGAGGCGTTTCCACATTTAGGGGGTTTTTGGCTATACCCTGCTCTGCCCACGAATAACCCGACCGACCGGGAGGTGGGTGGTGATGTCCGAGGGGAAAGCCGTGCACCGGGACGGAAATAAGAGTTGACGCCAGAAAGGTACCTCCCGGAGACTGTACCAGGGAAATGTCATAGAGAAGGAGGAGGTACGGCCTTGCAGCGACATAGGGTCCTTCAAAAATCCGCCCTGGAAGAGGTTCATCAAACCAGGGCAGCCTTGAAGTTACTCTGGTCTGATAGCTTCGAGATCCTCAGAGGCGAATGACACAGGGCAGGCATTTAAGTGATACAGCATGGAAATACATCCTTCAGATATGAAGATCGCCGTATCCGTGGATGACCCTACCCTCATCAGCGGGGTGCTGGAATACAACCCGGCATTCATTGAGATCAGACTCGACCGTATGGAGGGGGACCTGCTGGATCACGTCCGTGCAATCCGGGAGATGACAGCCATACCCCTGATCGCCACGCTAAGGAGCAGGGAAGAAGGTGGAGACTTTGTCGGCGATGCCGAACTCTGGGCCGGGATAGTCGGGCCGATTGCAAGATACGTCGATATCGTTGACGTTGAAATGCGCTACCGCGAGCATGTCCCATCCCTCAGGAGCCAGGGGGTCAGGATCCTGGCCTCCCTCCACATAGACGAGATGCCCGGCACGGCAGACCTGAAGAGGATCGAGAGGACGCTCAGGTCATATGGCGATATCCCGAAGATCGTCGTTCAGCCCGAAAACCCAAACGACCTCATCGACCTACTCCGGTTCACCCACGATGCACAGAAACCAATCTGCACAAGCGTCATGGGCAGCAGGTTCCGTTTCGCACGTGCGATCCTGCCCCTCTTCGGCTCAGAGTTTGTCTTCTGCCACGCAGGAAGGCCGATGGCCGAAGGGCAGTATCATATCAGAGAGATGCGCGAGATCGCTGAACTATTGAGGTGAGGTAGGGGTTCGGGTAAACCGCATCTCTGATCTGACGGCGGGTAACGCCACACCGGTGTGTGGGGCTAACTCCATCCCCGGTACTTCGCCTCTTCAAGCATTGCATCGATGATCACGAGCGCCAGCATACACTCTGCAACAGGGACGATCCGGGGAGCAATGCAGGGGTCGTGCCGCCCTTCAACCCTTATCTCCCGTTCCACCCCGGCAATATCGACTGTCCGCTGAGGGCTGCGTATCGAGGGGGTCGGTTTTACGGCGAGCCGAACAACGATATCCTCCCCATTGGTTATCCCGCCAAGGATGCCGCCGGCACGGTTGCTTGCAAACCCCTCTGCGGTTATTGCATCGTTCATCTCGCTCCCCAGGAGTCGGGCTGCGCCGAACCCCTCACCGATCTCAACGGCCTTAACCGCCCCGATACCCATCACGGCGCCGGCAATGGCGGCATCGAGTTTCCCGAAGACTGGATCGCCAAGACCTGGCGGGCAGCCCGAGACTATCACCTCGACTATCCCACCCACGGAGTCACCTGCATCGCGGGCGGCACGGATCTCTGCCTCCATCGCTTCCCGTCCCCTCACACCATGCACCTCGACGACCTCGCCCCGGATCGCGATGCCGCGCGGCGCAAGCCAGTGGATCGCCACCGCACCGGCAGCGACCCGCCCGAGCGTCTCCCGGCCGGAACTCCGGCCTCCCCCACGGTGGTCGCGTAGCCCGTACTTCACCTGCCATGTATAGTCCGCGTGCCCGGGGCGGTAGACGTCCCGGAGCGCGTCGTAGTCCTCCGAACGGACGTCCTGATTGGCAACTATGAGCGCGATAGGAGCGCCGGTCGTCCGCCCTTCAAACGTCCCCGAGAGGATCTCCACCCGATCTGGCTCCCTGCGTCCGGACTCAAGCGGGGTCTTCCCCGGTCGCCGACGGTCGAGGTAGGGCTGGATATCTCCTTCCACCAGGGGCATCCCCGGTGGGCAGCCATCGATGACCACACCTACAGCCCTGCCGTGACTCTCGCCAAACGTCGTGCACCTGAAATTTCTACCAAACGTGTTCATGAAAACACCTCCCGAACCTCCTCCGGCGAGACCGCGATCCCGGTGATCAGTCGGAACTGTTCCACAGCCTGGTGGACGAACATCTCCGTGCCGGGTATGGCCTCGCACCCGGCCTCCCTCGCAGCCCGGATGAGAGGCGTATCCGGTGGAGTGTAGACCAGGTCAAACACGGTCATCCCCCGCTCAAGGTCGCTGGCATCAAGCAGGCTCCGGGTGTCCGGCTCCATCCCGACCGGGGTTGCGTTCAGCACCACATCGGTTTCACACCCCCTGAAATCTTCCAGTCCCCCCCAGCGGCAGTTGAACCGTTCTGCAAGTCTCTGTGCCGCATCGGCTCGCCGGGCAAGGACCGTCACCTCCATATCGAGCGAACGGAGGGCGTAGACCGCTGCGGACGCCGCACCCCCCGCACCGAGCACAACCGCCCTGGCGCCCTGCCGGTGGAGAAGCGGCGTCCGTACGCCCAGCCAGTCGGTGTTATGCCCGTAAGACCTCCCACCGCATCTGACCACGGTGTTTGCCGCACCTATTGCCGCAGCATGCTCGTCCACCTCATCCAGGTGACGCATCACATCGGTCTTGAAGGGGATGGTGACAGAGAGACCTTTTGTCGGGAGGAGGGACGCCAGGCGTATGATCGTCCCGACGTCCGGCCACTCAAACCCGGTGTAGTGGTAGTTCATCCCGAACCGTTCAAAGAGCCGATTATAGAGGAACGGGCTCCTGCTGTGGGCACAGGGGTAACCGGCGATGCCACAGACCATCAGCCACGGATCCAGGTCGAGCATCTCCCGCAGACCGGAGAGCCCGAACCGTTCCAGGAGGAGGTCACGCTCGCACCGCTCTTCCGGCGGGATACTGTTTTCCCCGCGGAGGTCTCTGAGGATGGTGCCGGCAACCTCAACCGGTGTTCGGGAACCAGTATCTATACAGGTATCGGCGGCGCCAAGGTAGGCGTCCTTTCGCCGGGCAAGGAGGCTTCGCACCTCCTCCTCTGGCGAGAGAGAGGTCAGCCCCGGCCGGTCGCTCCCGGCGATCCGTTTCCCTATGGCCTCCGGCGTGGCGGAGAGCAGGTAGACCCTCCCCTGCCGCCGCAGGAAGGCGACGTTCGCCGGGTCGCAGACCGCCCCCCCGCCTGTGCTGATCACCCCCTCCACTCCAGCAAGTGACTCAATAACCTCGCGCTCCAGGGCACGGAACCGCGCTTCGCCATGCTGCCGGAAGATCTCCGGGATCGAGACCCCGGCCGTCCGCTCAACCAGCGTATCGGTGTCAAAGAAGGGCAAATCCAGTCGTTCTGCAAGGATTCGACCAACCGAGGTCTTTCCCGTCCCCCGGTAACCGATGAGCACGACCTTCACAGCAACCCCTCCCCATATAGAGCTTCCCAGAACCCTGGAAATGACTTTTCCACGCAGTCAGGGTCCCGGATCACCATACCCCCAACGGCGAGCCCGAGGACGGCAAACGCCATCGCCGTCCGGTGGTCGTCGTGGGGGTTGACA
>Ga0116195_1001061_pt1 | contig 18380 bp, 13 predicted proteins | sample AD_SCU002_MetaG_FD_89881 | JGI IMG/M metagenome (GOLD analysis project Ga0116195, IMG submission 89881) | Active sludge microbial communities of municipal wastewater-treating anaerobic digesters from China - AD_SCU002_MetaG | ecosystem: Engineered > Bioreactor > Anaerobic > Digestate | place...
AGTACGAACTTGAAGTTCTCAGAGGGTTGCTATACAACACAAATTAAAGCTGTTAGAGTACATGTACTCTAACAAAAAATACCGTAGTTTCGGGGCTTTTAGCCCCGTGACCACGAGTTTTAAACGGGAGGCGCTTAATATGGAAAATTTAATGGCATTGGTGCTTGCAGCCGGAGAGGGTAAGAGGATGAAATCCAAATATTCTAAAGTTGTTCATAAAGCTTGCGGCAAGCCTATTATAAAATGGGTATGTGGTACTTCTAAAGAAGCGGGGATTGATGAAACAGTAATTGTTGTAGGCCATCAGGCTGATCAGGTTATGGAGTGTCTGGGAGATGGCTATCAATATGTCTGGCAGAAAGAGCAGCTTGGTACAGGGCATGCGGTAATGCAGGCTGAGGATATATTAAAACAAAAGGAAGGACTTGTTTTTATTTTGTATGGTGATACACCTTTAATCACTGCAGACACCATAAATAAGGCTGTTGCATATCATAAAAACCAAAATTACATAGCAACAGTAGTCACAGCGGAGGTTGATGACCCATCGGGTTATGGAAGAATAATAAGAAATTCACAGGGAGATGTACAAAGAATTGTTGAGCACAGGGATGCTTCTCCTGACGAACTGAAGGTTAGAGAGATTAACTCGGGAATGTATTGTTTTTCTGTGAAGCACCTGATAGCAGCTTTAAGGGAACTTAAAAATGATAATGATCAAGGTGAGTATTATTTAACTGATACTCTTGAGATACTTATAAAAAAAGGATTTAAAGTAGGGGCTTATGTGGTGGAGAATCCTGTAGAGATTCTCGGAGTTAATGATAGAGTTCAATTATATCAGGTATCTGAGTTTTTAGGAAAAAGAATCCTTGAAAAACACATGAAAGAAGGAGTAACAATAATAGACCCCGGAAACATTTATATTGATGATAGCGTTAAAATTGGAGTGGATACTGTCATCTATCCTGGAGCTATACTGGAAGATGGCTCTGTAATAGGTGAAGACTGTATAATTGGCCCAAATAGCAGAATAATAAGCTCTCATATAGGTGACAGAGTGCAGATTTCAAGTTCTGTTATTATTGAAAGCAGTGTAGGAAATGATGCTTGTGTGGGACCTTTCGCATATATACGCCCGGAAAGCAGAATAGGGCAGAATGTTAAAATTGGAGATTTTGTGGAAATAAAAAAATCTGTTATAGGTGGCAAGACTAAAATTCCGCATCTAGCATATATAGGAGATGCAGAGGTAGGGGACAATACAAATATAGGCTGTGGTGTTATTACAGTTAATTATAACGGTAAAGAGAAAAATAAAACAATTATTGGCAATAATGCTTTTGTAGGATGTAATGTAAATCTTGTTGCACCTGTTGAAGTGAAGGATAACGCATATATTGCTGCGGGATCTACAATTACCGAAGAGGTTCCTGAATATTCTCTTGCCATTGCAAGAGAAAGGCAGGTAATTAAAGATAACTGGGTTATAAAGAAGGGAATGAAGAGAGATGACTGATTATCTTATCGCCCTGAATGGTAGCATTAGAATGGCAACATTAGAATGGTAGCATTATTTTAGGAAGGAAGGTATATGAATTGAATATTCATGGGAAGGATATAAAGATTTTCTCGGGGAATTCCCACAGGGGCCTTGCAGAGGAAATTGCAGAGAAGATTGGTCTTCCTGTAGGAGTTGCAACTGTTGGTAAATTTAGTGATGGAGAGACTGAAATCAATATAGGAGAGGTTGTAAGGGGATCCGATATATTTGTAATTCAATCTACCTGTTATCCTGTAAATGATAACCTTATGGAGCTTCTTATAATGATTGATGCCTTAAAAAGAGCATCAGCTGGTAGAATTACTGCGGTGATGCCTTATTTTGGATATGCACGGCAAGATAGAAAAGCAAAGGCCAGGGATCCTATTTCAGCCAAATTGGTAGCAAATCTTATCACTGTTGCAGGAGCTGACAGAGTGTTAACAATGGATCTTCATGTCCCACAGATACAGGGATTTTTTGATATTCCTGTGGATCATCTTCTTGGAGTTCCAATATTGGCTGAATACTTCAAGGAAAAGTTTCCGGATGCAGATGATTTGATTATTGTATCTCCTGATGTGGGAAGTGTTTCAAGGGCAAGAAAGCTGGCCGAAAGACTTGAATCACCTATTGCGATTATTGATAAGAGAAGGCCAAAGGCCAATGTAAGTGAGGTAATGAATATAATTGGTGATGTATCAGGACGGCGGGTCATACTTATAGACGACTTGATTGATACGGCAGGGACTATTGTAAACGCTGCAGAGGCATTGTCAAATGCTGGAGCAAAAGAAGTTTATGCTTGCGGTACACATGGAGTTTTATCAGGACCCGCAGTAGAGAGAATAAAACAATCAGCAATCAAAGAGCTTGTTGTGCTTAATACAATTCCCTTGACAGGGGAAAAAAGAATAGATAAGATAATATCAATTTCTGTAGCTCCAATATTTGCGGAGGCAATAGAAAGGATTTACGGGGATATATCCATAAGTTCCTTATTTACCTGAAGGCAGGCAGAAGGTCATTATAAACCAGTGTACGGGATGCTGCAGAATTGGCTTCTTGTGTATCAACATGTTTAAACATTAGCTTCTTGTGCATCAGGTTGTTTAAGCATTGGTTGTTTATGTATCAGGTTGTTTGAACATTAGCTGCTTGACGATTTGTTGCTTATGTATTAGTAACTTGATAGATATTGTAGACATTAATGAGCTTCCCAAATAAGGAAGCTTTTGTTTTCAACCTTTATACATTATATGTATACTGAAAGGGGCATTATTTTGGGAAGTTTAGAAAATCTATATATAATTGCGGGTTTGGGAAACCCTGGAATCAAATATAAGGATACCAGGCATAATGTGGGATTTTTGGTTATCGATGCATTATCGGAAAAATACAGCATAAATGTTATGCAGTTAAAACATAAAGCTATTGTTGGCAGTGGAGCTATTGATGGAACCAGGGTTTTGCTGGTAAAACCTCAAACTTATATGAATAACAGCGGTGAAAGTATAAGAGATATAGTTGAATGGTACAAAGTCCCCTTAGAGCATATAATATTGATATACGATGATGTAGACCTTCCAACCGGCAAACTTAGAATACGGCCTAAAGGGAGTTCAGGCACACACAATGGAATGAAATCGGTAATTTACCACCTTCAATCCGATAATTTCCCCAGAATAAGAGTAGGAATTGGCAGTACCCCGGAGGGCTGGGATATTGCAGATTATGTATTGGGAAGGTTTTCCGAGGAGGAAAAGAAGCTTATTTTTGAAGGTGTTGTAAAAGCAGCAGAGGCTGTAAAAGTTATTATTACATCAGGCACTGATATTGCAATGAGAGAATTTAACGGATTATAATATTATTGTATTATTTGTATCTATGCACAGCAGCGGAATGGCGGTTAATATGAATAATTTAGATTATTTGCTGGAACCTCTCCTGGAAATGGAAGAGTATAAAAGTATTTTAGAACAACTGAATAGAATTAATTTAGATGCTCCATTTAACATAGCAGGGCCTTCCGATTCTCAGAAGGCACACCTGGCTTATGCTATTTGCAGGCATCTTAACAGAAAAGGTATTTTTATTACTTTTAATGAGATGCAGGCAAGACGCTTTTATGAAGATTTCAGCTTTTTCCTTGGTGATAAGGTAGTAATGTTTCCCACAAAGGAAACCCTTTACTACGATGTTGAAGCAAAAAGCAATGATGCTGTTTATAAACGCATAACGGCTCTTGCCAGGATAATTGAAGGTGACTACAGTATTATTGTTACTTCAGTGGATGCTGTTTCTAATAAACTTGTGCCTGAAAAACTGTTCTCAAGCTACATATTGAATATTGAGAATGGCTCTCAATTGGATATTCAGCACTTGATAAATAACCTGGTACCCATGGGTTATGAGAGGGCTGATATAGTAGAGGGAAAAGGTCAGTTTGCCGTAAGAGGCGGAATAATAGACATATTTACCGTAGACCAGGAGGACCCTTTACGAATTGAACTATTTGGAGATGAAATAGACTCAATAAGGACTTTTGATGTTTTGTCACAGCGTTCTATTGCTAAACTTGATAAGGTGAAAATTTTACCTGCAAGGGAAATTATTTGTCCGGTTTCCAGAAGAGAAGGGATCATAAAACAAATAAAACGGGATCTGGGAAGTTATGTAAATACACTGAAGGGTAAGAAGGGGACAGATTTTATAAAGCAGGTCAGGACAAGTATTGAGTATGATATTGAAAGGTTTGAAAACAGCTTTTATTTCCCGGGAATAGACCGCTATACTTCGTACATTGTAGATCAACCCTGTCATTTGGCAGACTATGTTAAAGACAATCCTGGAGGCCATCCTGGAGATATTCTTGGAAGTTATCACGGAAGTTGCTATGGAGATCATTCCGATGGCAATCTTATTGTCTTCATGGATGAGCCTGTAAGACTTAGTCAAAGAATGGATAATTTAATGCTTGAGAATCATGAAGTATGCAAGAATTTATTGGAAAAGGGGCGTATATTACCACAAAATACTGATATACTGTATGATTACGAAAATATTTTAAGGGGCTTGAAGACAAAGCAGAAAGTATACCTAAGTGCTATTCTCCATGACGGACAACAGGATTTTCGGCAGGATTCTCCACGGGATTTTTCACAGGATTTGCAGCACAATATTCTGTGTAAGCAGAATCCTTCATATTATGGGTTTTCCGAACTTCTGGTCAATGATATAAATTCCATGAAGAATAATGGCAGCAGAATTATTATACTTGCAGGAACAAAAACCAGGGGTGAAAAGCTGAGGGATAACCTTGTTTCTGATGGGATAGAGGCTGTATATAATGATGCTATAAATGATTCTCTTCAACCCGGGAAGGTAACAATAACCCATGGAAGTTTAAATAAAGGCTTCCAGTATCCTTCCATAGGATTTGTGGTTATCAGTGAAAGGGAAGTTTTTGGTCAGGACAGAAGAAGCAGAAAGACTCCTAAAAAGAAGGCAAAAGGAGCCCAGATTAATCTTTTCACCGACTTAAACCCCGGTGATTATATAGTTCATCAAACCCATGGAATAGGGCAATATGTAGGAATAGAAAAACTGGTTGTAGAGAATATTCACAAGGATTATTTAAAGATAAGATACCAGGAGGGGGACTTTCTTTACATTCCTACAAATCAGCTGGATACAGTACAAAAATATATTGGAGCTGAAGGAAAAGCTCCTAAATTAAGCAAACTTGGTGGAAATGACTGGACAAAAACCAAGAAAAGGGTTAAAGAGTCTCTAAAAGAGCTGGCAGAAGATTTGGTCAAGCTGTATGCCGAGCGCAAGGCTATTAAAGGGTATTCCTATTCAAAAGATACCGTATGGCAGAACGAATTTGAAGAACTGTTTCCGTATGAAGAGACGGAAGACCAGTTGAAATGCATCGAAGAAATTAAAAATGATATGCAATCCGGCAAGCCCATGGACAGGCTTTTGTGCGGGGATGTAGGATATGGAAAAACTGAAGTGGCATTGAGAGCGGTTTTCAAAGCTATTATGGACGGGAAACAGGTAGCTTTTCTTGTACCTACAACAGTTTTAGCCCAGCAGCATTATAGTAACTTTATTGAGAGAATGAAAAAATTTCCTGTTACAGTAGAAATGATCAGCAGATTCAGGACAAGAGCCGATCAGGGTAAAATTCTCAAAGACCTTAAAAAGGGCCATGTTGATGTATTGATAGGAACTCATAGATTGATCCAGAAGGATATACAATTTAAGGATTTGGGGTTATTGGTTATTGATGAGGAGCAGCGTTTTGGTGTTATGCATAAAGAAAGCCTTAAAAATGCACGTCCGGATGTTGATGTTCTTACACTTACGGCTACGCCCATACCAAGAACCCTCCATATGTCGCTCATAGGTGTTAGGGATATTAGTGTTATAGAGGAGCCGCCGGAAGAACGATATCCTGTGCAAACTTATGTAATGGAATACAATGATGATGTAATAAAGGATGCAATAACCAGAGAACTTGCAAGAAATGGTCAGGTGTTCTATTTATATAACCGTGTGAGGACTATAGATATTAAAGCTTTCCAGATTCAGGAACTGGTACCTGAAGCAAGAGTTGGTGTGGCTCATGGACAGATGGAAGAAAGAAAACTGGAAGATGTAATGCTTAAGTTCATAAATGGAGAGTTTGATGTACTTGTATGTACTACAATAATAGAATCAGGCCTTGATATGCCCAATGTAAATACTATAATTGTTGAGGATGCCGACAGGATGGGCCTGGCCCAGTTATACCAGCTGAGAGGCAGGGTTGGCCGCTCCAATAGGCTGGCATATGCATATATAACTTATAAAAAAGATAAGGTCCTGACTGAAATTGCTGAGAAAAGGCTCCAAACAATAAAGGAATTTACAGAGTTCGGCTCGGGTTTCAAAATTGCCATGAGAGATCTTGAACTGAGGGGTGCGGGAAATCTTCTTGGCCCCGAACAGCATGGGCATATAGAATCCGTAGGATATGATATGTATTGCCGTCTGCTTGATGAGGCTATAAGGGAACTTAAGGGCGAATTGCCTGTAGAAAGGGAAATAGAAGTTACTATAGATCTTAATGTAAATGCATATATAGATGATGAGTATATAAACAGGGAATTGCAGAAGATTGAAATGTATAAGAAAATTGCTTCTATACGTGATGAACAGGATGTTATTGATATAAGAGATGAACTGCTTGACCGCTACGGAGACTTGCCTGCACCTGTTGAGAATCTGGTAGATATAGCCTATATAAAGGCTTTATCAGGAGAATTGGGTATAACATCAATAACAGAAAAAGATGGAGCAGTTATTTTACAATTAAGGAATGATAAAAGTATAAGTTTTGAAATAATAGGGAAGCTTGCTGCAAAATATAAAAGGCAAATTTTGTTTAATGCAGGAAACAACCCATATTTAGCGTATAAAATGGCAGAAAACAGCAGAGAGAAATTCCTGGAGAATATTAAGATTTTATTACATGAAATCAAAAGCTTTGAAGTTAGCTAATTATATGTTGTATAATAAAATTAATATTCTTTAACTTAAATTTATTGATAAATAGAGGAGAGATTCAGTTGAATAAAAACAAAAATGAGAGTCAAATAACTGTCGACAAAAAGCCTGGAAAGGAACCTGGGAAAAAGATATCTTTATATGTGCTGTTGGGTTTTTCGGTATTAATCGTTCTAGTAGCTGCAATAGCAGGGTTTTCATCTTATTCCAGAACTTATGTTGCTTCAGTAGGAAATATGAAGATAAGCATTCCGGAATACAGGTTTGTTTTGAATCAAGAAAAGGCCAATATGCTTAAAATAGCAGGAAACCCCGACCCAGCAACCTTTTGGGATACAGTAATAGCTGATGGAGAAAAGGCCATAGATATTGCCAAAAGAAAATCTCTTGAAAATTTGAGAGATTTGAAAATACAGGTATCCAAAGCTAAAGAGCAAAAAATTGTACTTGATAAAACGGATTTGGACAATGTCAATCAATTTACACAATCCATAATTGCACAGAATAATAACAATAAATCTGCAGCTAATTCATTTACAATGGAAGTGTATGGAGTAAATTTAAAGGAATTTGAAGAGATATACAAACAATATATACTAAGAAGCAAATTTGTACAAAATGAGATGAAGTCAATTGATGCAAAAGAAGAAGAGATAGAAACATACTATGACAAATTTCCAGATGCTTTCAAAGATGCGTCTTATCGGGAAAACGGACAGGAAGCTGTGTGGGCCAAACATATATTGGTGCTTACAATAGATACTGAAACCCAAAAAGAATTTACAGGTGCCAAACTTGAAGCTGCAACAAAAAAAGCTGAGGAATTGCTTCAAAGAGCTAAAGGCGGCGAAGACTTTGCCAAACTGGCCCGTGAGAACTCAGAAGATACAGGTTCTGCGGAGACAGGCGGTGATTATGTTTTTGGTAAAGGGTATATGGATCCTGAATTTGAAAAAACCGGCTTTGAGCTGGAACCAGGTCAGATAAGCGGGCTGGTTAAATCAAGTTATGGCTATCATATTATTAAACTTGAAGAAAAAATACCTCAAGGCGAACCTGTTAGTTTAAGGTGTGCCAAGGAGTACATGGAGTTTAAAGAGAATGCGGTAAGAATCGCAAAATATATGGAAAAACTGGAAGAGTGGAAAAAGGATTCTAAATATAAAGTATCAAGAAATAATAAGGTGTATGATACAATTGAATGAGTATGAATGTGGCTATGGTACGCATTTTCTATATTTGAAGAAAAATATGGCATAAATCGATTTCTGTGTATAATATTCACTTTCTTTTGTGCATAACAATATCTAGATTAATTCCAGAGGGATGTAAATATACATTGAGGTACTCCTTTCGTGGGGAAAGTATTGTATATTTATGTTCCTTTTTTATACACAACTTACTATGTTAATTTTAGCCATTATCTATTTTAAACGACTCATGATTTGGCTCTCACAACCTCGAATGAAAATAGGTTGCATGTTATTGCAATTATGTTAAGTTGTCAAAGTTCAGTATTCATAAGTGTTTTAAGCAATTTTAAATTCTATTTTCGTAGCAAGATGCTGTTACACTAGTCATTTTTCGACTCGAAGAATTGCATATAGTTTCCAGTGTATTAGAAACTGCTCTAAAACATATTAGGTCTTCTTATTTTGCGTCTTTTAATCATGGGGACCTGGGAAAACATAATGTGCTGGCAGGCTATAGAGGTAAATACAGAAGCATAGGAACAGTTATTGATTTTGGGAATTCAAATTTTACACCTTTTTATATGAATGAAGGTGGTATATGTAAATATGGAGGATGGGATCTTGATGCTTTAGACATATGTAAAGAATATTCTATTAGTAAGATTGAGTATGATACAAATAATTTAGTTTTCAATTTTGAAGGCACTTTATTTGCAGCTATGCTTCAATTGAAAATAGGCAAAGATCCAAGACCTCATATAGACAGGTTTTTAAAAAACTGCAGGCATTACATGCAAATAAATTAAAATTCACTACTATAAAATATATTTTGCTACCTCAAATTCATCTAAAACTTTTATTTGCCGCTCATTATATTTGCATTTCTTATCATAATCCGAATTGTTTATATACTATGGGCAAGTCCATCGTCGTTTCAGCATCGCCGAAGATACTTGATATTGTAAAACCGCTGCTTGACGGCAAAGATCGTGACGAGGCGTTCTCCATGCCCTTTGTGTAATGTTATACAGGGTTTCCATTAAATGTACGGCATTTAAAGTTAAAATTTCTATCTATATAATTTGCGATTTGAAAGAACTAATGAAGAATTTGCAAATCGTAAGTTACATCAGGGTAACAGAAGCAGGTTTTAAATGTTTAAACCTGTTCTATATAGTTATATATGAAAAAAGTTGATAAAAAATAGAGAATTATATGGTATGCTATATTATTAGGTGATAGTATGAAACGGAAAATTTTAATTGTTGATGATGAAATAGATATGTTAGATATGTTGCGTAGTTTTTTTGAATTGAAAGACTATGAAGTGTTTACAGCTTTGGATGGAAAAGAAGTTATGGAAAAATTAAATGAAAAGCCTGACTTAATTCTTCTTGATGTCAATATGCCTCAATTGGATGGTTTTAAAACATGCCAAATGATAAGAGATAAAACCAGTATACCAATTCTTTTTCTAACGGCTCGTACTGGTGAGCAGGACAGGGTAAAAGGTTTGATGATTGGAGGAGACGATTATATTATCAAACCTTTTTCTTTAAAAGAATTAGCGGCAAGAATTCATGCCCATTTGATGAGGGAGAACAGAAGAAACAGGAGAAATGATGCCTCAGCTTTTGGTGAACTGTGGATTGATTATAGCGGAAGGTGCATTTTTTATAGAAACAAAGAAGTGATTCTCACCAAAACGGAATTTGATATTATTGAGTTTTTATCCTTGAATTCCGGAAGGGTGTTTGATAAGGAACATATCTACACATCAATTTGGGGGTATGATGGTATTGGTGATAATTCAGTCATTGCAGAGCATGTACGCAGAATACGTTTAAAATTATCTCAATACACAGACAAGGAATATATTGAAACAGTTTGGGGAGTGGGTTATAGATGGATTGGTTAAACGAATGGACAAAAAAATTGAGTTTGAGAAAGAGTTTTACCATCTATTTGTTTACTTTTTTTTTACTGGGGATTTCATTAGCAAAAGTAAACACCATATTGATAAACTCTTATGAAATAAAGTCATCAGATAATCAAATGGTAGAGGTATCTTTGATAAAGGATGATGAAATAAAAACCTATTATTACCTAAAAGCATTTAATCATAAGAAAACATTGCCTGATTCCAATTTATTCAAGTTAATTCACAAATCTCTATTATTATATAGAGATTATGCAGTAGAAATTCATTGTTTACTTTTCGCAATCTTAGCTTTTGCTGTTTTTTACAGGCATAAGCTTCAAAAACCTATAGGTTATCTTAATTCATATAGCAACAATAACTCATGTAGCAGTAATATTAATGATAATAATAATAATGATGATGATGAAAGTAATGATATTGCTGTGACTTTACCTGAAGGTGAAAATGAACTATGCAAGGCTTGTGAGAAAATTAATATCTATACGAGGGATTTGCACGAAGATAAAATAAAAATCTGGCGTCAATATGATGCCTTTAATCATATGATTTCTTCTATCGGTCATGATATTAGGACACCACTTACAGTTTTAAAAGGAAATCAAGAAATGATGTGGATTTTTGAAGAGGAAAATTCCGAATCAAATATGTCAAAAATATCTAATATATCAAACATATCTAATATACCTGACAGGTCTAAAAATAAAAGACTGGAGCTTTTGGCTTCTATGGAAAGGCAGACGCAAAGAATCCAGGAATATGTAGAGAAAATTAAGAATTTGCAGTCCATGGATAAGCTTGTAATAAAAAAATGTGAAATTTCTCTTAAAGATTTTATTGCTACTTTGGAAAAAACTATAAATGCTTTGCCTGATAATAAGAGAATTCACTGGACCAAGCTACAGGAAGACAGAACAATTTTCATTGATAGCATCCATATCCAGGAGGTTTTTGAGAATATTATGAGCAATGCTATACGTTTTGCAAGTAAAAACGTCTATATTGAGTTTTGTGTCACGGATAAAGAATTAAAGATACGGATTCAGGACGATGGTCCTGGATTTAGTAAAGAAGCATTAAGTTATGCAACTTCTGCATTCTTCTGCGAAAACCCGACAGATGGTCATATGGGATTAGGGCTTAATATTTCCAGTATTATCATTGAAAAACATGGAGGTAAACTATTGATAAATAATACGAAATGTGGAGGAACAGCAGAAATAATTATTAATTTATAAAATAAATTATAAAACTTGAAAAAATATTGGAAATTATATAATAAACTATCTTTAAATTAATAAGGATGGTGTTTTAGTTTGAAGGAAATTGTAGATTTCTGTAAAACTAATGCGCATGTGCATATTTTTTGCACATATTAGAAATAAAAAATAAATTGCACGCGCAGCTCAAATGAATTTAAGCCCATAAAAACTTTCATAAAAGTTTTGTTCCTGCAAGGGCGAATTCATTTCGCACGCGGTAGGAATGGAGCTTAATATGGATGGTAAAATTAAAATTAAAGGTTTAAACGCTGCTTATGGTCAAAACCAGGTACTCTTTGACATCAATCTTGAAATTGGTAAAGGTATGTTTGGGTTGTTGGGGAGAAATGGTGCAGGTAAGTCAACACTTATGAAAACTTTGGTGACTTTGCTGCCTATAAAAAATGGGGAGGTTGAAATTTGTAATATTCCAATTTCCCGCCAAAGAGAGATCCGTTCCATGGTTGGTTACTTACCTCAGGATTTTAACATGTATCCCAATATGTCTGTGGAGGAATCATTGGAATATTTGGGTGTTTTATCTGAAATAAAATCCTCTGAAATAAAATATCTTACAAATAAGGTACTGGAATTAGTTAATCTCTGGCAGGACAGAAAAGTAAAGGTAAAAGCATTGTCCGGCGGAATGAAAAGACGCTTAGGAATTGCACAAGCCATTATCCATGAGCCTAAGGTTTTAATTGTAGATGAACCAACAGCAGGATTGGATCCTGAGGAGCGTATTCGTTTCAGAAATCTTTTAGCTGATTTGGCTCAAGACAAAATTGTCATTTTATCCACTCATATTGTAGGAGATATTGAAAGTACCTGTAATCATTTAGCTGTATTAAATCATGGAAAGATAATCTTCAATGGAGAAGTAAGCCAATTAATTGCAGGTGCAAAAGGATATACCTACAAGGTACAAATACCAAAAAACAGATTCCATGAATATAGAAACCGCTATGTTTTAACAGCACAACAAGATTTGGGTGAATATATAGATATAAAACTTTTATCAAAAGGCAAGGTGGAAGAAGGATTTGTTCCATGTGAGCCAAATATAGAAGATGGCTACCTGAACCTTCTTTATGATGTAGGAGGTGTTAAATAATGAGATTAATGCTTCTTGAAATGAAACGGATATTAAAAAATCCATTATTTTGGATATCAATAGCATTAATATTTGTTTTTATTTATAGCCAATTTGGAAGTGGGATTGATATATCTGATATGGATAAACCTTTACCTAATCAAGAAAATTATGGTATTACACAAACAAATAATATGTCAATTATTAGAGAAAAAGCAATTGCTCAACTGTTGCAGGAATATTCTTTTAATTCATATACAACATATCCCTATGGTTTTTATAGGCAGGTAGAATTAAATGACAAAAAAAATCTGCAAATGGCAAAGATCATTTCTGCTATTTCCGGAACATCCATAGAGGAGATTCAGGAAAAACAGAAAAAACAACAGTCTTCCTTAATGAATGGAGAACAAATACAACATATTATAATTGCAAAAGCTCAAGATAGTATTTCAGCTCAAGAATTTCTGGATTTGATGGACAAAGCAGATGAATTGCTGGGGGGAGGCTCCTTTTACAGCAAAAAGCTAATTGCTTCACAATTTGGGAAAAGATCAAAAACATATGAAGAGGCTATAGAGGATTATGAACTGATGATTAATAAGGACAGGGTATCAGGAGCCTATGCAAGATTATTCTGTGATTATGCAGGAATCATTATAGGAATAATACCAATATTCTTGGCTGTTGCCATATGGTTTAAAGATCAAAGAAGTAAGTGCCAGGATTTACTGTTTACAAGGAAAACTTCTTCGCTAAAATTTATAATTAGCAGATATCTGGCTATGCTTATTCTGTTTAGTATTTTCTTAATAGTTATGGGTAGTTATTATAATATTCAAATTATAAAAGAATTTGGATTAAGTAAGATAAATCCTTTTTACTTCTATGGATATATATTGATTTGGCTCATACCTATATTGGCGGTCTTACTTTCTATAGGCACTTTTACTACAATAGCAACTAATTCTCCTTCAGGAATTTTAGTCATGATGACTTGGTGGTTTCTGGATGTAATGAATGGATTACCGGGTATTAAGGGAGGATATGGGAATAGTTTAATCCTTCGTCATAATATTGTTGGCAATACGCAAATTTACTTAAATAATAGGGCTTTTATTTTTATCAATCGTGGTGCATACATATTGTTTGCAATAGTAATACTAGTTATTTCCATGTCAATATATAATTTAAAACGGGAAGGGAAGGTTTTTGTTCGTGGTATTCACAAGAAATAAAATTTTATGTAACGAAATTAAGCATCACACTTTATCTAATGTGCTCCCGTGTTTTGCTGTTTTTCTACTAATTTATATATTATTTGGCATTGAAGGACTAAAGAAAGATACAGTACTTATTATAGCAGAAAGATTTCTGCCTCTTATGGCGATTATTTTACTAACACCATGTTTTGAATATGAACTAGACAAAGGCATTAATCAGGTGATTCGTTCAAAAACTATATACATAGGTGAAACATATTTTATCCGTATGATATGGAGAATTGTTTTATATGTATTGTCAACATTGATGTTAATGCAATTTCTGAAAACCCAAAGAGCACATATGGAGTTTTCCCTTTATACTCTGGAGTCTATATCTATAGGGCTGTTTTTAGGTTCTTTAGGTTTTTTAATATCAGGGATTAGTTCCAGTTTGATAGGTGGATACCTGGTTGCCTTGGTATACTATTTAATCCAGTGGATGCCTAATTTGAAGATGCTAGGAGCTTTTTACCTGTTTAGAATAGGAAAAAATCTTGAACCAATGATTGAACTAAATATTGGAATTACTTTATTGTTTTTAATTTCAGGACTTTTAGGAAAACTTATGATAGAACGAAGAAGGTAGGAGATTTACTCTAAATCAGTGAAACTGGCTTTTTTCCACGTATAGGAAACTATGGTGGTTTTGAAATTTTAAAGATAGCTGATTTCAAAGGATAGGGTTGAATAATACTAATATTTCCAGTAGAATATAAACATGAAAAAAACAGAATATTTAAAACAATTAGTTAAGGATAATGTATTGTTCAACAGCATATGAAATTCCTTCTACTATAAAAAACTAGAATACTGCTTACACCTTCAAACTATCTTAAGAATTCAGAAGGACGCGGAAAAGCCATACAACCCACAGCAGAACCACAGCGCAAAGGGGGCAATGAGATGGAACAAAGGAAAACCGGAACGGCGGATATTCACTATTATTCGGACCGTTTGAAACATAAATTGAATAATTTGCGAACCTCGCACGCCGCTATTGTCGAAGCTCCATCCGGCTACGGAAAGACCACCGCTGTGCGGGATTATCTGGAAGGCAATCTCTCGCAGAGTTCGGCTGTGTACTGGTTTACTGCCGCAGACGAAGTGCCGGAAGCAGGCTTTCGGCGGCTTTGCCGCGAGATCGAAAAAATAGACGGCCGTGCAGGAGAGCGTTTGCAGCGAATCGGTTTTCCCAATGCCGTCACCATAGGGGAAGCCTGTGAGGCGTTGCGGTCCATCCAGTGTGATCGGGAAAGCTGGCTCGTGATCGACAACTTCCAGTCTCTGAACGCTATCCTGCCGCCTTTTTTTCTAACCGCACTGCTGGAACATGGCGGCTCGGGGCTGCGAATCGTCATTGTGACGCAGATGCTGGGGCGGGATGTCCATACGTTGATTGCCGGCCGGGGTTTTTTGCATATCACCACTTCCGACCTGCGGTTGGAGGCTGGGGACATCCTGCGCTATTATGCGCTCGCAGGCGTGAAGATTACCCGAGAGGAGGCTCAGAGTGTCGTTCACTATACTGAGGGCTGGATCATCGCTGTGTATCTGCAACTAAGGGCATTTCAGGAAACAGGAGCCTTTTCTGACACGGCGATCATTTCTTTGATGGACCACCTGGTATGGGAGAGGCTGACGGAGCAGCAGCAGATGTTTCTGCTGCACCTGTCCCCGTTTGAAACGATCACTATACAGCAAGCGTGCACTCTCGCCCGCTTTGATGTGTTACCAGGATATGCACTGGCAGCGTTACAAAGCCCATTTATCCGGTATGAAAGGGCCGGATCACGGTACGAGATGCACAGCATCCTATCCGAATTGCTCGCGCAGAAACGCAGGGAGCGTGGTGAGGTGTTTGAGCGTGAATGCTTTATTCACGCGGGCGACCTGTGCCGGGATAACAACAGGAACGCGGAAGCACTTGCTCTTTATTGGCATATTAAAGACTACAGGGGAATACTCTCCCTTGATTTATCCCTTTTGATCTTTGATGAAATCGAGGACACGCCCTTTTCGACGATTGCACTGGATCTCACGCAAAATTGCCCGACCGAAATCAGAAAAGAATATCCTCTTTCCATGCTGCGTGTCGCCTGGGCGCTCAAAGCCGCGGGCATGGATGTGGCGTTTTCCAACTTATTGGACGGACTTGAATTAACGATTGGGCAGGATGTTTCGTTGCAGGCGGAATGGCTGCTGTTATCCGCTTACCGGTTCTATCCCCATGTTGATAAAATGACGCCCTTGTTGAAGAAAGCCGCGCTTTTGTTTGACGGGAAAAGCTCACGGGTTATTTTACCCGACGCTCCGTGGTGTTTCGGAAACTATTCGCAATTGGCCGTGTTCCACCACAAGCCAGGAGAAGCTGACTGGGAAGCAGACACGCTCGAAGAATTTATTTCGCTGTATTCCAAGTTGACGGGCGGCCATGGCAGTGGTGCGGACACGCTCTTTCGTGCGGAGCTTGCCCATTACCGGGGCGACTTGAATCAGGCAGAAATACTGGCATATAAGGCGATTTTTCTTGCTGAGGGCAACCGGCAGAGTATTGTGCAGCTTGGCGCGACGATGCATCTGTGTGAGATCGCCGTGGAAAAATCCAGTCATGAAGATTGGCAGAGTGCGCTGTACTCTATGGAACATGCAGCCTCCTTTCGAAATAATGCAGTGGTGCGTACGGTACTGGACACGCTGCGTGGGCTTCTGCTGAATGAACTTGTACATCAGGACCGCATTGCCGACTGGCTTAAAAGCACTGATCAAATACAGTTGCTGGCTCCGGCTATCAGATACAATGCGTTGTTCGTACATATCTGTTTTCTGATGCACAAAGGTCAATATGCGCGGATGGTCGGCGTCGCTCAGGCGATTCGGGAATCCATACGTCCTTATCCACCCTTTGGGAACGCATTGAATTACATACTAGTTGCTGCGGGTCAGGTCCAGACAGGGGACAAGGTTTGTGCAACCGAGAACCTAGAACGGGCGATGGAACAAGCAATGCCGGACGGCCTTATATACCTGTTCGCTGTACATCACTGGCTGCTGCAAGGGCTGCCGGAGGAGTTGATCTGTAAGAAATTTCCTGAATACCTGCCTCGTTACCTAGAAATCAAGAAGCGATTTTTGAAAGGATTTGAGCGGCTCCATGCCGCTCTTTTGTCCGATTCGCTGCCCGACAGCCTGACCATGCGGGAACGTGAAGTAGCGCTTCTTGCGGCGAAAGGGCTAAAAAACAGCGAGATTGCGGATAAACTGGTTGTGACTGAAAATACAGTACGCACCCATCTACACGCTGTATTTCAAAAGCTTGATATTGACCGGCGTGCGAAGCTTGCCGAAAAACTGCTATAGGTTTCAAAAAAATTCTCTTGTAATCATTGACACAGTTGGCTTATAAGGTTTGTGTTTTATAGAAACTTGTTTTTTGTTTGTTGTTTAAAGACAATAATATACTTGTGGCTGAAGATCGTTGTCGCCGCTGTGTTCAAAAGATCATTCTAAAAGATCATTCTAAAAGATCATCCTAAATATCATCCTAAAAGATCATCCATTTGTACGAGGCATATTCCAAAATCTTGTTTTACAATGATTTATAGAATGGGTTTTTAGTTTAGTCGGGATCGTTGTGAAGCAATCCCGGCAATTATGTTTGGTCATGGTGAAAGGAGATCACAATATGAGGTATATCAAAACGGTCGTGCCTATGAAGGATTACCGGCTGTTCATGGACATGGAAAGCGGCAGCAATGTGATCGTGGATCTCTCGGTTAAGCTTAACACCATGAAGTATAAGGAACTAACGGACGAACGGATTTTCCGCAGTGCCAAAACAGACGGCGATTATGTGGTATGGGGAGATGGACGCGTCAAGGTAACGGTCAAGGAACTGATGGAAGTAGTTCTAATAGGAGGGATATAGGGCTGCTTTCGGTATGCGGAGGCAGATGTTGTCAGTTGTGATGTAAAAAGGGGGTAAAGGTTTGATGAATATAGCTGGAAAGTGGAGAAAAAAAGTTTTTTGTATTATCCTGACAGTTGTTTTTTTAATGGCCCAGGCGGTGAGTATTGCTCCTGTAGCGGTGTTTGCCGAAAATAGTTATGAATACAGTCCCAACAGGCAGAAATATGCCATTGCACCGGGTGTACTTTATGGAAATCAGGATTTCTATAATTCATATGTAAAAACCGACGCGGTTTGGGCCTTTAATTCCATTACATATTTTACGGGCAATGCACTGAATTACAATACTGAGAAGGTTGGCTACAACGCAAGCTTTTACTGGAACCTTCATGATTTTGACCCAATCCTGGAAAGTCTTTGCAAAAAGGGCGACTTGCTGGTCAATCTCAGGGTATGCCTGGCAAACAATGGCGCTTATAAACAGTCTGCGGCATTCCGGTTTATCAAAGAATATATTGGATACCAGCAGTCTTCAGAATACTGCGTTTACGGAGATATGGATTATATAAAGTACAAGTGGTGGGTCATTTACCTGGACTACAAATCTTCTGCTAACGAC
>Ga0116195_1001063_pt1 | contig 18317 bp, 13 predicted proteins | sample AD_SCU002_MetaG_FD_89881 | JGI IMG/M metagenome (GOLD analysis project Ga0116195, IMG submission 89881) | Active sludge microbial communities of municipal wastewater-treating anaerobic digesters from China - AD_SCU002_MetaG | ecosystem: Engineered > Bioreactor > Anaerobic > Digestate | place...
CACATATACTGAGAGGCCAGTATGGTACCGGTAAATCTTATTTTTTGCTTATGGTAAGTGCTCTTCTGGAATCTCTGGGGAATGATGATCTTTTCAATGATCTATATAATAAATTCCATGTATTTGATGGAATACGGTTCCATATGGAAAATTTAAAGCAGAGAAATGCAAAATATATGGTTGTCCGAATTGATGGCGTTAAGAATGCGGACATGCACTTTAACGAACTTGTGCAGAAAAAGGTTGTTTCTAGAATGCAAGAGATTCTTGGAGAAACGGATTTTTACGATAGCTATAGTATTGCTGTGCGTAAGCTGGAGGAATACAGGAGGGACCCTATATTTTCAAAATTGCTGGAAGATGCACTTGTAAGCAGATCCCTGTCATACAATTCCCTTATTGAGAGTCTGAAGGCTTCAAAAAGGCAGAGCCTTAAGAAGTATCGTGAGATTATTGAGTCCATTACCAGGCACAAGATAAATGAGGGATTTGATTCTCTGGAAGAATTCTTACAATCAGCATCTTCTTATGTAAAAAACAAGGGTTATGATGGTGTGGCCATTTTATTTGATGAATTTTCCGCCTATATAAATGCATCTATTGAGGATGGAAGGATAACTACAGACCTCGCTGCGGTGCAGTCTCTGGCGCAGCTTACAATCCCAAGGGAAGGACTGGATTTATTCTTTGTATGTTCTATGCATATAGATATAGGTATGGTATTGGGTAATGTAATGGCTACAGCAGAAGAAATTCAAAAGGTCAGGGGCAGATTTGCAGAAATGACCTTGAGCTTTAACAACAGTGCTAACCTGGTAGAAAATATTCTTATAGTAGATAGAAATAAATTTTCCAATCTTCAGGCAAAATACCGGGAATACTTTGGAGCGCTTCCCAGCCGATATCCGGATATGGCGAAAGTCTATCCAATTCACCCTCATACGGTAAACAGCATTATTAGTGTTTCCAGTAAATTTGCCCAGAATGAAAGAACAATCTTTTCATTCTTTGCAGAGACAGTGAACAGAAAGCTCAGAGAGCCGGTAATTAAAGATGAACGGCTTAACTTGATCACAACAGGAGACATTTATAACTATTTTATAGATACTATTTCGGAACGCAATGCAATTCTTAAAGATAGTGCACTTCGCTGCATGTCCTTTTGCAGAACAGAATTAGAAAAGGATGTAATAAAAGCTCTTGTGATAGCCCATATATCAGCAGGCGAAGGTTCAGACTCAAGGCTTTCTTCTAAAGATATTGCCTTTATATTAGGTGTAGATGACATAAAACAGATTGATATTTTTCTTAAAGAAATGAGTGCCAATCCCGCTTCCAATATAGTCTTTTATGAAAAGGAATACCGTTTTGAATTTATTGCAACAGGCAGTACAGTGGCAGACTTTACAGCTGCTCTTGATAAAGATGCATTGGAAATAGAACCTTATGGTGCCCTTTTAGAGCTAATAGAAGAATATGGACCAAGCATTTGTATAAGGAAAATATATAATGTTAATCCATCAAGAGATTTATTACCAGTTAGGAAAGACCTGAGGGGCGTTATATATAGACCTGCAGATCTTTTAAAGGCTATCGAGCAGGAAATAGATAATATTGATAAGGATGGTAGAATTATATTTGTTATACCGGGTTTTAATGATAAAATGGAAAAGGATTTTGAAGAAGCTGTGAAAGCCATGCTTTTCAAAGCTCCTGCCAATATTTGTGTTGCTGTACCTAAAAGTTTTCCGTATGGCTTAGAAAAAGACATCAGATTTTTTACTGCTGCAAGGAATATGGAGAAGTCAGGCAGTGTTGATGAAAACGGCAGAAAAACTTTGAGGAAAATACTCCAACCCATAGAGAAAATAGTGGATTATGAAATTAAGAAGTTAGGAAATATATTTAATTTTACTTTTATTTTTAGCGACAACATTGTAAAAGAAAAGTTTACAGCTCTTGAAGACTTTTATAAATTTTTGTTGAAAAGGCATTACAGCAAATTCCCAAGAGTTGATGCTGAAGCTATAAGAGGAAAGAATTCCATTCATATGATGGTTGAAAACTTTTTTATGTTTGGCGAAAAAACAAACATACCTGCAAACTATTCCTCAGAGCTGGACAAACTTATAATGGAGGTCTTGCAGCCTCTTGACATGGTTAAGGTTGAACGGAGCGGTTCAGGATATTCTGCAAGGCTTAAGATACCGGAAGAAGAGAATAACAGGGAATCCTTCGAAATTTGGAATATTGTGAACGATACTTCAAGACCAGTAAGAGAAATCTTCAGCTTTCTTGAGAAAGCTCCTTACGGACTGCCTGATTATATGACCGAGCTTTATGTTGCTGCAGCGGTGGCAGCTAATCAACTGGCGATAACTTACAGGGGACAGGTTATGCAGCTTAATAAAATGAGTATAGCATTGTTAAATTCAGCAGGATATGCTCTTGAAAAAGTAAGAACCGCACCACTGGAATTGAAGACAGAGGTGAAAAAAGTCTGGAGCGTTTTTTGCAAAATCAACGGACGATGCGTTGCAAGAAATTTTGAACCCGAGGTGCCTCAAAGTGATGAAGATGTGCATTCGTTAATAGCTTCTGATATGTCTGATACAAAGATTATACTGGAAGGTCTGGAGGGAAGGCTGGAAAATGCTGGTGCTAAAAACAGTACACTTTTTGAGTTGATGAAAGCGCTTTATGATCTTCGGACTTTGAAAAATCCGGTTAACTATATGGAGATATTTATTCAAATGCCACGGAAAGTATTTGGTATAAATAACGACTTTACAGCATTTGAGTGTTTTGATAGTTTTTTTGTATTTCTGGCTGAACTGAGTACCTCCCTCGATTCTATAAGGCGAGTAGATGCAAAACTAAGCAGTATGAGGAATCTGGAGAGCATTCAGGAAGATGGTGAAACATCAGAAACCACTTTGTATGAAAGTACTTATGGAGCCAATAACATTGCGGGATTGAGAACAGCTTATTTTGAAATCATCGGAGATTTTCAGCAGCTTAAAAAAGATATCTCGAATAATGTTTTCCTGCCAGAGGTCCTCAAAGAACTGGAAGGTAAGCTTTACAAGCTTATAGAAGATTATAATAAAGTGTTTGTCGAGCTGCATTTAGAAGTCGCAGATAAAGCAGGAAAAATCCACACGCTGCTCGACAGTTCCGCAGCAAAACTAATAGAAGCTTTTGAAAGCATTAGCTTTAGAAATATCAAAAGAGTCTCTGACCTTCGAAATGAATTGAGGGGGATAAAAGCATGCAGCCATAAACTGACTGAGAAAGAGCATCAACCAGACCAAATAGGTCTAGTAGATCGAAAAAACCAGGTAGATCAAATTAACCGGATAAATAGAATGGATCGAATGGATGAAATGGACCGGATGGATCGAATATATCAAATAGATAATGAACCACTAAACTGTTCTTGTACTGGTTTTGTCTCAGGATTGGCGGGCCTGCTGGAACAGATACAACTAGTGCAGCGTATGGAACAATCAATCTGGAAACAGATAAGCAATATTGGAGAAAACCATATATTACGAATTCTTCAACTTGATGAGAAGGTTGAAGAACGCAATATGACCTTGAGTGATTACCTCAGAAAAGTTGGAGATACAGGTGCAGATATTATGTATACAAGTGCAGCTGGTACAGGTAAAGCCAATACAGCCAGTATGTCAGGCACACTAGGTATACCCAGTATCTTTGCTGCTGATATAAGTGCGGATGCAGCCTGCAAAGATATGTACAAAGACATATCCGAAGATACATCAAAAAATGAACCCGATAATTACATGCTCCTGCAAGACTGGGAAAAACTCAAAAAATATCTGAAATTGGGCTTTGAAACAATTTCGGGTAGTAGTAATAGTGAAGAAGTGATTAATCTGTTAGGCTGCTTATCAAAATGCATTAATGGGTATCTGATAGACAGCATTGCAGTAAAGAAACAGCCGGAAGTTGAAGTAAAGGTAAAGAAGAAAATCGGGTTCCGTGCATTATATACACAAATACAATCAGAAATAGCAAATTCAGGGTACAAGTCAGTTACTGTTGACGAATTTGCACGCACATTGCAGCGTATAATAGACAAAGTCAGGAAAGAATATGATGAAGTGAACATAGAGGAATAGAGCTGCACATTGTATAAGTTTACATAAGATTGTGCAAGGATGTATAGAAAGTTGTAAAATATTTTTTGAAAACTTGGAGAATAACTGTGGAAAATGAAAACATACTATCATTATTTAAAAAGGATTATGAAACCCTGATGGATAGTTCGAAATATATAGCAAAATCCGATTATAATGATATTAAAGCCAGATATAACGAATATGCGGATTCTATAGATATATATTCCCGGCTTGAATTCGATATAGACTTGCATAATGAGAGATTTGTTAAAGCGAAACTTGCCGAATATAAAGAATACTTTGATAATCTATTATCATGTATTGACTCTTCTATCGTTCTTGATGAAGAACAGCGTAGGGCCATACTTGTGGATGAGGATTACTGCCTTGTAATAGCAGGTGCAGGTGCTGGGAAAACTACTACAATGGCTGCAAAGGTTAAATACCTGGTTGAGAAGTTAAAGATAAATCCAGAAGATATTATTCTTATTTCTTTTACCAATAAAGCAGTTGATGAGCTAAAAGAAAGGATAATCGACAAACTGGGCATACCAGCCAGAGTAACAACTTTTCATGCTTTCGGATATGACATCCTGCGAAAAATAAAAGAACAACCTCCCGGTGTTAATATTAATGCATATAACATTATATTTAACTTATTTGAAAATACCATTTACAAGAATAACAGTCTTTTGAAAAAACTGATACTTTTTTTTGGTTATTATTTTGATATCCACGAGGATGCTTTATCTTTCGAAAGTCTTGAGCAATTTCATGCATATAAGGTTGAACAGGAATATGAAACTCTAAGAAGCAGCCTTGGTGAATATAATGTTAATGTGATTGACCGGAGAAGTAAGCAAGTCAGGACTATTCGGGGAGAGTACCTTCGTTCTGTTCAGGAAGTTCAAATTGCCAATTTTCTATATCTGAATAGTATAGACTATGAATACGAAAAACCATACCTGTATCCAGTGAAAACCTCAAGAAAGCCTTACACTCCTGACTTCTGGGTTAGTCAGGGAGACAATACCTGCTATATCGAACATTTTGGTATTACGGAAGATGGGAAAAGCAGTATATATAATCCAAAACAACTGTCCAGGTATATTGAAGGAATAGAATTTAAGAAACAGCTTCATGCAAAAAATCAAACCCCGCTTATTACAACATATTCCGCTTACAGAGATGGAAAGCAGCTATTAAAGCATCTGGAGGAGGAACTTATAAAAGAGGGGTTCGTTTTAAAACCCAGAGATCCCGGAGAGGTATACCAGAAACTTGCAAATTCCGGTAAGGATAAGTATATTGTCAGGTTCATACTTCTAATGATTGAATTTATAAGGGCATTCAAAACCACTGGATATGACCGGGGCACATTTTTATGGCTTAAAAAAAGAACTGATAATGTCAGGACACAATTGTTCCTAAGTATAGCTGAAGAGATATATGATATGTATCAGGAAGAACTTGAGAAAAATAATAGTATTGACTTTGAAGATATGATTAACGAAGCCGAAAAGACACTTCAGGAAATGCAGGAGACAGGAACAAATATTAGCTGTAAATACATCATAATAGATGAGTATCAGGATATTGCAAGGCAGCGTTTCAACCTGACCAAACGGCTTGCAGATATTACAGGAGCAAAGGTAATTGCAGTAGGTGATGACTGGCAATCTATATTTGCATTTTCAGGCTCAGATATAACATTGTTTACTAAGTTCCTAAAGCTAATGGGCTATGGGAGAGAGCTTCAAATAACCCATACATATCGCAATTCACAGGAACTTATAGATATTGCAGGAGGCTTTGTTCAAAAAAATCCGTCCCAGATAAGAAAAAGATTAATATCATCAAAGCATATTGAAAAGCCTGTAATATTAAAAACATATGATGATACTAAAGAACTGAGAACCAACAGGATTAATGCAGTCGTTGAGGCAATAGGTGAAATTATGGCCCAGTCTAATGTGACTCAGCCTAAAATAACTCTGTCGAATATGAATCAGCCGAATTTAAATCAAGAAAAGGCAGCTCAGACAAATGTGACTCAGCGGAATATGACTCAAGCAAAGGTAACCCAGACAAATGTGGCTCAGCGGAATATGACTCGGTTGAATGAAACTCTAACGAACATTACAAAATCAAATATAACCCAGTCAGATGGGAAAATCTCTATCCTTCTTATTGGAAGATATAATTTTGATGAATACTATCTTTTAAAATCAGAAAGTTTTATACAACTGCCCAATGGGAAGCTTAAGTGTAATAAATACCCTCAGGCGGATATCACATACATGACTGCTCATAGTTCCAAAGGGCTGGGGTATGATTATGTCATACTGATTAATGCTTTAGAAGGAAAATATGGTTTTCCTTCGCAGATAGAGGATGACCCTGTCATGAAGCTTGTAACGGTAGAAGATAGAAGTATGAGCTTTGCCGAAGAGAGACGCCTGTTTTATGTTGCACTGACAAGAACAAAGAATCGTATTTATATAGTAACTCCCGAAAGCAAGCCATCAAGGTTTGTACAAGAACTAATAAGAGATTGGGGTGTGGAACGTCCTCCTAAACTAAAAATGAATGCATACAATAATGAAAATATAAATAATATTACAGACAGTAAAAGCAACAGATGCCCTATATGCGAATTTCCACTAACACACAAATATAACAAAAACATAGGACTGGAATTATGGATATGTACTAATGAGCCTGAAATATGTGATTTTATGACCAATGACAAGAGCACTATTGGTGATATATTTAAATGTCCGGCTTGCATGGATGGTTATATGATAGTAAAGAAAAACAAGGATAATGATAATAAGTTTTTCGGATGTACAAATCATAGACCAGATGGTGCAGGATGTAATCATATAGAATATATTTCCGAAATAAGTAATATAAAAGTTAAAAAGTTATTTGTGTGAAACAGGCTAAAGGAAGCAAAGACAGGATTACCCTTCGGAAGTGGTGCTACAATTGTATACAATTATGTGGATTTACAGATAAGGAATGATACTCCACATGAATATCAACTTCTGGTTAAAGTAGGGGATAATGATTTGGAAGATGAATGGAGACGTAAACATCCCTGTCCACTTGAATTCCAAATCTACGAAAGTGAACACATAATAAAACACGAATGGTGAGGCGGTTACACACGACATAATATAATTAGGCGAAAGGTCTTGGATAGCAGTGCAAAATTGATTTCAGATGAGTTCGTTGCAGAGAATCATGCCATTATGATGTATGATATATAAATTCATAATGCCAAAAAGGGAATTTAACAATTGGAATGAAAATTGTATTGGAGGTTGTTTATGAATTTGGATAAAAAAACCATCAATAAAAGCATAACAATTTTGGCTATATTTATCTTTACATGTATACTGTTTTCTTTTTGATTATAATTCGGATAATTTTTAGAAAATTACAATTTTCCAAGAAAGGAAGAAATAACATGAGGATTATTGTTTTACATGGCCAAGCGCATAAAGGCAGTACATATAATATTACAAGACTCTTTTTGGACAACCTTTCTGATGAGAGTACAGAAATAACCGAGTTTTATATGCCAAAGGATGCGCCATCCTTCTGCATAGGTTGTTTTAATTGCTTTACAAAGGGAGAGGAACAATGTCCGCATTCTGATATTGTTCAACCAATTGCAAAGGCTATTGAAGAAGCTGATTTGTTGATTTTAGAATCTCCTTGCTATGTTTATGGAATGACTGGTCAGCTCAAAACTTTTCTTGATCATCTTGCCTACCGATGGATGCCACATCGCCCCCATCCTAAAATGTTCAGTAAGGTTGGATTGGTTATTTCCTCTGCTGCTGGTGCAGGTACAAAAAAGGTGACAAAAGCTTTGCAAGATAATTTATTCTATTGGGGAGTGCCTAAAATCTATAGTTATGGTAAAAATGTTGGGGCTTCAAGTTGGGAAACTGTAAAGCTGGAAAAGAAACTAAAGATAGAAAAGGAAGTTATCCAAATAGCTGCCCAAATTTTAAAATGTGTTGGCAAAACAAAACCGGGAATAAAAACAAAAGTAATGTTTCAAATTATGCGAATGAGTCAAAAAGCAAACAATTGGAATCCTACTGATAAAGAATACTGGATAAAAAATGGATGGCTCGATAAAAGCAAAGCTTGGTGAAAGGATTTGTCGCTTACTATACACCTGTACAATATGTATCGATAAGAAATGGAGAAAACATTATATGACTGAAAGTAAAAAAAAGAATATTAATTAGAACTATATGTGTAATAACATCAATAACAATGATAGCTCTAATAATAACTATGACTTGACTAGTAATATAATAATTAAAAAAGATATGGAACGATTTAAAAAGCAGCTTGACTTTTTAATTGAAATTGACAAACTGAAGCAGGTGTTTAGAAATACTATTCTCATGGATGCTTCAAGACTTGAAAATGATGCTGAACATATGTGGCATATGGCAGTCGGTGCTATGCTCTTTTCAGAGTATTCAAATAATAAAGATATTCATATGTTGAAAGTTTTAAAATGGTATTAATACATGATGTTATAGAAATTTATGCAGGAGACACTTTTGCTTATTATGAACAGAGGCATGTTGATAAAGAAGAACGGGAACAAAATGCAGCAAACAAAATCTTTGCTCTGCTACCTAGAGAACAGGTTAGGTGGTTTGAGAAAGATTTCATGGATAATCTAAAAGAAGAGCTGCCAGTACCAAAGAAACCATTTATATATCCATGTTGACTTTATAACGCCTGCACACCAAAGTACAGGCGCTATTATTTTGTCTACGAACTCTCAAAGATCACTAAAAATATTGACTGATGAGTAGTTTCACAAGCTATTCCATATCAACTATTTTTTTGAATTGTTCCAGTGTAGTATTCCTGTAAATTACGTGTCTTTTTAACTGATATATATCATCATCAGGCTTAACATCACCGTCATTAACAGTAAAGCCCATAGAAAATCCCAGTTCCTTTACTATTTGAATTGTCTTATCCGAGTATTTGCCATAAGGATAGGCAATGCTCGTAGTTTTAAGCAAATCTTTACTTTTTAAAAGATCTACTGATATTATTTCATATGAAGATGCAAGAAGAGCACTTTCATTTTTTTCATTAAGGTAATGCAAATTGTGAGTATGACTTGCATATTCAAAAATATCTCTGCTGCTGTCAATTTCCGATTGTTCAAGAATCTGCAATGCTTCCGAGTTAAAGGTATGTGGTTGGTTCTTTATCCATCCACTTACAATAAATATAACACCATGCTGTGAATATTCTTTCATTATAGGGTATGCATACACATAATTGCTTTTATAGCCATCGTCAAAAGTAATAAGAACACATTTTCCCGGAAGCTCAGTATTTCCTTTAATATAGTTTTCCAACTGGTTTAAAGTTATTGTAATATAATTATTATCCTTAAGAAATTTCATTTGCTGTTTAAAATTCTCAACAGAAACTATAAATGAATTTTCACCAAAATGATTTTCCTCATCATGTAAAATATGGTGGTATACCAAAACAGGAACAAAACTGTTATTATGATCATAATAACGTGATTCCAGGATAGGGCTTTGATCCTGACACTTATCCTGACACTTATCCTGACACTGATCCTGATGCTGATTATGGTCTTGATTTTGACTTTTTGATCCGGATTCAATTTCATATTTATTGTGATTTTGATTTGCTTTTATATTATTAAGAATTGACTTCAGATTGCGGAGTTTAAGGGGTAAATTAATGTTATGAGTACTTGAAGAATTATCTGAAACAGAATTTAAATCACTGGAATTGGGGAGTGAATCTGCTTCTGTCTCTATTTTTGTATTATCGACTTTCAATTCTTTAAGAAGCTCTTTGTCTGAAGAATTCAGCCGGTAAGAAACATTTTCCTTCCCATTTTCATTTTGAGTAAAAGTAATATTTACATTGTATCCTTCACAGGCACTCAAAGTAAGTACAAGAGTTAGCATTACAGATAAGACACTTATACGTAAAATATTTATAAGTAAAACATTTATACGTAATAAAGTAATTGCTTGTTTGCAAAAAACGATATATGAATACCTCATAAAATTTTACCCCTGGAAAATTATTATATATTTATTATATAATAGATATGCCCGCTGTACAATAATATAAGGCATATATCAACAAATTTTTTGCCTTTTTTTAAAACTTTGTGCCGTGTTCATCTTATAACTATTATTATCAACTGCAACATTTTAGTTTATTGGAATAGAATATATAATAGCAATGTAATTAATGAAATCAATTAAATTAATAAGAAAGGTTTTTCTATATGATTTACCTTGATAACGCAGCAACTTCTTTCCCCAAACCATATATTGTCTATGATGAAATGGAGCGTTGTTTAAAAGAATACTGTGCAAATCCGGGCAGAAGCGGACACAAAATGTCAATTGATTCTGGAATAGCTGTGGCTGAGGCGAGAGAGGTTATCAGTCAGTTTTTTAACATAAGTAGTCCTATGCAGGTTTCTTTTACTAAAAATGCTACAGAAGCACTCAATATTGTTTTACATGGTATAATTCCGCAGGGGGGACATGTTATTATTACGAGTATGGAACACAACTCTGTATTACGGCCATTAAGGGCGCTTGAAAAAAGCAGGGAAGTAGAATTGAGCATCGCCTGGGGAAACAAACTGGGCCAAATTGAACCTGATTGTATAAAAAGGCTTATTAAAAGAAACACCTGCCTTATAGAATGTACATTATCATCTAATGTAAATGGTACTGTAATGCCTGTGGAGGATATAGGGAGGATAGCTGGTGAAAACAACATTAACTTTCTTCTTGATGCTTCACAGGGTGCGGGGAGTATAAGTGTTGATGTTGAAAAGATGAATATTGCATTTTTGGCATTTCCTGGTCATAAAGGACTTCTTGGACCACAGGGTACCGGGGGACTCTATATCAAAGAAGGTATTAAAGTTGCTCCTTTACTTCAAGGTGGAACGGGAAGTTTTTCAAGCAGTCTTGAGCAGCCTGAAATGATGCCGGATTCTCATGAAAGCGGAACATTAAATGTTCCAGGCATTGTTGGGTTAAAGTCGGGTATAATGTTTATTAATCGTCTTGGTTTATTAAATCTTCAGTTATTTAAAAGCAGTTTACTAAACATTTTTTATAAAGAAATAAAAAATATTAAGGGAGTAAAAATATACAGCTGTATCCCCGAACATGGCAGTAATTCCGGAATACTGGCCATAAATATTGGGGATTTTGATTCCTCAGAAATTGCTGAAATGCTAGATAAAAAATATAACATAGCTGTAAGAGGAGGATTTCACTGCGCCCCTCTGGCTCATAAAACACTAGGGACCGAAAATCGCGGACTAGTAAGATTCAGCCTGGGTTGCTTTAATACGATTGAAGAAATTGAATATGCAATTAAAGCAGTGTATGAAATCTCAAAATGTATTTAATACTGTTCTGGTGTGTTTTCTTAGCCTAAAAAACTTACACACAAGATACTTTGTAAATTGTAAAATGATTGAAATATAACTTAACTATTAAACATAAAATATGTATTATTTAAATATGATTTTGATATAAAACCATTCGGTGTCAAAATATAATATTTATAACCTGGCAATTGTGAGAAGATGTTGTATGTATCTGCTTAATAAACAGAGAGGATTGAAATTATTATGAATGAGATACTTATTAAGTCATCAATTGATGGAAGCTTTCAGCCTTCTTTATTTCATAAAGCTTCCAGTAATAAACCAAGGCCTTTATTGGTTGGACTACATACCTGGAGCGCAGATAGATTTAATCAAGAAAGGAATATGCTCCCTCTTGCTGAAGAACTGGGATGGAGTTTGCTGCTTCCTGAGTTTAGAGGACCTAATTTGTATAGCAATCCTATTGGTATAGAAGCTTGTGGTTCTACACTTGCCAAACAGGATATTATTGATGCAGTTAATTATGTATCATTTGATTCTGAAATAGATATGACAAACATATTTCTGCTTGGAGGAAGCGGGGGAGGGCATATGGCTCTTTTAATGTCAGCATACAAACCACGGTTCTGGAAAGCAGTAGCGTCATTTTGTCCAATTACCGACCTGGCAAAGTGGTATTATGATAATCCCAACTATACTCCGCATATTCATTATTGCTGCGGAGGCAAGCCTGATGGAGAAAATATTAAGGAATATGTAGAACGTTCACCAATTACATACATAGACAGGATTGCAGAAAGTAATACCAGGATATTCCATGGCAAATATGATAAGTCCGTACCATTTACTCATAGTATGGAGCTTTACATTCAATTAAGCAATAACAGAAGCTGCCTGACTAAATAAGTTATTACACTTAAGGCTGCAAGGAAAAGAGGATAGAAAAGCTAACCTTATATGAAAAAGGCTTTTAAAAGAGGTTTAATTAGCGAAAATAAAGCCTATGCTGCTTACAGAAGTTTTTCGGCAAGCAAATCCGCAAAGCTAAAACCAAGTTTTTTGAGTCTGACATCCAGAAGAATATTCAACGAATAGATCAAACTCCACCAGAAGGTGCGTTTCTTCCCACGTGTATGAGAATATTCCAGCCCATAATCATTAAGAATACGCTTGTTAACTCGCTCCGAAGTAGTTCTGCTTTTCATTTGTTATTTCCATTCATCAGAATTACAAGGAACAACAGTAAACAAGCGAAGATCCCAGGAGGGCTTAATGTAAATGCACCTTCCATATTCAGAAGGAGAACATTGATTTTTGCAATCACAGGATTCAATCCTACCCAAGGCCAAAGGGCAGCGGTATTTAATTCTACATATGTATTTAGTCTTATTTAAAGTGATTTTATCAGTCTAGAATAAAGTGACGCCTAACAGCAGGAAAGCTGGTATAAAGAAGGAAGCAAGGTTGTTTGCTTTTATTGTAAATGATAAAATTGGATTAGTTAGACATAGGTAGCCAGCACCACACGCCCTCAGAAATCAAAACTTTTGGATTTCCTCAGCAAGATAAGAGCTATCTAAGCTTCGGATGCATCTTGAGTGAAGGCCGTTATATAAAATCGTACGAAAAGGCCGCTACATCGTTTCGCAGGTGTTTTTAGGGTTCTATAAAAAATCATAAAATAATTATCAAATAGAATTTAAGGTATAAACAAATGTTCTGGAATATATTGCAATTATAAATTGTATATAGTATAATGGACAGGTAATAAGCAATCAGGTTTGAGACGGGTGATTTGCTTTAAAGGTCCTTTCTTTGTATTTCCATATATAAGGATGGCGACGTTATAGTTGCTGCGGGGAATATGCAAAGGAAGGAGGTGGTTGGATGAATAATGATTTATACACTAACATCGGTTATATTGTTGTCTGGTGTGTTAAATACATAATCATACCAATAGGAGTTAGTGTTTCGGCAAAAATTATTGCTGATAAACTGCTTCGGCCACAGCCTGAAAAGCAAAGAAAAAAACGGCTTAAGAAAAACCGTTTTACAAAATAAAAAGGAGCAGACGTCCGTGTCTGCTTCTGGCTACGCGGGTCCCAGTCCATCATATAACAAAAGCATTTGCATAAAGGTGTACATGATCTGAGTTCTGAAAAACATGTTTCTGATACCAAGTCCAGGCAGTACACCAAATGTCTTCGCTAACCGAGTCTGTCAGCTAGAAACCAAGATAAGAGCTATTTAAGGTTTCCGCCTGACTTGTAAGCTTAGATACTTCACGAGTGCCTGGTCGTTAAGTGAAATTGGCCGAAAGGCCGCCGCGTCATGCGTCGGATTGACTTGGGGACGGTTGTATGAGTTATTTATATAATCTTAAATTGAGGAGGATCAATGTAATGAAGAAAATAATTCCTAATGTTGTGCAGTTTCCCACTGATGCCCAATGCAATGGACTGATTTGTGCTTTTTCTTCTCTTATGGTTTCTGTTAATAAAGAAAATGAAAACACACCTGTTTATTGCGGACAAAAACGCTCTGCCTGTATCAATTGCGGTAATTGTAACAATAAATCAATTTTACAAAGACATTATGAAGCTATATATCATGACTACATTACTTGGAGTGGTATCGGGCTTTTATGGAATGACACCGATTGCACAGGGTGTTACGAAAAAACATATACCCAATATGAGTTTTCCTATGATTTACCCGACAGGCTTGATTTTGTTTTTAAAGCCGCCGGATATGATTATGTGCGTTTGAACAAAAAAGAAAGCAAAGAAAGATTGTTTGAACAAATAAAAGCTTCAATCAATAACAAAATGCCTGCTTTGATAAAGCTCGGCAATGGTGAGGATTGGAGCGTTGTTACGGGATATGATACAGAAAATCAAACTTTATATGGTATAGATGCCCATAAACATTGGGCTTTTAAGGTAGCGATACCGCCTGACGGATATACGGAAGATGAGTTGTTTTTCTCTGATAAATGGTATGATAATTTAAATTGTGCAATTATTATAACAGGCAAAATAGATATGCTTTCTTTTTCAGATATAATCAAGCGAATAATTTTAGCTCTTGAGTGTAAAGAACATTCCAAACTCGAAATAAAAGTAATGTCTGCACTTAATCAAAAAAATAATGACAAACATAAGCTTGGTGTTTGGTTGAATGAGTTGGCGGGATATACGGTTGAACGACGTTGGCACGCTGCCGAAAGCGCCACTGCAAAAATATATCATCAAACCGATAGTGAAAGAAACAAACAGGGATTATGCTTTATAACAGACCAATACCTTAAATTTCACGATTTGTGTTGGAAAGTATGGGGGATCTTAGGATCTTCTCCTAAAACAGGCTTTAGAGTTGCAGATAATGTTGCAGAGCGTTTGGGAAAGCAAGAAGCTATTGATGGTCTAAAAGATATGTTTGCTAAATTATTTGAAATAGACCGCAACGTTTTATTAAAACTAAGAGAAATGATATAAAAAAGGCTTATTTTTTATTGAGATTAATGAGCATAACATTTGCGAGAAAGTTTTAAGGTTGCCACGTCTTGTGGCTCTTGCTCTGCGGGTGGGCCAACTCCACTTAACAATGTTTGCCCGCAAAGGTGCTTTGAGATAAGGCTCTGAAGTAAGGAGCACCACACCCCTTCACCTGGTTGCAAGCACCGCTCGCGGGAAAGGCTACGCTTGTACGGTTCAGGAGCGTCGGGCAAACCAGATGTTACATGAAAGCTCATGCGATAGCCGTGTCATCCAGGCACGGGTCTGATAAGTTAGTCTCTACAGCTACAATTTGAAGGGGAAACAGGAAGGGGCATATTAAAATGGATTTTGTAACGGAACGATTAAAGAAACAGGTTGAATTCTTAATTGAAATTGATAAGATTAAGCATATTTTTCGGAAAACAAAATTATTCAATAAATCTCGTTTTGAAAATGATGCAGAACATGCATGGCACTTAGCTGTAATGGCTTTAGTTATGAATGAATATTCAAATAAAAAAATTGATATTTCAAGAGTAATCAAGATGGTATTGATTCATGATATTGTTGAAATCGATGCAGGTGATGTAATTGTATATGATACACAGATGAGGACATGCGCAAAAGAAATGGAGAACGTTGCTGCTGAGAGAATATTTGGCATATTGCCAGAGGATCAAAAAGAGGAATTTATTGGTTTGTGGAGAGAATTTGAAGAAAAGAAAACTCCAGAATCAAAATTTGCTGTGACAATTGATAGGTTTGAGCCTATATTACAAAATCAACTGACAGAGTATTATACTTGGAAAGTTCATGATATCACATTAGATATGCTATATGATAAAAATAAGCATATTCAAGATGGGTCTAAAGAAATATGGGATGTTGTTGAAAGCATTTTTTCCGAAGCAAAAAGCAAAGGTGCTATAAAGTAATTATCAATAAAAGAAGAATGTTAAAGGGTCTCCCATCCGTGGTCGGCTCTGGCTTTGTGGTATTCATGAGAAAATGCATTTTGCAGACAGTATTAGGGGGAAGATGAGTGATTAATGAGCAATTATCAATTAATACTGGTAATGTTGATGAGGCAATAGAGATTATGAGGGAAGCAGCAAAATGGTTGATTGATATAGGAAAACCTATGTGGAAGTTAGAAGACATTACTAAGGTAAAGTTACTAGAGAATAATAAGGTAGATGAGTTTTACGTACTAAAAGTAGATAACGATATTGCAGGAGCCATGATCTTAAAGTGGCACGATTCATTCTTTTGGCCTGACATAAAACCAGGAGAATCTGGATTTATACATAAACTAAGCATTCAAAGAAAATATTCAGGGACAGGAATCTCAAAAAAGATGATAGAATATGCTGTTGAAGAATGTAGAAAGAGAAATGTAGGATTTTTAAGGTTGGATTGTGCTGGTGACAGAAAAGAGTTATGTAATTTTTATGAAAAGATTGGTTTCAAACAAGTAAGAAGAAAGATGATGGGGCCGTTTGACGTTGCTTTCTATGTGTTAAATGTAATTCCAGAGGAAGTATTTAAGGGCTAGCCGTCCGTGGCTAGCTCTGAGTTACGGGGGCTGCAGTACTTCACAAAACAAATCGTCTGCACAAGGGTGCGGGCGGGAAAGAGCAAGAAGTTGACTTTGCGAGAGCGAGCATGAAGAAAGCTGCACCACACGACCTCAGTAAGATAGGAGCTATCTAAGCTTCGGATGTGTCTTGAGTGCTGAACGTTCTCTGACATATGGCACACAAAAAGCTCGCCATCCTATATAGAACAGGTTTTAAAACATTTAAAATGGGAAAGAATTGTATAAGACTATAGAAGATAAATGTGCAAGCATTTGTTTTGGTATTGTAAATAATCATCCGTTTGTAGATGGAAACAAGAGAACGGGCATTTATACAATGCTTGTGCTTCTTGAGTATAATGGGATATTACTCAGATATACACATAAGGAATTAATAGATCTTGGATTAACAATTGCTGAAGGTAGGTATAAACAAGAAAATATATTAAAATTGTCTTCGCTAACCGAGTCGGTTAGCCAGAAATCAAGATAAGAGCTATCTAAGGTTTCCGTCTGACTTGTAAGCTCAGGCACTTCAGGAGTTAGAGCCATTAGCTGAAATGCAGCCTGCCTGGGCGTTCGGACCTCCAGCCGTCGGACGCAATAGTAGAATATTCGAAATTAAACATAATAACTTATACGGGAGGAACCATATGGAAAATAATAATTAATGTGGTTTGATATTCAAATAAGCGGCTGTCCAACTGCGTGCATGCATTGTTATGCAAATGGTGATTATAAAAGTTATATGCCTTTTGAAAATTTTAAATATGCAAGAATATCAAACAGACCCTTTGTTTGTAAGAACTATAAATTGTGATTTAGGAGATTTTAAATTTCCAGAACTATCTATTACATAGGTAGTGATTTGAGAGTGCAACATTCTGTCGCACTCTGAATAATAGGGCACCTAGCTTCCTGCGGCAGTATAAAGGAGTTCAATCCTGTAGAATATTTCATAATCTTTGTTAATAATTAAGTAAGGTGGTGTAAAAATGGTTTATCCTAAAATGATATTGTTTGATTATGGACACACTCTTCTTCACGAGCCGGATTTCGACACTTTACGTGGAGAAGAAGCATTGTTAAAATATGTGAAGAGTAACAAGAATAATTATACAGCAAAGGATATAAACGATTTTTCGCAAGGTTTGTTTACAGAAATCAGTGTAGTTAGAGATATGGGATTCGAACTACATGAATGGCAATTTCAGAGATTCCTATATGACTACCTTGACATTGAACTATCAGTATCCTTACCTGAAGCAGAACGTATTTTTTGGGATAATACCTCTTATGGTGATATTATGCCAAATGCTGATAAAATGATTGATTATATAAACTCATGCCATATCCGTAGCGCGATAATAAGTAATATTGGATTTTCAGGTGCAGCATTGACCGAGCGAATTAATCGCCTTTTACCGAACAATAGATTTGAATTTATTATAGCATCAAGCGATTATATGTTCCGTAAACCAAATCACTATCTTTTTCAACTAGCATTGAAGAAAGCAAGGCTTAATGCATCTGAAGTATGGTTCTGCGGAGATAATGTAGAGGCGGATATTGAAGGTGCAGCAAATGTAGGAATATTTCCAATATGGTATGAAAACTTGATG
>Ga0116195_1001087_pt1 | contig 18006 bp, 17 predicted proteins | sample AD_SCU002_MetaG_FD_89881 | JGI IMG/M metagenome (GOLD analysis project Ga0116195, IMG submission 89881) | Active sludge microbial communities of municipal wastewater-treating anaerobic digesters from China - AD_SCU002_MetaG | ecosystem: Engineered > Bioreactor > Anaerobic > Digestate | place...
GCATGCGGGTCGTTGTTGATATCAATCACCCCGGTCATGTTCATTACTTTAAGAATTTCATCTGGGAGATGAGGCAGAGGGGTCATGAAGTCTTGATTACGGCAAGCCACAAGGATGTGGCGACCCAGCTGCTTCAATTATATGGGTTGGAATACTTCGATCTTGGGAGTTACGGATCCTCGCTCCTTCAGAAGATGGTTAACATCCCCATAATGGATGTAAAGATGTACCGTGCGGTGAAGAACTTCCGTCCGGATATCCTCCTTGGTTTTTCTTCAATCCGGGCTGCGCATGCATCTAAAGTTCTGGGCGTGCCTGCTGTCATCTTCGACGATACCGAGCATGCCAAGTGGGAACATCGCCTCTATGCTCCTTTTGCCGCTGCGATCCTGACCCCAAGTTGTTTTCACAAGGATCTCGGAAAAAAACAGGTCCGGTTCAATGGCTACATGGAACTGGCGGCTCTACACCCCGCCCGCTTCAGGCCCGATCCCTCAGTGTTGCAGGAGCTGGGGTTGACCGAGGATGATGCCTTTATCGTCGTTAGGTTTGTTTCCTGGGATGCAAATCACGACGTCGGCCAGCACGGCATCCGCGATAAGATCGGGCTTGTGAAGGCGCTAGAGCAGTACGGCCGCGTCCTGATCACTTCGGAGGGGGCGCTGCCCCCAGAGCTGCAGCCCCACCAGATCCGGGTTTCGCCGGAGAAGTTGCATGATTTGCTGTACTATGCGACGCTGTATGTGGGGGAGGGGGGAACAACAGCAGCAGAAGCGGCGGTGCTCGGAACTCCGTCCATTTTTGTGTCGTCCCTTGCCGGGACGATGGGGAACTTTATTGAACTTGAGGAGATCTATGATCTCCTCTATAGTTTCACCGAAGGTGATGTGGCATTAGGCAGGGCGATTGAGATTCTTCAGGTTCCTGCGAGCCAAGAGAAATGGAGGAACAAGCGAGATCGACTGTTGAAGGGTAAGATTGACGTGACCGCACTCATGGTCTGGTTTATCGAGAATTACCCATGGAGTTTTGAAGAGATGAAGGAACACCCTGAAATGCAGTACCCCTCTGCCTCATGGGATGTATCATGAGTGCTGCCACCACATGTACAGGCTCTCCGGTTTGGTCATCCGTCGAGCACTACCACGAGATCTCATTGCCTCATCGCGACTTCTGATGAGATTAATACTTCCATGATGATGTACCTTATCAACTCCACCGAACAGGGTTCTGCGGGGGTCAGCAACCGCCTCTACGGGACTAAGCTCGCCGCCATATCCCTTACCTACAGAAATAACCTTAGCCAACATTCGAAGCGCTACAAGGTCCCGAGAAGTCTCTCAATCTTGATGTCGAAGTGTGGGGTCTACAATCATTATGTGTCTGCCCTTGTGACGAAGCTTAGAGTCTTTCACTTCAGTTCTGGGAGTACTGACGAGGTATCTATGGATGTGAGTCACTATGAAGAATAGTTTAAAGATCCTCCATGTTGGAAATATTGCTGGTATTGCAACTACGTTAGCAAACGAGCAAAAAAAAATGGGCCATAAAGCAACGGTAATGTCATTTAATAAACACTGTTTGTTTCATAAGTCTGATTACGATAATTACATTCTTGACAAAATCCCATTTAATATCTTTAAGAATATATTCCTCATCTTAAAACTTTTCCCAAAACATGATGTTTTGCATTTTCATGCTCGTTCTATCCTCCCATTTTTCTTAGACTTACCACTTTGGAAGTTTTTAGGGAAAACCATTGTAGTCCACTATCATGGTTCCGATATTCGTTATAAAAATAACTCTTTATGCGTCAAAAAATGCGCAAACTGTGTTTTTGTATCAACTCCCGATTTATTGGAGTGGGCTCCTGATGCAATATGGGTACCAAACCCTATCGATGTGGATAAATATTCTAATTTGGGGGAATTTAATAATCAAGAATCAGAATCCATTTTAATAATACACGCTCCTACAGTTCGTGAGGTGAAAGGAACTCAATACATTGTAGATGCCATCGATAAACTGAAGCAAGAAGGATATACTGTGGAGTTAAAGATATTGGAGTGTTTATCTCACGACCAGATAATTATGGAATTTATTAAAGCAGATATCATCGTCGATCAATTATTATTGGGGTGGTATGGCGTCGTTTCAATTGAAGGTATGTCACTTAAAAAACCTGTTTGTGTTTATATTAGGGATGATCTAATCCAGTTTATACCCAAGGGTTCTTTTGTCAATTGTAATCCTGAAAATATATACGTAATATTAAAAAGAGTCATAGAAGATAGCAATTTACGAAAAGATATTGCAACTAACGGTTATGATTTTGTTTGTAAATTCCATAATGCCGAGATGGTTGCTAAAGTCATTGTTGCAAAATATCAATCATGAGTTAAATATAACACTTATCTTTAACAGTTTATTGAAACTGTGCCCATGTTCATATCCATTCGTACCTAAAGGGCTACGAATACCTTATCGATGCTTTTCAAAAGATTATTCAGCATAGAACTGACATTATATATAATTGTCAATGTTAGATGTCTCCAGTCAATCCACGATCACCAGATTCGCTCGTTTGCGCTGGGGGACCACGTTGTGCTCACTAGCGAAAGCCATATGATGATATCCTCTCTGAAGGAATATCTGCGAGATCTTCGCTCTGTTGGGCTTAGGAGTGTTTCGATATTGTTCGGATCGAAGATCCAGGCTGTAACAAGCCTGCTATTTCAGCATGGAATGGAGGGCATGAGGAAGTCATCTCATCAGATGAGTACGGTCTCCCCGTAGAGTCTGCTGACTGAAAAACTTGATAGAGAAGTTCTGGTGGCGTTGGATCGGAAGTGCAATTGGAAGAAAACCTCGTTTGCGTGGAGCGGATTATATGGAAGAATATTGCAAAAGAGATTGCTGCCGTGGTTTTAAGATAGGGTTTTGTACATGTTCATGAAAGATAACTCTATTTGATAGCCTATTTTTAGGCTTTGGAAGGTTATTAATGAGCATTTCAATGATGGATATTGGTTATTAGTTGAATACACATCATCATACGCTGAAAGTCGGGTATAACTATGTTCTCAACTTACAGTGACTTTGCCCCAATACTAATCTTGTTAACCATAGTTCTGTGCATTTTCATAGGGCGAAACGTCACACGAGATAGCTTGGGAGGGATCGACGGTATTTTAGCGGCACTGGGATCCTTATTTGGGCTTTTGATGACACTTATGAATCTAACCTATACTAGCAAAGATCTATTTTTATTAAGCCCGGTTATTACAATAAGTTGTATACTGTATTTACGATATCGCAGCGAATTCAAGAAAGATCTTCCTGACTCTCTACTGCAGATCGATAACCGAATTAATACAATACTCAGTATTATCTGGTGGTCTTTGGTTGGTGTGGCACTGAGCGTGTACTACTTTTCCGAGGTATACACGCGACATCCTTTGTTTTTTTTCCTCATCTCTGGAGCAGTTGCAGTTCTTGGTATCCAGATAATAGGATCTAAAAAGTTGAATAATGCAAACACTTTAATCTTCGTCGCTAAAATTCTATTTCTTTCGACAATCCCTCGGTATAGTGCATACTTTATTTCACCATATCCTGTTGGATCAGACCCTTGGGTACATCAAGAATACATCCAATATTTTGTCGACTTTGGACAGATCACAGTTCCACCAGGTTTTCTAGAGTGTTACGTCTACTATCCCATATCGCATCTTTATGGGGCATGTGCTGTTCTGATCGGATCGCTTTCTTCTCACGATGCAATGTTCCTGCTAGGAATGGTCCTGACTCTCAGCACTATTGTTACGTTTCTAATAGTCCGTATGCTGACAGAAAACGTCCCGATCGCACTAATTTCGATGTTATTGTTGAATTTTACCGATATACAAATCGCATGGAGTATCCAAATTATTGCAATGAGTTTCGCAATTGCCATATATGCATTTATTATATTCTTCGCGTCGAAAATTTATTCGAAGCCTGAAACTAAAGATAAATTTGTCCCTTTGCTATTCGTATTTCTGGGCATGATTGTATGGACTCACACAATTAGTGCTTTTATAACTCTGGTATCTTTGTTTGCACTGGTGGTTGGCCATATCCTCTATGATATTCTTTATGCCAGAGATATTTCCTCAATCTGGTCTTGGAGCGCCCAAATGTTAGTCATTCCCCTCATATTTCTGGGGATAATTATTATATATCATTGGATGGATCCAGCATATCCCTTCTTTGATATGACCTTTGGAGGGTTACTTAAATCTCTCTCCGTAGAAGCAGAGTTTTTAGGGGCGACAACCGTATCAAATGTACATGGTCGATGGGAAGAATTATTGCAACCTGTAGGGTTCTGCTTGTACGTCTTTTTTGGGATCCTTGGGACCTTGTACTGTTTATCTCATAAAAAACAGGCAAAAAAATATTTCCCGTTAATCAGTTTGGTGCTTGTCTTATTCTTTGTTCGCTATCTTTTTCCGATTTTCGGAATGAGAAACATCATTCCCGATCGTTGGCCTATCTTTGCCTTTATCTGCTTCACGTTGTTTATTGGGGTTGGTATCTTTTGCAGCATGCATCTCCTCAAGAAAACAACTATCTTCTATGCAGTTGCTATTTTCTTCTTTATTGGATCGTTTTTTATGATCACAGATGCGAACACAAATCACGATTCCCCATTGTATGGGGAAGTGACTTTTATCAAGTTAGTCTGGACCGAATCGGAAATGAATATGTATGCTCATATAGATGAAGTATATAACGGAACAATTATTGCTGACGAGCATACTCATACACGCCCCTTTAGTACGTATTTAAAGAATGAAAGATCGGTACCCTACCGGATTTCACCAAATAATACAATGGACGAAGAACTTCTTTCAAGTGGCCTTGTCATCTGGAGGAGAGATAGTCTAACTAGGCCTGTGCATGTTAGAGATGATCGATATGTCACCACAGTATTGTTGGGTGATCGGTTCTGGGCATATTTAAATAATAAGTATAGTTGCATTTCGGACGTGCAGAGCGCTAGAAGTTATGTCTCAATAGTTAAAACGTTTTAATATTGCAAGAGTGAGTGGATTTTAAAAAAGGAAGTTGATATATTTGGGAGAATAATTCCTTTTTAGATGCCATGCAAAGTGAATCAATACGAAAGAATACTCTGTACTAAAATAAATATGTTTTCTTTCCATTATCATTTGCGGACTATTTTTCTTTTGAGGAAGGATAGAGTTTTTGCGTGGTTGCGTATGAGGCTTATTCCGTATTGGGGGATATATGATAATATCTGGAGTTTATATTTCTCTCCGGTGCAGCGAGGTGATATCACCGATGCTAGTTCCCGCCTTGCTCTCGCACCGTGGCCTGAATAGATGTTGCACGATATAACTGCAAGTCGACAAACATCACAATAGTCAATTAGATCTCCTGCATCTTCACGTTCTAAAAGTTCATCTCTGGGGATAGTAGATAGATATTGGAGGAACGGATTTTCAAGATAGTCTATAATTTCAGTAGAGTTATTAGCAGAATATTGATGGTAAACAGAACAAATCTCTGGACTGTAGGCTATAGGAAACTGAAGTGCAATTTTTCCCCACAAGGTACCATCTTCATTCCATTTTACACCGAGAGGATAACCTCCTACTTTCACGAGGATCTCTTTTGGAGCAGCAAATGAGGATGAATTAAACATGTTGGATCCAAAATCAATGAGTGCGCCAAAATACGAGGATAAAAGTCTTTCTCCTTCATCTTTCATATAAACCCTTTGTATTATAGAACCTGGGAAATGTACCTCGTATGCTGTACCATAAGCACCAGCATCCGGATATACCATTCTTAGCCGCACTATTGTCTCTAGAAATCCCGGCAGCCACTCATCATCAGCGTCCAGAAACGCGATTAGCTCCGTTTGGGCTGCCTCAATCCCCCGATTTCTCGCCGCTGACACTCCTTGGTTCTTCTGCTGGATCAGCCGGATCTTTGGATCCTTAAATCCCTTGACAACCATCGCCCCATCGTCGGTGGAGCCATCATCCACCACGATCACCTCAAGGTCTTGGAAGGTCTGGGCAAGGACTGAGTTTAGAGCACGGGCGATGTAAGGGGCTTTGTTGTAGAGGGGGATGACAACTGAGACTGCTGGCATGCTGGGCATGTCAGTTCTCCTCGACGAGATGTTTCAGTCCCATTCCAGCGCTCAGCGCCGCCCTATTGACATGCGGGATCTTTTCCGCCAGTCCCTTCATGATCGCGGCGCTTTCGTCTAGCATGGCTGTGATCCGGCCGGAAACAACCTCAGCATTCAGGCCTGTAGGTTCGAGACAGTAATCAGTGTGGCCGAAGATATCTCGGTTGATCCCCTGAGCTTTGATGCTATAGGCGAAGCTCAGGGTCGGGATGCCTGAGGAGAGGGCGGCGATCGTCGCGTGTGTCCGTGCCCCAGCGAAGAGGGCCATCTGGTTGATGATCCACTTCGTCTCCGCGGCATTATATTTTGGTGAGATTAGAGTTATGTTACCGTTTTGGTCCTTAACGAGGGAGAGGACGTGTTGCATAAATGCATGGTCGTCTGCGATCGGATTGGTCACATGAGGAATCAGTAAAACCGGTATTTCAGTCTTTTTCGCCACATCTTCGACGATAGACGCTGCCATACTAGCCCATGCGTTAAGATTGCCTCCAGTGACATACCTCGCCATTAATGGGCTGAGATTAAGGCCGATCGCCTTCTCATCTATGGGAAGTTCGTCTTCGATCCCCTCAGGTTTGATTGGCTCCATGAGGAAAGCCGGGTCTGCGACAGGGTAAACGTTCTCGGTTACGCCGATGTTCTTGAGGTAGTCGATCGTGACTGACTCCCGAGCAAAGATCCCGGGAACCTCCCGAAGGTGCCGGCTCATGTATTTTTCGTAGTCAGGTATTTTATCGAACGGACCGACAGACGCCCCCCAGATGGCCAGGAGCTTTTTATTCTCAAGGACGATATCGTCAAGGTCAGTGAAGAGTTTGGGGACGCCGTAGTCGAGAGAGTAGTTGTCCCCGCCGACGGAGAGGACCGCAGCCGTGTTGTCGAGATGCGGGAGCAGGTCACGATATACTTGGTGCTTGAGTGCCGCCGGGTCGAAGAAGGATTTGTATGTGTATGACCATACTTCTGGTTTCCAGAAGTTCTGGAGGACCTGCTTCTTATTCATCCAGTGCGAGGAGAGGTGGGTGATAGCAGGTTCAGTCTCCTCCAGGCACTGCCTTCGGAACTGCTTTTCGCTTGGAATATGGCTGAGACAGATGAAGCGGGGATCCTTGAAGTGCTCCCGCAGGATCTTTGTCGTCCCCCGCACAATCGCCTCGCATCCCCGGTTTGTATAGGGGCCGTTTCCGGCCAGAATAAACAACGGTCTCTCGTCATCCATGATTATTGCCCCCAACCTTCCTCCGAATATACCAAAGAGTTCTTACCGGGAAGGTAATAATCTTTGATATTTGTCTCCCTGCCCCTAATCGCCGCAGATCCAGCCCCATTGCCTCCCGGACCCGCCCGGCGTCCCGCTCCCCGGCGCCCCAGCGTTCCCGGCTCGCGATCCGCATCCGCTCCTTCAGGACGACCTCCTGCCGCAGGAAGGGGTTCTTCGGCCTTTCCGGCACCACCCGCTTCTCCAGAACTCCCTGCCGGTCAAGATACAACCGGTACGCCAGATGCCGTCGCTTGACTGCCACGACCCCACTCTGGCTCTGCACCACCCGTTCGACCGGGATCGGGTCGAGACGAACACCCCGCCCCCGCTCGAGCACCTCCCGCACTAGGGGCGATCTCACCAGCAGAAGGCTCGTCCCCCGGCTGTCCCGAGAATACTCCGGCAGCCAGGCGTCCATGCAGGTCACGTCCGCACACTCGGCAAAGATGTCGTCGCAGTAATTGCAGGCCTCCGGCGTGAACCATCGGTTCGTCCAGGCCTCGCTGATCCCCTCGTTCCAGAAGACCCTCTGCTCCTCGCCGTCTGCGGTCGTGAAGACGTAGTGATAGTTGCTCGCTGGCTGATCCAGGCTCTTCCCACGATAGCGCACCCCCGTCACTTCTCCTCGCACCCCGGCGAGGGCGGCGACGTACTCGGTGAACCGCCTGCTCTTCAGCTGCCCGCAGACGAGGCCAACCGTGACAACGACCCGCTCCCGGAGTTTCTTGTTCCGCTGCTGGGCAAGCCGGATCGCCTTGATGAAACAGGGAAGACCCGTGATGGCATACCGCCCCGGGACCTCAAGGACCTGCCGTATGACCCCCGACATCTCCACCGGGTAGTAGGCCGAGCCGGCCCCGGTACGCACGTCCCCAGGGGTGTCGAAAACCCGGAAGGCAAAGAGCCTCTCCGGGTCGCCGGTGGGAGCGACGCAGAGGACGTGGTCGACGACGCCCTCGGCGAGCAGCGTCTCAAGGATCCAGGTCGCCACTCCACCGGAGGCGCTGGTCGGCCGGTGCTCTTCCGAGTAGCCGACGTACGAGGCGAGGTAGTAGCCGGTCTCGGAGCGGTGCTGGATCCCCGGGACTGCCCCGTAGAGCCGCTCTCCGAGGGTGTCCTCGTTCTCTCCTGAGTTGGCAAAGGGGCAGAACTTCAGGCAGAGACCGCACTCCGTGGTACAGGGTGAGACTGCAACCGGGTTGTACTCGCCGTAGCGGTTCCATTGCATTGTAAGGATTCCCTGCGGGCAGAGAGCAGCACAGAGGCCGCAGCCGATGCAGAGGGTATTTTTTGCGATTCGTTCTATCACGGAGGGCATGTATCTCACGTTTTTGATTTTATTTGGCTTTAGATGCTCTACTTAGCCTTCTAAATAACTTTATACCGAACTTTAATGGAATGACCATATAAACTGCTTTTAATATCGTAGTGAACGTCTCAATACCTGCAAAATACCATTCAGTATTTTTCCAAGGTCTGGGATCCGTGGGTGTTAGGATATACTCATTTTTCAAGTCTTCATGGATATTTTTCGATCCTGTTAATAAACTTACCAGATTCCGTTGAACCGAGAGCAGTCTTTTCCTTTCATTTTCTGCAATCTGCTCAGATATATCTGGGTTGTGAAGTGCATCATAAATTGCTACTGTTCGAATAGCAAGGTTTTCAGTGCTGTCTCTACATTGAACCCATGTGGGGATGAACGAGACGGACGATATAGTGGCAACATCGTTCTGATCTTTTGTAATGTGTAGATTTAAGATAATTGAAGCCAATGCGCTGTCAGTTGGCTCATATAGTGGAGATGTAATGAAATTCCCCATCGAATAAATTACAAATCCAGTGCGTTTTGTCCCATTCGAGTCTATAATAGTTCTAAATTCCATCGGTTGCAGAACATGCGGATGACCGGCAATGATCGCATCAGCCCCTGCTTCAAATAATGTCTTAACCCATTTCCGACTAAATTGACTGGGATAAGACTTGTATTGTACTCCCATATGAGGCATAATGATGATCAGATCTGGGTTCTGTTCTTTGGCTCTTTTAATATCGGCCAGTAATTTTTCACGTATTTCCTCATCGACAGGTGTCTCATCTGTCCCTTTTAATTTATAAAGAAATTGTTTTGCTTTACTCAATTTTACATCGCATGGTGTGGTTCCGAACTCATAGGCCTGTGATTCAGGCCTTGCTAGGAGATTTACCAGATACGGTTTATCTTTTGAAATAGAGTGATTGTGAGCATAATAGTTTATTCCATGAGTGTAGTTTAGAAAAGCGATCTTAAATCCACTTATATTTTTAATAAATACCGTGTCCCGATCTGCCTGCGACTTATATGTCCCAATATGATCCAGTGAATATTTATCAAGAACATGTAATGTTTTGATAACTCCATCCACCCCTCTATCCATGCAATGGTTGTTTGCTGTAGTCAAAAGATTAAACCCTGTATCTTTTAAAGCCTCAGCAAAACTGTCTGGAGTGTTAAACATTATTCTTGTATACCATGAAGTTTCGGAAATAAAGGTATATTTGTTTTCTATGCCTGAATGTGTTGTTTCGAGATTTCCTACGACATAATCTGAATTATCAAAATATTTCTTAATCAATTTGAATGAACTCGAGTAATCATAGTTGTTTGATTTGAGATCGTATGCAAGATCGTTCTGCTCCTTCCAGCAGAGTATGTCTCCAACAAAAGAGATAGTTATTTTGTTACTTCGAGTCATTTTTATTCACCTACGTTCTATTTGTTAACTTTAAAGATGCTTTTGTGGCAATACTCTCAGAACAGGCTTTGGAAGTATCGATAGAATAACATTCACATCCTCGGCATTGAGGACAAACAAAAATACGACAATGAGATAAATCAGTGATACACAGAGACCAATTCCAAGAAGGAGAAGCACTGAACTTGGAATAAGTATTATTGATGTAATTGCATAGCCGCTGGCCGCCAGTATGGTAAAACAACAGATCCCAGGGATCATAGCGCGAACATATGTGGTTAATGGTGCTTTTATTACATAAGCAATATACCACGGTACAAAAGTAATACATCTTGCTGATAGCACAAGGGACTCCGCGAGTCCAACTCCATAGACTCCAAGCCCTCCAATATGCGGTAGAGTAAATGCCAAAGTAAGATTAGTAAAACCTGTAATACAGGTGACGATCCCAGCAACTCTCACCTTGTTGAAGGCAACAAGTATGGAATATATTGGTAGCGTTGGCAGCACCACTATGAGATATGCTACCAACAACCACATTAGGCCAGAGAGATGTGCCATCTCCGCTCCAACCCATAATGTTAACAATTGTGGCGCAAACACACATGTAAATGCAAGTGGCAAAGCGATCACTATTGTCAATAACTTCGTCGTGCGTTTTGAGATATTGATTAGCCCGGAAATATCTCCTTGGGCGTAGTACGAGTAGAATAAAGGAGTGAATAATGTCCCAAATATACCTGTAGATATAGATCGCATAAGTGTATTCCACGTTACTACGATGGCATATTCTCCTGCCGTCTCCGCGCCAAATAAGAGATTTACTACAATTATACCACAGTTTGTACAAAGCAACACCCCTACATCTGTAATTATCAACCAAAATGCAGTTCTCGAGATGTCGTAAAATAAACGGGAGTGATATTTGTGGCTTTTCAGTTTTATTTCTGGGCAGATTTTATGTGAGTAGAAAACAGCAAGGATTAATGAAAGTATTGCTGCGATGAAGTATGCGACACCAACATATATTAAATCAGGAGGATAAATTGAGAAAAACACAACGATTAGACCGACCTGCACAACTACATTAAGTATATTTATCCAGTTTCTATAATCTAGACGGTTTTTCGCAAACAATGTTGCCATGTAGTTGCCTCTGAATATACCAAGCAAGGCACTTCCAAATACCAAAGAAAATAAGATGAAGATACTGGTTCTTGCAATATCGGGAGTATTAAATATATCTGGAACAAACCACGCAACCACCAGGGCAACGGGAATCAATATTATTATTATACGACTTATTCCAAAAAAGGCTGTATTAAAGGTAATATTTGCTTTATCGTATTCTTTTCTTTGAAGATCAATTGTCAAATATCTTGCAACTGATGAATTCAGGCTATTGATCATTAACATTACATAACTAGTTACTGATGTTGCAAGAGGGATGAGGCCATATGCTGCAATACCCAGAGTGTCCTTAAAATATGGTACCAGGGCGATACCAATCGCAATATTTACTCCAAAGAAGAGTATATTGGAAATTAGGTTAGATCTGAACTGTTTTGGTGTATTGTCCGATGATAAAGTTTCAGTCATTTCAAGGCCTGATGGAAATATAATGCAGTATTAATATGAGAATCATCCACTCAATCTTCTGTACTGTCTTTTCACAAACTCGGGGCAATGTCTGATCCCAAACTGGAAAATCGCCTGAGGGTATCGATACAAATAAGCACCGAGGGGGACATGAAAATTGTCTCGTTTTATGACATCGTATATTTCTTGCTTCATGAGATCGTTCTTCCAGCCACCCAGGACTAAACCAAAATACTTTGAACGACGCGTCCAGTAGTCATTCAGATCGAATACCTTGTCGTAGAGATCAAGTTTCCCTAGCAGATCTAATGTAACCAGAGTCCTTTGACATTTGTGGCACCGAGAACAGTTTGTTTCCGCTGCAACGCATACATTCAGATACTTATAGGAAAGCGGGTGGGTTGAAACGATTTCTGTTTTTTCTACACGGGAATAGATCTCTCCAGATGAGAAAAATTTAGTAGTGTCGGTAGAGAGCATATCCAATGCATATACATCATAGTGGCTTGAATCAGAGTGATTAAACTCAAATTGCCGGAGAGAATAGCCTGATGAATAGTAATAAATCTTAAAGAGTTTCTGAAGAGCAAGCACGGCAGATACATTTCTGTAAGTATGAGTTGGTACAAAATTCATACCCAGAATCTCATTAATATTCGAATCCAGTGTCACCAGTGGCAGGTGCAATTCGTCTGCACATGGTCGAACTGCCTCAATCCTCTGGTGGAACAGATCACGCGCATGCTCCCCGCCGTAATCCCCGCTTGCACCGACATTAAAGAACGTCAGGTGAGTCAGTCTGTAATCCGGGGGACAGGATTCATCGGTATGCTCAATCACCGTGCAGAATGAATCAATACCACAGGATAACCCGGTTCCAACACCACCAGCATTTTCAAGTTGTCCGGTAGCGATCTCAGCAATAATCTGCACCCGGTGATACCCGGGGAACATATCCGCGATGACCTTCACAAAATGTTTCGTGAGCGTGTAGTAGAGCCGCTCTGATATCGGTGCAAGAATGCGGATATCCTCTCCGCGCTTCATCGCATACAGGAGCATTGCTACAAGGAATGCATCACCCCTCTCGTGGCACAAGTATTTCCCGAATTCTTTCGTTGTGGAAAACCACAGGGTATCTTTTGTATCTCCACATTCAAACGTTGCCTGGAGAGTTGTTTCATTCTCGCGCTCAATGATTTCAGGGGGATATATTGTTAACATAGGCACATCTCGTGGCAATATTAAAACAGCACTAATTTTTCCCGGAAATGGGACCCCGTTCCTGAGTCTACCTCATTATTCTCCACGCAAGTGAAGAGACACCATTCCTCTGGATTATGCTGGAGAATGCCGTATACCCGCATAGTTGTGCTATGAGATTGTTAGCGTCATCGGTATAAGTTTATGTCCATTTTTGTTACCCACAGCGGTGCCACGATCGATGAAATCCTTGCTGTTCCGTGTGGCAAGCCTCTCCACTGTCTACGACAGGTGAGTATGGTGGTCGGAACTACAAGGAGAGGAACCGGGAGACCGAAGTGTTGAGCGACTGGACGACGATCGCTACGTACCCCGTGATCGAGGTCGCGAGCGGGATGAGCCCGTAGGCCGCGACCCCGAGAGTGTCGATGAAGTAGGGGACCAGAAGGATCCCGATGACGATGTTCACCAGAAAGTAGGCGATATTCGCCGCGAGGTTGCGGGGGAGCTGGGCGGCGAAGCCTCGTGTGGCTGGGGTGTTGTCTGGGGTGGTGGACGGCATAGGATCGGTGTGTTTTTAGTCTTCTGGCTAGGGCGGTTGTGGCCTCTCGAAAGAATACTAATTCGTTCTATAGTTTGATGATGACAATATGAAACGTTACCGGATTTGCTCTCAGGAATGCCACAAATAGGGGTATATTTGACTACACTGCTGCAATTGCGGAAAACCCCAAATGTTCCCGGGAGTAAAATGCTCATGTATGATATACTCCCTTTACACGAAATGAGTGCATGAATATGTCTGGCTGGTCCAACAGTACCTTAAACGAACGCGCCAGAGCAGATTACGGCGTCTGGATCAAACACGTTGGTCGTGAGGTTCCTGTGCTCTCCGGCGATTCCCGTAAATCGTAATTAGTTTAGGAGGTAATCGGTCTCAAGAATTGTGTCTATCACTACCGATTATATCCATGTAAATGAAGAGAGTGAGTAGCCTTTGAAGTTTGTCGGGGTTTGTCTCGGCGCAAATCAAATCTCTGGTTGTCAGATACGAGAAATATTCCTTAATCTGATCCGATTTCTCAAGTAAATCTAGCGCCATAGTCCGTATCTCCTCATTCTTAGGATCAGGCCTTTGTGGAGCGCTGAATCGTTTCTTAAAATGCATAGCTTGCCACCCCAACCGTCGGGTCCACGGGGCTCGTACTGCCTTTTCTGCAAGACCATAGATACGAAGTCTTATAGGGCTCATAAGCGGCATCTTGGTATTATAATAGTCTACAATACAAGTCTTGGGGTCAAGCGAATAGAGAAAGTTCCTGAAGAAGAGGGTATCCTTTGTACGCTCATCTATTGCATACGCTGTCTTAAAGAAGCCTTTGGAGTAAAATGGTGTTATTGTCCAGAAAAATAGTCGGCTCCTATCTTCCCCTGATCCCGCCCATTTATAGTCCTTTTCAAACTTGAAATGAATATATTTGGTATAGGGGTTCCTCTCCGGGTAGGTAGTGATGTGCATTTTGAGATGCTGCCGCACCTTATCCTCTGGGATCTGCAACATTGCGCAAACTTTTTCGTGAGCATACCGGTATTGATCCGGTGTGGTGAGGAGGAACTGAACCAAATCATCATCTGAACCGAGGCCTGACGTTACGTTCAGGTACCTGAGCAATTCTCCACCATATAACCCTGAATAATAGACAACATCGCTTCCTTCATGTGACATAATCTGTTCTTGGATATTTGCCACATTTTCCAGATTCATAGGTTGGACTGCATCAGTCATCATGACGAAGCGTATGTAATCCTCACGGTCAGGTTCCTTTGAGGGAGTAAGGTGAGTGAGCGGAACCTCAAAGAGGTCGGCAATTTTTTGGGTATACGCTAACTCGGGGGCATTCTCCGGGGCGGTATCATAGGTAATTCCCTTGGGTTTAACTCCATATGCGGTTAATCCTGCCAGTGTCGCTCTTGAGTCCAGGCCTCCACTCAGTGAAATTAACGACTTTTTAGAACCCAACTTCCCGACTCTGTTCCGCAGCCCCTCAAGAAATGAGCGCTTAAGGTCTTCGATACTTCCCTGCGACTTTTTCCGATCCTTTTCCTCAGGCTCAAAAGTGAGGGGCAGCACCTGCTCCTTCGACAGAGTATGGTCTAATGCCCTGTACATCACTAAAGTAGCTGGTAGCAACCTCTCGACCCCTTCAATAAGTGTCCGCTCCCCGAGTGCAAATCCATAGAGGAGGTACTCCATGAGGGCTAATCTGTGGAATGTTATCTGGCCTATGAAGGGGTACATAAATTTGATCTCGCGCGAAAACGCCAGAACTTCGTCGTTCCTATACCAGAAGAATGGCAACCTTCCCAGTGCATCGTTAAAAACACAGAGATCTCTTGTCTGCTTATCATAGATCAGAACAATGAACTCTCCATCAGCCTGCGCTAGAAAGCGGGTTATTGTCTCTTTAAAGGATCCGCCTTTGTGGGCTTCGTTCGCGATCGCGAAGAGATCTTCTCTGATAGCGGCATCATCGGTATTGTATATCATGCCTTCAAGGACAATGAAAAAAGTAGGATCTTCAAAAGAGGTTATGGGGTATTGTTCGTATGCTGTTGATCCGACAAGTGTACAACTATCTTTATACAGTATATTTGCCCTGTATGGTGGATAATGTAACATTGCATTTTGGGAATCAGAGAATTTTCCGTGATAATTTGACGCCTCTGAGGCGATGAGAACGTTTACCCCAACCATAGTTTTATATAATCAATTAGCGGCTTTAATGGTTCCGATATTCAAATAGATGGTATTATCTGGGTGAATTCAAATGTAGCCGTATCTCAATCTATTTTTTGCTAGCTCTTCTGTGATTGCCCCCGCACTCGCCGGGGGCGGGCACATTCTTCTGGTGCTCTTTACGCCTGGCAACAACTACCCCCACGTCCTTATGCCTTGGACACCGGCCAAATGGTGCTCGATGTTTTCCCGCCTGCCAGTGGCGAGGTTGTCGATGATGACGACGTCGTGGTGCTGTGATAGGGTATCGGCAAGGTTCGAACCGATGAAGCCGGCCCCGCCGGTGACGATGTAGCGCGTAAAGAATCTATGACGGGGGGCGGTTTAGGGCTTTCTGAGTTGAACCCGGGCATCCGGGTTTGATACAAGTCTGCGAGGACATCTGTCGTCCTCACCTCACCCCCCGCCGAGCACCCTCACGATCACCGCCACCACCCCGCCCACGACCCCGCCGGCCCCGGCGCTCACCGTCGAGAGCCGCCGTTCCTCCCCGGCCTTCTCCGCCCGCCAGCCCTCCAGCGCCCGGATCCGGCTCTCAAATTCTTCGTCCTGCGCCTCCATTCTCTGCAGCGTCCGGCAGATCCACTTTACATCGCGGTTCGTCTCGTAGACAAGTTCTCTGGTGGTCTTTGCATCGGTCATCCTGGCAATCCTTCTGGTGAACACTAGGGCGCCGGAGAGAAAAAGCCTGACCGTAAGGATTATATCGGTGAATCAAAGCCCAATCCGGGCTTCCCGATAAAGTCAGGCTGATAGCCTCTCCCGTCCACCCTATAGTTGTCTGTCATATTCCCGGGAGCATACAGGCAAAAGGAGAACAAACCCATGGCAGACTTCGTGCAGAAGACCGTCAACAAGACGGCGGTCCGGGACCTCACCATCCCGATCGCCGACGTAACGTCGTTTGACAACCTCATCGAGACCGTCATCGAGGACAACCCCTTCGGGTGCGTCGGGTATACTGGCTCTGACGGCGTCGCCGTCCCGGCAGTCATCCGGAACCGCGAGCACTACACCGCGAAGGTGAACTTCGTCGACGAGACGACCGGCAAGCGGGTGGGCAACGTCTCCCTCCAGTCCCCGACGATCGCCGCCTTCAACGCGAACGCCGCGGAAGTCCTCGACAACACCGCCCTTGCAACCGCGATGGGCGGGGATGCCGAGCGGAACTTCGCCGGCGAGACCTACTACTGCCAGCTCAGGTGCCACGACCCGTCCGGTGACGACTACTACGTCACCTTCACCAGGAAGACCGTCCGGATCTCGTCCTACCAGGACGACACCATCCGGACCGCGGTCGAGACCTGGGCGGATGCCGTGCCGGCCCTGGCGTGAGGGGGACTCTTCCCCTTCACTTTCAACCCGAGCATGGCCCGCTTTTAACAATACCCCCTTCTCCAGTCTCTCCTATGACGCATTCGCCTCTTCTCCGCAGCGACCAGACCCTTTTCAGAGACCCCGACGTCTTCGAGCTCGCGTTCGTCCCCGACCACCTCCACCACCGCGACGCCCTGGTCCGGGAACTCGCGTTTAACAGAGCCTAAAAATGATGTGTTATTCCCGCAGCGCGTGCCGGTTCTTGTCGCCCCTGCCGATCCCCCGGTAGGTGAAACCCGCTCCGATCCACGCATCCGGGTCCACCACGTTCCGCCCATCGACGACCGCCGGGTGCGCAGACCCGCACAACCGCCGGACCTCGGCGGGCACAAGCCCCCGGTACTCCTTGTGCCCGGCAAAGACCACCACCGCGTCCGCGCCGGCAAGCACCCCCGCAAGGTCCCGCGAGAGCCCCGGCGGGGCGTCCGGCGACGTCGCCGGGTCCACCCAGGGATCGTGCACCCGGACCTCTGCACCGGTAGCGAGCGCCGCGTCACGGAACGGCTCCGCCGGCGTGTTCCTCGCGTCGTCCGAATCGTTGATGAACGCCCAGCCGAGGAGCGCAATCTTCGAACCTTTCAAACTCTTCCCCGCCTGCGCCAGCGCCGATTCGGTCAAATGCAACATATGTTCGGGCATGAAGTCGTTGATCCCGCGGGCCAGGGTGTAGAGGGACTCTCGGCCGGCTGGAAAGTCCAGTTCCTCACGCCCGAGCACCTGCACCCCCCGCTCCAGGTGGTAGGTGTCCTTGGTGAGGCAGTGGCCGCCGACCCCGGCGCCGGGCCAGAGGATGGCGCGGGTGATCCCCTCGCCCTTCAGC
>Ga0116195_1001094_pt1 | contig 17895 bp, 14 predicted proteins | sample AD_SCU002_MetaG_FD_89881 | JGI IMG/M metagenome (GOLD analysis project Ga0116195, IMG submission 89881) | Active sludge microbial communities of municipal wastewater-treating anaerobic digesters from China - AD_SCU002_MetaG | ecosystem: Engineered > Bioreactor > Anaerobic > Digestate | place...
CATATTTGAGCCTATCCGTGCAAACAGGGTGATGATAAACGGTGTTACGGCCTACTCGGTCGGCGGGAAACCTACCGATGCCGTGATCATCGGGCTGTTTGCGCTGCGCCTGAACCCTGACCTGGTGGTCAGCGGGATCAACATCGGCGAGAACCTCTCGTTTGAGTCGATCATGACCTCAGGAACGGTCGGGGCCGCGCTCGAGGCCTCGAACCAGGGGGTGCCGGGCATTGCCTTCTCGCTCCAGGTGGAGGATCAGGGGGACAAGTTCGACGAACCTTCCGGGATCACCAGACGGTTCTCCGGCGCTAAACGGGTGGTCCGCGAGGTCTGCGGGAGGGTGCTTGAGATGGGGTTTCCGGGATCAGCCCACGTCATCAACGTGAACATCCCGGCGGAGGTGCGCGGCGGCTACGAGGTCACCCGGCTTGCCGCAAAACTCTTCCAGACCGGGGTGGAGGAGCGGTTTGACCCCCGCGGCCGCCCCTACTACTGGATCGACGGCCCGCTCTATGAGGATGCGGAGGAGGGGACCGACGTCCACGCGGTGCAGCGGGGCAACGTCTCCATAACGCCGATCACGCTCGACTGCACGGCTTTTGATGCCGCAGAAGATCTCCAGCGCATCTTTGGCGAGATGATTTCAGGAGAAAGGGAGATGAGTCTGCCATGAGTGCACCCGATCCGGCTGCGGTAAAGCGGGTCGCGGGCTACAGGGCGGCCGGGGCGGTATGCGACGGCATGGTCGTCGGTCTTGGCACGGGGTCGACGGTCTTCTTTGCGATGGAGCGGCTTGGTGAGCGGATCACGGAGGAGGGGCTCTCCATCACCGGTGTCCCGACATCCTACCAGGCGGCCATGCGGGCGCGCCGTTACGGCATCCCCCTCTCCGGTCTTGATGAACACCCTGAACTCGATCTGGCCATCGATGGCGCCGACCAGGTCGACCCGCTGTTCCGGTTGATCAAGGGACGCGGGGCGGCGCTCCTCCGGGAGAAGTGCGTCTGCGATGCGGCCAGGGAGGTCTTGATCGTCGTTGACCCCTCAAAGATGGTGGAGACCCTGGATGCAGGCGTGCCTGTTGAGGTGCTCCCGTTTGCCGCCGGGACGGTCTCCCGGAGGCTTGAAGCGCTCGGCGCCGATCCCGTCCTCAGGGAAGGGGTGAGGAAGGATGGCCCGGTCATCACCGATAACGGCAACTTCATCATCGACTGTGGGTTCGGGGCGATCACCGACCCGTCTCGACTGGAGAGGGAGATTATATCGATCCCGGGTGTGATCGAATGCGGCCTTTTTACAGGTTATGGAGAAAAGATAACGGTTATTCTTGGAGAAGAGGGCGGGTATCGCATCCTCTCACCGGGTTGATATGCAATCGCGCATCTTCTGGATCAGATCCAGCTGGTGCCGGGCCTCTCTCATCTTTTCGTTCTCGATCGTGTCCACGATCTCTGATATGGAGCGGGATAGGTTGTAGATCTTCACCGGTCTTCCCTTGCTCTCCGACTTGCTCTCGCGGACATCGATCCAGTTGCACTCTTTCAAATAGCGCATGGCTATGCTGACCTCAGGCTGGCGGAGATCGGTGCCCCGTTCGATCTCCCTTGACGTAGCTTCACCGTTGTTTGTGAGGAATACAAGCACTCTGGCGACATTTCTCTTGATTCCGATGTCCGTTAAGAGTTCGGCAACCTCTTCATCACGGGGGGTAAAACCATTCGTCGTCTCCAGTCCCATCCATTCACCATCAGATTTAATCTAATTTTTTAAATCTAACTATAAAAATATTATTGCTTCAATGAGGCGGGCAGCAATTGCAGAAGTCTCAAAATTGCCAATTGCCGGGAGAATCCTGCCGGTTCAAATCTTCTGCCGCAAAGATAGGGTGAAGTGCCAGACCAGCCCGGTGTTAGAGGAGGCCGAGGCCCGAGAGTTCTGAGACGATCCGCTCCACCGCTCTACGTGCATCATCTGGCACCTTGCCGCCGGTGATGATCAGTTTGCCCGAACCGAAGAGGAGGGCGACCACTTTTGGATCGTCGAGTCTGTAGACGAGGCCCGGGAATTGTTCGGGTTCGTACTCGATCCGGTCCAGGTTGAAACCGACGGCGATCTTGTTGAGATTGATCGGTGTCCCGAGGTCAGCGGAGGTGACTATGTTCTGGATCTTGTACTCGGGGTTTCCCGGGATCTCTATGCCGAGCGCTCGCAGGTGGTCTGTGAGGATCTGCAGTCCCCGTGAGAGGCTGTCTATGCTCTTTGCGCCGGTCAGGACAACCTTCCCCGAACCGAAGACGAGCGCTGCGATCTTCGGGTCCTGCATCCTGAGAACAACGCCAGGGAACCGCTTTTTATTGTATTCTGCATCTTTCAGGCGGGAAGCAAGGGAGGGGAGATCGAGAGAGTCGGTCACTTTTGCTGAAGCAACGATATTCTCTATCTTGAGAGACTCCTCTGGTCTGTGTTCAGACATATATATAGCATATTTAAAATAGGTATATAAATGGTTGGGTTTCTACTCTTCGAGGGTCGATATGTCACCCGGATCCATGCCCAGTTCCTGAGCCTTGAGGACGCGCCTCATGATCTTTCCGCTCCGGGTTTTGGGGAGCGAATCGACGAACTCGATCTCGGAGGGCATGGCAATGGGTCCAAGCGTCATCCGGACATGGTAGACGAGATCGTTTTTCAGTTTATCGCCGGGCACGCGACCGTTCTTGAGGATGACGAAGGCCTTGATGATGTTCCCCTTCAGCGGGTCGGGTTTTCCAATGACAGCGGCCTCTGCCACGGCGTCATGGGAGACGAGCGCACTCTCGACCTCGGCGGTTCCAATGTTGTGCCCGGCGACAACTATCAGGTCATCGGACCGGCCAAGGATCATGATGTAGCCGTCGGTGCCTTTCACCGCCAGATCGGAGGTGGTGTAGCATCCGGGGATGGTGTACCAATACTTCCGGTAGCGCTCATCGTCATTCCAGACCGTTCGCATCATCGATGGCCAGGGCTCTTTGACGACGAGGAAGCCGCCGGTGCCAGGCGGAACCGGGTTTCCGTTGCGGTCGACAACGTCGGCAACCACACCGGGGATCGGTTTCCCGGCGAACCCCGGGCGCATGGGCTCCCCGATCATCGTGGTGACCATGTGCATCCCGGTCTCGGTCTGCCACCAGGTGTCCACAACCGGACAGCGGGCTTTGCCGATGACATGGTAGAACCACTCAAACGCCTCGGGGTTGAGCGGTTCGCCGACCGATCCAAGGATCCGGAGCGATGAGAGGTTGTAGCGGTTGGGCCACTCTTCGCCCACGCGCATAAACATCCTGATGGCGGTCGGGGCGGTATAGAAGATGGTGACGCCGTAGTCCTGGATGATGTCCCAGTAGGTGCCGTTGGTCGGGTAGTCGGGGGTGACCTCTGTGATGAGGCAGGTGGCGCCGTTTAAGAGCGGGCCGTAGACGCCGTAACTGTGGCCGGTGATCCAGCCGGGGTCAGCGGTGCACCAGTAGACGTCGTTGTCCTTGATGTCAAAGACGTATTTGGTTGTGTAGTATGTCCCAACCATGTAGCCGCCGCAGGTGTGGACGATGCCTTTCGGGAAGCCTGTGGTGCCGCTGGTATACAGGATGAACAGAGGGTCCTCTGCATCCATGACTTCGGCCGGGCATTCCCGGTCTGATTCTTCCATCAGTTCGTAGAAGTCAACCTCCATCTCGGGGTGGAGTTCCACGGGTTTTTCCTGGTCGCGGCGGAGGACAACGATCCGTTCGACGCTCGGGGCGTTGACGACCGCCTCTCCGACGATGCTTTTGAGCGGGATTGCCTTGCCACGCCGGTAAGTGAAGTCGGCGGTGACGACAACCTTCGCATCGGTGCCGACGATACGCTGGTTGAGTGCGCTGACACCGAACCCGCCAAACACAACTGTGTGGACCGCCCCGATGCGGGCGCAGGCGAGCATGGCGATGATCTGCTCGGGCACGACCGGCATGTAGATGCAGACGCGGTCGCCCTTGCCGACACCGAGGCTCTTCAAGCCGTTGGCGAACTGGCTGACGGCCTGCAGGAGCTGGCGGTAGGTGTAGACCTCTTCCTCACCCTCGGTCTCCCCACGCCACATGATCGCGACCTTGTTGCGCCGCTGGTTGTTGACGTGGCGGTCAAGGCAGTTGTGGGTGATGTTGAGTTTTGCGTTGGTGAACCACTTCGCGTAAGGGTAGTTCCACTCTTTCACCCGGTCCCAGGGCTGGAACCACTCGAGATCGCGGGCGATCCTGTCCCAGAACCCATCAGGGTCAGCCAGGAACTCCTGGTAGGCACGGTTGTAGTCGCCTATCCAGGACCGTTCCTTGTAACTGGCATCGGGCAGATAATACTTCCCTTCCTCAAGTTTGACATCGAATTTCTCGGCCATTAGTTTACCCCGTATTAGTCATTATTAATAATGAATATTATATCAACATTCTGGTTAAGCGTTGATTTGCTGAAGGGAAAAGGGTTACCGGGGTGCACCCGGGGTCTGGCGGGGGTGGTGGAGCCTGGATTGCCTATTTCGGTGGCGTTTTTGGGGATCAGAAGGCTTAAAGTAAATTCTGGCGGGGCGCGGGTGCATGCCGGGTTCGTGCGCAGGTTGTTTCAGCCCGGCGGCCGGCGCAGAGGGGGGTTTGCCAGAACAGTGATACGCTGCTGCACCCTTGCGGCTGGAGGGTGTCCCGGGGATCGATGACCCTCTCTGGAAGGCAACTTCCCTCCACTGAGAGGACGTTTCCCCGCGGGTGGGGGATGAACCGACAAGTAAAAACCACCCGTGCAGGCCCGGTCATGCTTCGAGAACCAGGTGGTTGTTTATAAGTGCCGGGGCAAAGAACCTCTATTTGAGTTTTGCATGGAAATGCTCCCGCCAATTTCATGCGGCATCCCTTGTGGCCTCACGGGCATGATCCAATTTCATGCGGCACTCGAAGGGTTGCCCCAACCAGAGTGTAATGGTTTTATGATCCTTGTGCATACCGCCAGGAAAAGGTGAAGGACTCATATTTCAGAACGTTTGTTTGATGCCCCCCATACACTTTCACGGTGCATGGTGAAGGTTAATATTGAGTGAATGTATAAGGTAGATGCGTGCAACCTGTGTCTTGGTTATTCCTGCGCGCCACCCCACCACAGTGAACTGTCAGACGATGTTTGCCCGGGGGGAGTCTTCCAGCGATTTCTGTAGCACCCTCTCGCCGATTGCCCTGCTCCTGACATCGGGTTGCCGAAACGGGTGTATCATCATGTTAAAGAGACCCATGGTCTTTCTGCCAGGATGACACCCCTGCAGCGGAAAGTAGCATGTGCAGATCCACAGGCGCAGCCCCCTCACCCTGGTTGCGGGTGGTTTAGAGGGATGCCGCCTCCTCTCACCGGCGATGAGGATCGTGAATCCAGTAAAACCTCGTTATCTCCAGTATTGGGGCAAAAAAAGTAGGGGCGAGCGTGACCCTGTCTTCCACCCGCTTCCATACCATGCCCTCGATGTAGCAGCCGTCGGCATACACCTGCTCAAGAGCGACCCGGCGCTGCGAAAGCGTCTTGGCATACTCGGCCTTAACGAGGATGACCTTGAATCCCTGACAGGTTTTTTCTTCGCCGTCCACGACACAGGCAAATTTTCAACACCGGCTTTCCAGCGGATGGGCATGGACCCACCCGCGGAATACGAGATGAAGAGGCACCATGCCGACCTTGGCTACCAGCTCTGGAGGGAGCACCTCTGGAAAAAGGCGGTAGATGAGGGCTGGATCACGATCAGAGACGGTGTGGATTTCGATGATGCCTGGCGCATCGTTGACCCTCTGCTAAAACTATCCTGCGGCCACCACGGCAGACCCCCGGATGAAGAACTGATCTCGATCAACGAGTGGTTCACCGCTGAAGACAGACTTGCAGCAGAAGAGTTTGTGCGGGATTGTGCGGCACTCTTCCTCGCAGACAGACCGCTTCCACTCTCAGGAGGGCGTGAGAATCTCCAGGCTATCAAAACAGCATCCTGGATCCTCGCCGGCCTCTGTGTGCTTGCTGACTGGATCGGTTCAGATGAACGCTACTTCCCATTCAGAGAAGGTACAGTAGACCTCGCCCGGTATCTGACCGGCACCGCTATCCCTAATGCCGAGACGGCGATTCGGGGGAAAGGTGTCATACCCTCCACGCCGTCGCAGGAACGCAGGATCGAGGATCTCTTTCCGGAGATTTTCTTCGAACATGCCCCAACTCCTCTTCAAGCTTATGCCTCCTCATGCCCCCTGGGAGAAGGGCCGCACCTCTTCATAATAGAAGACGCCACCGGCAGCGGAAAGACTGAGGCAGCCATCATTCTTGCCCACCGACTCATGGCTTCAGGCGAGGGTCAGGGGATCTACATCGCGCTTCCAACCATGGCAACCGCCAATGCCATGTACGGCAGGGTCAAAGATGTGGCAGGAAGGATCTTTGAAGACAACAACTACTCCATGGTCCTTGCTCACTCATCCAGCCGGCTCTACCGCCTGTTGAGGGGATACCTCGAGGGGGTCGGGAATGAACGGGGATACACCCCTGGCGTATCCTGGCTCGCCGACAACAGGAAGAAAGCCCTTCTCGCCCAGGTAGGAGTGGGAACCATTGATCAGGCACTCCTCGGGATTCTCCCCGTCCGCCACCAGTCACTGAGGCTCCTTGGTCTCTCACGCAACATCCTGATCGTAGATGAAGTGCATGCCTGTGACCCTTACATGCACGAACTCCTGCAACGGCTCCTGGAGTTTCATGGTGCTGTGGGAGGCAGCGCCATCCTCCTCTCAGCGACGCTTCCATCAAACCAGAGGAAAAGCCTGGCAGAAAGTTTTACACGCCGAATACCCGGCGTAAAGCCCGATCTACAGGCTGACGGCTACCCTCTCCTCACCCACATATCACCATCGCTGACAGAGGAACGTGTCTTCCCCATGGCACAGCAGCGGCGGATCGCTGTCTCCCTGACCTCATCAACGGACGAGGCGGATGCAGCGGTCATCGCCGCGGCGCAGAAAGGTATGTGCGTCTGCCGCATCAGGAATACCGTCGACGACGCAGTCGCAACCTGGCGGTATCTCTCCAGCGTCCTTCCTGAGGGTATGGTCTGCCTCTTTCACGCCCGTTTCACGCTCGGAGATCGTCTGAAGATTGAGAGGGAGGTTGAAGAGCATTTCGGTAAACACAGCACGCCGGAGAGAAGGAAGGGGCAGGTAATCGTCGCAACACAGGTGGTAGAGCAATCCCTTGACCTTGACTTTGATTTCATGGTTACTGACCTCGCCCCCATCGATCGGATCATCCAGCGGGCAGGGAGGGTTCACCGGCACGATCGCGGTGAACGTGGGGTGCCGCACATCCTGGTACTTGCTCCAGAAATGGTGAAAGATCCTGATGAGCGGTGGTTTTCCAGGATGTTCCCTCGAGGTGCAGCGGTTTACCCTGACCACGCACGCCTCTGGCTCACGGCGAGAATCCTCTCCGGGGGAGAGATCGTGATCCCGGGGGACGCTCATCCATTCATAGAAGCTGTGTTCGGCGACGAGAGCGAGAAAGAGATCCCGCCCACGCTCCGCATGCTGGCCGCGAGGGTGCGAGGGGCAGAGTCAGCGGATGCATCGTTTGCGATACAGAACGCCCTTAAACTGAGAAAGGGCTACACGGCCACCGAAGAGGTGTGGAGGAATGACGTCAGGACACCTACACGCCTTGGAGAACCGTCGGTGACGCTAAGGCTTGCCCGACGGGATGGCGAACGGCTTCTCCCATGGGCCGAAGATCCTGATCCCCGGATCGCGTGGGACCTCAGTCAGGTGAGCGTCAGGGAGAGCCTGGTTGCGGCCGCAGCAGACTACGACGGCAGCCTTGGCAAAGCGGTCGAGGATGCAATCGCTTCGATGCCAGACCGGGGGCGAAATGCCGTAATCGTCCCACTCGTCTTCGAGAACGGTGAGTGGACCGGTGTCGCACTCCAGGCCTCTGGAAGGGAGGCCAGGGTGAGGTACAGCCGCGAAGAGGGGCTTGAGGTGTCTCGAGCGGCATAGTAGTGCATCGTTAGAGAGAACAGCGTGGAGATGAAAAGAGCTGATAAGGTATGGATAGGTGATAACCATTACCAATTTGATCACCGACCGGTGGATCCCGGTCAGAAGAAAGAACGGCGAGCATGAAGAGATTGCACCATGGCAGATCACTGATGGAGATGAGAGCGGTAACCCGGTCATGGCGGTAACCGCTCTTCGTCCTGATTTCGATGGGGCTCTGGTGCAATTCATCATAGGTCTTTGCCAGACGGCCATTCCGCCCGAAGATTATGAGGAATGGCGGGAGATGCTGCTCCATCCACCGGGTCCGGATGAACTTAGAGCAAAACTGGAACCCATCCAGCCGGCGTTCAACCTCGATGGCAACGGCCCAAGGTTCATGCAGGATCCCGGCGCCGCGGATAGGGATTACTGGTCGATCGAGAACCTCATCATCGGTATGCCTGAAAAGACCAAGATCAGTGAAAACACCGATTGGTTTGTAAAACGAGGGACGGTGCATGGACTTTGTCCGAAGTGTGCCGCTATGGCGCTTTTTACCCTTCAGACAAACGCGCCTTCAGGCGGGCGTGGGCACATGACGTCCTTACGGGGCGGAGGGCCGATGACCTGCATAATCCTTGGCCAGACGCTCTGGCAGACGGTCTGGGTTAACGTCATCGATCAGGAGAGCAGAGACTGCGACGGAAACCCTGCAACGGCCGGGGATTCGCGAAGGTTCCCCTGGATGGGGACGCTTAGAACCAGTGAGGGGGACAGAAAAACAACTCCCCGTGATGCCCATCCGGACCAGGCGTTCTGGGCCACACCGCGAAGGATCCTCCTGGACTTTGAGAATGCTCTTCCCGGGAGATGTGATCTCTGTGGTGAGGAGACCGATCACCTGGTCACACAATTCCAGACGAAACCCTATGGTGTGAGCTACGTCGGCTGGGTTCACCCGCTCAGCCCTTATTATCGAAAGGACAGGAGTTCAACTGACCTGCTACCCAGCCACCTGCAGGCGGACGGGATCACCTACCAGAACTGGCTTGGAACGGTTGTCAACGACAGATCAAAAGGGGTATGGGTATCCCAGAATGTGGCGCTTTTTCCGGGGCGGACACCACCTGGAAAGATCAGGGCAATCTACTCCGGCTACGGGGGTCGGCCGCGTCTCTGGGTTTTTGGCTACGACATGGACAACAAAAAGCCACGCTGCTACTACGAGGGGACGATGCCGATCATCACTGCAGAAGGGGAGTGGGCGGCCTCATTTGAAGAAGTCGCTGCAGGTATGGTCAGAGCTGCCGGTGAATCGGCGAAAAACACCCAATGGTGTGTGAAGGTTGCCCTCTATGACAATCCGTCCGATATCAGGGGTGGATTCTCGGTGATCCCTGCACGTTTCTATCAGGCAACGGAGAAGATTTTTTTCCAGAATCTGGAGGAAGTTGCCTCTCTCCTCAGCAGCGGGAAAGATTTGTCTGGTATAAGGAGGATGTGGCTGGAGACGCTCAGAGACGTCAGCACGCAACTATTCGACGAGTATTCGCAGATCGATTCTATCGATGCAATCAACGCTCAAAGAGCTGTTAATGCTCGTAGACTGCTGCTCAATCCTTATTCGAAGTCGAACAGGGCAATCCGGGAACATCTCGGGATTCCCGACCCCCAAAAAAAAGCGAAAAATAGTGTGTGAGACAGAATGATGACTGAAACTACACCAAAAACGGAAAAATCTCCACAGGAGATCATTCATGCTGTGATTGCCTGGTTGGAGACGGTGAACGAGAACCGCGGGGATAGGGCAGAACTCCGGCGATGCCGAAGCCCTGCCGAAGTGGCGTTTGTGCCGGCGTTTTACCGGCTGAAGATGATGGTGCCACAGAATTTCGATCCAGAAAGACTTGCGGCCGTCGCTGGAATCCTCTCGCACGTTGAGATCGAGCGCGGGGAGGGTCCTAAAGTTGAGATCGCTGAACTCTTCGCCCGCCCGGCCGATGGCGGCTCGGCCCCGCGTATAAGCGAACCGCGATTCCGTCGTCTTCTGAGGGTGGCTGACTTCGATTATGCTGAACTTTATCCTATCGTGACGCGTCTAATCCGCCAGATCAAAAGGAAAGTTCCTGAGTCAGCGATGCCGAGCCTGATCTGGGGCATCTATCGATGGGATCAGAAGACGAAGAGATCCTGGGCAGAAGCGTATTATGAACATATTCCACGAACTTGAAGATTGAGGTGAAGAAATGACCGATTTTATCCAGTTGCATATCCTTGCATCGTATCCACCATCAAATTTAAACCGCGACGACCTTGGAACGCCGAAAACTGCCATGATGGGGGGTGTCCGGAGACTCAGGATCTCCTCGCAAAGCCTTAAACGGGCGTGGCGTGAATCGACATACTTTAAAGAGGCTTTTAGCGGCCATCTTGGAGTACGGACCAAGGAGATGGGATGGCAGATCTATCTTGCCCTTACGAGCGGGCGAGCACTTGAGGATGTCATCGCCGAGAAGGATACAGAACCTGTTAACCCGGGGGTAGATGATGGGAAGGCCGTTGAATGGGCAAAGGCGATCAGCGGCAAATTCGGTAAGTTAAAGGAGCCAAGGAAAGCAAAGACGAATGTTCCTCCAGATCCAGAGAAAGATAAGAAGGACTCTCTCTGTGTCGAACAGCTGGTTCACTTCAGCCCCGAGGAGATCTCGGCGATCGGGGATCTGATTGCAAAGATCTCAAGGGAGGACAGGGCACCTGACGATAAGGAACTTGAACTCCTCCGGGCGCAGAACACGGCTGTGGATATCGCCATGTTTGGCCGGATGCTTGCTGCATCGCCGTCATTCAACCAGGAGGCAGCTGTGCAGGTTGCGCATGCGATCACCGTGCACAAGGTTGCGGTGGAGGACGACTACTTCACGGCTGTTGATGATCTCAATAGGGGTGTGGAGGATGTTGGTGCGGGGCATGTTGGCCAGGCCGAGTTTGCAGCCGGGCTCTTTTATGTCTACATATGTATCAACCGTGGCCTGCTGATCGATAATCTGGGTGGAGATGCCGCCCTCGCTGATGCAGCGATCCGGGCTCTCACGGAGACTGCGACGAAGGTGGGGCCAAAAGGGAAGCAGAACAGTTTTGCCTCGCGGGTGTATGCTTCTTACCTCCTTGCAGAGCGCGGGACCCAGCAGCCGAGATCGCTTGCAGCGGCGTTCTTAAAGCCTGTCGAGGGGGATGATTACCTTGATCGCGCGATCAGGGCTCTGAAGAAGACCCGGGATAACATGGATCGGGTGTACGGAGCGTGCACCGATGAGTGGAGGGAGATGAACGCCCTGACCGGGGAGGGGAGACTCGAGGATATCCTTATGTTTGTTGTTGGTGACCATGCCTGAGTATCTTGGTTTCCGGCTTTACGGCCCGATGGCGTCGTGGGGCGGAATTGCCATCGGAGAATTCCGGCCAGGTGAGAGGAGCCCTGCAAAGTCGGCAATCCTTGGGTTGATCGGGGCGGCCCTCGGTATTCGGCGGGACGATGTCATTTCCCAGTCCAGGTTGCGGGACGGCTACCTGATGGCGACTGTTGCTCACGCTACGGGCAGCCTTCTACGGGACTACCACACCACGCAGGTCGTGCCAGGGAGTACACGAAAGGGTAAGGGGGCATTTGCTACCCGGCGGGAGGAGGTGAGTATCCCTCGTGGCGACTTAAACACTGTTCTCTCAACACGTGAATACCTCTGTGACACCCTGTATACTGTATGTCTGTGGGGGGCAACAGATGACCCTCCATACCCGCTTGCTGAAATCGCCGAGCGTCTGAAGAATCCTGTCTACACGTTATACCTCGGGAGGAAATCCTGCCCGCTTGCCCTGCCCTTACAGCCGCAGATCGTTAGGGAGGTAAACCTGCGAGAAGCGCTGAATGCATTGTCTTTCCATGATGAGACCTTCTTGAGATGGCTTCCAGATAAAGGCGCCAGAGGGGTGCTCTGCTGGGAGGGTGATGATGAGACGGGGTTCTCTGCGGTCCCTTCATACGCGACGCCCCGACGTGATGTGCCGGTCGATCGGTCTAAGTGGCTGTTTGTGGGGCGCGTTGAACATGAGGCGCGGATAGATATTCCGGAGGGGATGCGGTAATGTACCACATATACAGGATCCGTCTGCGTGAGGGCGCTACAACGTCTGCAGGTTTCTGGCAGGCTATTCGAAACCCCTACGAGGTGCACGCTATGGTCTGGCGCATCTTCTCTGACGGTTCAAGAAAGGAGAGAGACTACATCTACCGACTGGAGATAGAGGAGCGTACGCCGTTGATCTATGCGGTTTCTGAGGCCGATCCGGTTGATCTCGATGGGATCTGGGATATAGAGTCGAAGGAGTATCGCCCTGTCCTCAGGAAGGGGCAGCAGCTGGCTTTTTCGCTCAGGGCGAACCCTGTTAGGACGAAACGCGATGAGAAAGGGCGTCAGCACCGTCATGACGTCGTGATGGACGCAAAAAAACTGCTCGACTACTCGGCCTGTCCTCCTGAGGCCAGACCACCTGAGTCTGAGCTGGTTCAGAGGGAGGGGTATTCCTGGCTTGCATCCCGTTCTGAGAAACTTGGCTTCTCGGTGGATGGGGGTATGATCCGCGCTGACGGTTACCGTCAGCACCGGTTCAGGAAATGGAACGGCAAGATGAATGTTGCCATCAGCACTATAGATTTCACGGGTGTTCTGACCGTAACTGATCCGGATCGATTTGAAGAGACGTTGTATAGAGGGGTGGGGCCAGGGAAGAGTTTTGGCTGCGGGCTGCTCATGGTCAGGCCGGTGTGAGGGCTGGAGATGCTGCCGCGGCTCAGGGCGATACCGATGAAAGAACGGCTTTCACTTATATTTCTGGAGCGGGGCGAACTCGATGTGATCGATGGGGCCTTTGTTCTTGTGGATGTGAATGGTGTGAGAACGCAGATCCCTGTCGGTGGTGTGGCCTGCCTAATGCTCGAACCGGGGACGCGGGTCTCCCATGCTGCAGTCGTGCTTGCTGCCCGTGTCGGATGTCTTCTGGTCTGGGTGGGGGAGGCGGGTGTGAGGCTTTACTCGTCGGGGAGGCCGGGTGGCGCGCGCTCTGAGCGTCTACTCTATCAGGCGAGGCTTGCTCTTGAGGAGGAGGCACGCCTGCGTGTGGTCAGGAAGATGTATGAACTCCGTTTCGGTACGGAGGTGCCACCTGATTACACCGTCAACCAGCTTCGGGGGATGGAGGGGGCCCGTGTTCGGAGGATGTATGAGAACCTTGCACGGCAGCACGGGGTGAACTGGAAGAGGCGTGATTATGATGCTACTGACTGGGGCAGCGGGGATATTCCAAACCGCTGCCTCAGTTCAGCAACAGCGTGTCTCTACGGGATCTGCGAGGCCGCGGTGCTTGCAGCCGGATATTCTCCGGCGATTGGGTTTATACATGTCGGTAAATCGCTCTCGTTCGTCTATGATATTGCTGATCTCGTGAAGTTTGATACGGTAGTTCCTCAAGCATTTCGGGTGGCGTCACGTCATCCGGCTGATCCTGAGCGTGAGACACGGATCGCCTGCCGTGATGCGTTCAGGTCAACCAGGATCCTTGAGAAGATCATCCCTCTGATTGATGATGTGCTCGCTGCTGGCGGCCTTGCGCTACCTGAAACACCGAAGGGGGCTATACCTCCAGCAATAACTGAGGAGGATCCATGGGATCTCTGATAGTGGTCTGTGTAGAGAATGTCCCACCTCGTCTGCGCGGTAGACTGGCTCTATGGCTTATCGAGGTGCGTTCTGGCGTTTACGTCGGGAACTACTCGGTACGCGTTCGCGAGATGATCTGGGAGACGGTGCTCGAGGGGCTTGAGGGAGGTAACGCTGTTATGGTCTGGGGCGAGCCGAATGATGCAGGCTACGATTTTGTGACCGCGGGGACGAACCGGCGTATCCCGCGGGAGATGGATGGCATAAAGTTAATCTCTTTCCTTGCAGAAGGTGCGAGATAATGCAGGAAGCTGCTCCATATCTTCTTCACAGAAATGCATCTCCAGCAACGGAGAGTGGGGGGCCGCTTGCAATGCAGCGCTTTATTGCAAAGGCATAGAAAGTAATTTCTTTCCAGGGGTAATAAGATGAAGAGTGTTCCCCATGCGTGTGGGGATGAACCGTCCGCTACACCCGGGGCGAGCGGGCCCAGGTTGTGTTCCCCATGCGTGTGGGGATGAACCGCCGCTCGCGGTAGTGTGACCGGCAGCCGACGCGTGTTCCCCATGCGTGTGGGGATGAACCGACCTCCTCCTCCGGGAGCGGGAGGCGGTGCTCGTGTTCCCCATGCGTGTGGGGATGAACCGTCCGTCATATAGCGATACGTCGGGGTCGGGATGTGTTCCCCATGCGTGTGGGGATGAACCGGTGATACGTCTTAGCAATTGCCGGATTTTCGTGTGTTCCCCATGCGTGTGGGGATGAACCAGACCAGTGAGTTGTTGTTAATAAAAAGGTGGCGTGTTCCCCATGCGTGTGGGGATGAACCGATCTGGCCAGCCACGAGTAAGGTACTGGGTACGTGTTCCCCATGCGTGTGGGGATGAACCGGCAGCTGGCGCTCCGGCTCCGGCGACCAGTAAGTGTTCCCCATGCGTGTGGGGATGAACCGGCCGATCGGATTGGCCATCAGCGCCGCGGTAAGTGTTCCCCATGCGTGTGGGGATGAACCGCAGATACCAGGGAACCAGTTGGTTCCAGCGAAGTGTTCCCCATGCGTGTGGGGATGAACCGATCCATTGAATGTTTTTGGCACCGAGGATAGGGTGTTCCCCATGCGTGTGGGGATGAACCGATGTTTGAGAATATCGTCCCGGTGCGTATCAAGTGTTCCCCATGCGTGTGGGGATGAACCCTGGTTTTGAGTGCCTCATTATCGACCTGGGTCGTGTTCCCCATGCGTGTGGGGATGAACCGACCACAAAACAAATTATGCGGATACACACAGCGTGTTCCCCATGCGTGTGGGGATGAACCGTGTAGTGCCGCCGTTGATGGGTTTATACGCGGGTGTTCCCCATGCGTGTGGGGATGAACCGGCGCCGCACAGGCGATGGCCGAAACGATGGAAGTGTTCCCCATGCGTGTGGGGATGAACCGCCTCCGTGCACACTTGCCACGGCCTCAACTCAGTGTTCCCCATGCGTGTGGGGATGAACCGTCGAAGATGCCCTCGACACCCTGGCCCCCTACGTGTTCCCCATGCGTGTGGGGATGAACCGTAGCCTATGATCTTGAATACCTGGGTGATATTGTGTTCCCCATGCGTGTGGGGATGAACCGGTTTGAATGGATTAAACGCTCCCCTTTTTCACGTGTTCCCCATGCGTGTGGGGATGAACCGATAATTGTCTTATTTCAAACCCTTCACCTACTGTGTTCCCCATGCGTGTGGGGATGAACCGATACATCAGATTCATCTATTGATTCATAGGTAGTGTTCCCCATGCGTGTGGGGATGAACCGGAGGACTGAGAGGAATGGCCCTATTAGAACGTGTGTTCCCCATGCGTGTGGGGATGAACCGTCAGGTTTTGGTAAAACCCTGTATCCCCATATGTGTTCCCCATGCGTGTGGGGATGAACCGGGGACGGTATGTATTAATGCCTTCGCAACATAGTGTTCCCCATGCGTGTGGGGATGAACCGCCGACAACTACGGGTATCGGTATTACGTGAAAGTGTTCCCCATGCGTGTGGGGATGAACCGATAGAAAGTTTATCCGTACCTGTATGGGGATAGTGTTCCCCATGCGTGTGGGGATGAACCGACATCACGTACGACGTTTTGATCGATGATGATGTGTTCCCCATGCGTGTGGGGATGAACCGGCTGATGGATATGGGTATTACAGAATTGAACGGTGTTCCCCATGCGTGTGGGGATGAACCGTAATCCTAATTCACTAACAATTTTGCTCATAAGTGTTCCCCATGCGTGTGGGGATGAACCGAGTCTGGATAACGGATACAGACTCCTGGCCTCGTGTTCCCCATGCGTGTGGGGATGAACCGTACGGGTTAGTGGTAACGCGACGGTGGTGGCTGTGTTCCCCATGCGTGTGGGGATGAACCGTTACAGGAGGTGGTGCAGGTGCAGCGACACGCGTGTTCCCCATGCGTGTGGGGATGAACCGGGGTATGGCGGGCTGGGAGGCGGAGAGTGGCAGTGTTCCCCATGCGTGTGGGGATGAACCGAGGAGAGGAGAGAGCAGGAAAAACAGCAGAACGTGTTCCCCATGCGTGTGGGGATGAACCGGTTGCAGGTGCAATGGGGAAGGCGGGCAAGGTGTGTTCCCCATGCGTGTGGGGATGAACCGGCACGGTACGCGGCGTATCCTGTTGGTCTCGGGTGTTCCCCATGCGTGTGGGGATGAACCGATCACGGGCCTTCCTGCTACCACACCTACGGCGTGTTCCCCATGCGTGTGGGGATGAACCGTAGCTTGTATGCTCACCGCCCTTCCTCTCCTGGTGTTCCCCATGCGTGTGGGGATGAACCGTTTTTCCAGTTCCAATCCTTATCCGCGTCGATGTGTTCCCCATGCGTGTGGGGATGAACCGGCCCGCGTAAGGATACTCGGTACCCTGCTCGAGTGTTCCCCATGCGTGTGGGGATGAACCGCACTGTCGGTGTAGTGGGGTATCCAATTATCCGTGTTCCCCATGCGTGTGGGGATGAACCGCAAGGGCCCTGGAAGTGGGGCAGGATTTGAAGGTGTTCCCCATGCGTGTGGGGATGAACCGGCACCCCGTTCACCCAGATCTGGTATGGCGACGTGTTCCCCATGCGTGTGGGGATGAACCGGCAGGACAACAGGATACTAAAACCCTGAAACCGTGTTCCCCATGCGTGTGGGGATGAACCGTTACAGAGGTGAGTGAGGTGAACGAAAATCCAGTGTTCCCCATGCGTGTGGGGATGAACCAGCCGGGCTGGTGTTAAGCGGTATTGAGATTACGTGTTCCCCATGCGTGTGGGGATGAACCGTGGAATAGTATATTTCCTGTGGCGCGGGATATGTGTTCCCCATGCGTGTGGGGATGAACCGCGGTGTCGGAGGGGCGTTGCGCGAGATGCAGGGTGTTCCCCATGCGTGTGGGGATGAACCGACCCGATACTTCCATCATTCGACCGCTATACGGTGTTCCCCATGCGTGTGGGGATGAACCGAATAGCGATTGCGTTGCGGATTTCCTGTTCCTGTGTTCCCCATGCGTGTGGGGATGAACCGTACATCAAACCTCGCTTTCTGTATTACATCTCGTGTTCCCCATGCGTGTGGGGATGAACCGATAGATATACGGCTGCACGAACTGCAACAGGAGTGTTCCCCATGCGTGTGGGGATGAACCGGAGGAGTAAATCATGACAAACAACAACACCCAGTGTTCCCCATGCGTGTGGGGATGAACCGTACTCGACCAAGGACGGCGGACGGCTCCAGCTGTGTTCCCCATGCGTGTGGGGATGAACCGTCCAGAGCGAGATCGGGGTGATCCATTGCTGGGTGTTCCCCATGCGTGTGGGGATGAACCGTAATAGGTATAGTTGTGCTATTATCCCCGCGAGTGTTCCCCATGCGTGTGGGGATGAACCTGATTATGAACGTCGAGCAGACGAGAGACCGGTGTGTTCCCCATGCGTGTGGGGATGAACCGGCATCATTGATATAATATCGTCCTTGCACAATGTGTTCCCCATGCGTGTGGGGATGAACCGACCTATGATGTGATGTTTCCCCGGGACCCCTGGTGTTCCCCATGCGTGTGGGGATGAACCG